>LSQX01340371.1_pt1 | contig 25214 bp, 15 predicted proteins | sample 654561 | NCBI WGS metagenome assembly LSQX01 (sample SAMN04489861, study PRJNA283612) | anaerobic digester metagenome | isolation source: 4 biogas reactors fed with cattle manure at either 37C or 55C with and... | place: Denmark: Kongens Lyngby | collected 2014 | reverse complement strand
CCGTCGCCGTGTCCCCACCAGGCATCCTTGATGTGGCAGTGGAAGATGCGGTCGTGGAAGGTGCGGATGAACTTGACGTAGTCGACGCCCTGGTAGCCGAAGTGCGAGGGGTCGTAGTTGAAGCCGAAGGCCGGGTGGCCGTCCAGCGCATCGAGGGCGCGCTCGGCGGAGGCGATATCGAAGGCGATCTCGGTGGGGTGGACCTCGAGGGCGAACTTGATGCCGTACTCGCTGTAGACATCGAGGATGGGCTTCCAGGTCTTGGCGAACTGCTTGTAGCCGGCGTCGATCTGGCCGGGCAGCACCGGCGGGAAGGAGTAGAGCAGGTGCCAGATGGGGGAGCCGGTAAAGCCGGTGATCACCTTGACGCCCATGTTGGCAGCGGCCTTGGCGGCCGTGGTCTGCATGCTGATGGCCCACTTGCGCAGGCCTTCGGGGTCGCCCTTGAAGCGCGCGGGCCCGAAGGCGTAGTGGCGCTCGTCGATGTTGTCGCAGACAATCTGGCCGGAGAGGTGGTTCTGCATGGCCCAGACGCCGAGGCCGTTCTCCTGCAGGATCGCGTGGCGATCCTCGCAGTAGGCCTTGCTGCCGGCGGCCTGCTCGAGATCCATGTGGTCGCCCCAGGAGGCGATCTCCAAACCGTCGTAACCGAAGTCGCGCACCATGGGTGCGAGCTCCTTCAAGGGGATGTCGGCCCACTGGCCAGAAACCAGAGTGACTTTGCGTGCCATAATGAGTATACTCCTGACGAAAACCGTGACTCGTTGAGACATAAGGTTATCGCGCATGGCACCGAAAGACAACACTAATCATAATCCGCACCCAGATCCGGAGCCCGATCCGCATCCGGCGCCACGGGCGCCGGCCATGCTGGCGGTGGAGACCGCGGCGCAGGTCGCAACGGTGGCCGACCTGGCACGGGAAATCTGGCAGGAGCACTATGCCGCCATCATCGGACAGGCGCAGGTGGACTACATGCTCGACAATTTCCAGAGCGCGGCGGCCATCGCGCAGCAGATGCGGCAGGGTTACCGCTATTTCATGGTCATGGACGGCGGACAGCCGTGCGGCTATATCGCGCTCGTTGCGGATGCGGCGGCCGGGAGCATGCTGCTAAGCAAGATCTACGTGCGGCGTGCCGGGCGGGGCAGGGGACTCGGCCGCCTGGCCCTGGCCTTCGCCGAGGAGCAGTGCCGGCAGGGTGGCTGCCGTGTGCTGTGGCTCACCGTCAACAAGCATAACCCCACGCTCGACTGGTACCGGCGCCGGGGATTCGTCTGTACAGAGGAACTAGTGCAGGATATTGGCGGCGGGTTCGTGATGGACGACTACCGCATGGAGAAGCGGGTTTGAGCGCGTGGCGCGGAAACCACCGGGAGGCAGCCCGGACCAGGCGTCCGGGAAGCCGGGCGGCGGTGCTGGGGCTGATCGTGGCCGCGCTCTGGCTCTGGCTGGTCACGGTACAGTTCAGCGAGATTCCCCGCAGCGCCTTGTACCGCGACGCCCTGAGCATGCTCCTGTGGGGGGCGGGCTGTCTGGCGGCGTACCGCCTCGTGCGCCGGCGGCTGGCACGTGGCATGGCAGGCGCCGCCGCGCCCGCCTCCGCAGGCTGGAGCGGCCGCGAGCGTCTGATCCTGGTGCTGGGCGCGGGGCTTGTGCTCGTCACGCTGGCCGCGCTGGGGCATAGCGGGCGCTTCTACTTCTATTCGTGGCCGATCGGGTTCCGCTCGTTCAAGCTTTGGCCGCGGCAGGTGGCCTGGCATTTTCTCCTGCTCACCTGGAGCTTTGTGCTGCTGGGCCTCTTGCAGCCTTCGGTGCGCCGCATGCGTCAACTGCTGGCCGCGCTGCTGGCAGGCGGCCAGGTTATGTGCATCGTCCTGCTGCTGCGGCATACCGGATTCACCGCGCCATATTCGGACGATCATCCCTCGTTCCTTTTCCGCATCGCGGAGTTCTTCGGTGCCTTCCCGTGGCGCGAGAACTACGTGCCGCACTGGAATGCGGGGGTCGTCAACAGCGTGATCACCTCGTCGGGGGTGGCCGGGTATGCGCTGCTGGGGGCACCGTTGTGGCTGCTGGCGGAGCCGCACCTCGCCGCGCCCTACGTGCTGCTCTTCGCCTTCGTGATCTTTGTGCCGTGGTTCACCGCCTGCGCCTTCCGTGCGGCGGGAATCTCGTGGACGGGCGCGCTGATAGGCGCGCTGCTGATGCTCTGCGGCAGCCGGCTCTACTTCGTCTGGATGCTCCACTTCGGCACGGTCGGGGCCTCGCTCGCCGGTGCCATGCTGCCTGCGGCGCTGGCCTTCCTCTACGCGGCGATCCACCGGCGTCCGGCAGCGCCGCGGCGTGTTTTCGCGGGACTCTTCGTGGCGCTCTTCCTGATGTGCCAGTGGCCGCCCATGATGCTGCTGGCGGTGCCGCTGGTACTGCTGGCACTCTGCGCATGGCGGCACTGGTGGCGGCCGGTTGTGCGCGGCCGCCTTATCTGGACGGGGGTGCTGGTGGTTCTCGCGCTGCTGCCGACCGTGGCCGGCTCGCTGCTTGGCAAGACGGTAATGGAGCACGTGCTCGAGACCCCGGCCGGACAGGGCGGTCTCGCGGCACGTCTCCGGACCAATTTCCTCTCGCAGACCTCCGGGCTGCTGATGAACGTGAATCCGCTGGTGCTGGTAGCCGGCGCGGCCGGGGTGTGGGTGATGCCGTGGAAATGGCTGCGGCGCTGGGTGGCCGGCGTGCTGCTCTTCCTGGTGCTCCTCTTCAGCGTGGCGCCGGTCTGCCTGCCCAACATGCAGCTCGAGCGCATGGCGATCATGGCGGCCGGCCTGCTGGTGCTGCCCGCCGCCGCCTGGCTGCGCGTGGCGCTCGACAACCGTTCGCCGCGGCTGCTGGTGGCCAGGGCTGTCATCCTGGCGCTGCTGGTATGCAGTCTGACAAACCTGGCGCGCGTCTACAAGAGCCGCACCCCCGCCACCTACACGGGAATCCGGCCCAGCATACGGGAGCTGACGGCCTGGGTTCGCGAGCAGGTGCCGGCGGATGGCCGGCTGCTCTTCGCCGGATCGGTGGTGCATGCCTATGGCCGCGGCCACATCGCCTACCTGCCGCTGCTGGCCGGGCGCGAGATAATGGCGTGCGACTACTACGGCTTCCCGGCGGGGATGGTCGAGTCCGGCTATCCGCCCGAGACGTTCCGCCGCCGGCCCGGCGGCATGGAGCGCTTCATGCGGCTGCACGGCGTGACCCACGCGATCACTTTCCGCGACAACTACATCGAGCATTTCCGCAACCACCCGGAAGACTACGAGGAGGTGGCCGTCTTCAGGGATCCGCTCGAGCAGCGGCACAACGTCTATACCGTCTTCAAGGTCCGCGATTCCGGCGGGCGCTTCCGCGAGGGTGCTGGCAGCGTGCAGGCCGGATTCAACCGCCTCACGGTCACGCTCGATGATCCCGGCGTGCCGCGGGCGGTGATTGCCTACAATTGGGACGAGCGCCTATCGGTCGCGCCACCCGCGCAGATCGAGCCCGTCGAGGTCGAGCCGGGAGTCGTCTTCATCGGCATCCGGCCCAATGGTGAAAAGACGATCAACATCCGCTACCGGAGCCGCTTCTGATGAATACCGCCGCGACACGCTCCCCTTGGCATACGGCACGCCAACGCCTCGCCAGGCTGCTGCCGGCCGTTGTGCTTCTGTCTCTGGCCCTGCTCGCGCGTATTGCCGGTGCCTGGTGGTATGCCCACGACGCGAACCCGGACTACGGCATCGTTGTGCTGATGGCGCGCAACATCGCGCGCGGGGTGGATTTCCCAGTCTTCTTCTATGGCCAGCCCTACATGGGGTCATTCGAGCCCATGCTAAGCGCGGTGCTGGCGCGCCTCTTCGGCGACTCGCCCTTTGTCATCTGCCTCGGTACCGCGCTCCTGTCCTTTGTCATGGTGGTGGCGCTTGCTCACCTTGCCCGGCGCGTGGCGGGGCCGTGGGCCGCGCTGGCGGCGGTGGCGCTCTGCATAGTCGGCACTCCGGGCTTTTTCCACTACAATGTCTCGCCGCGGGGCGGCTATGCCCTGGCGCTACTGCTGACGGTGCTGCTGCTACACGCGGGGATCTTCATGGAGACCAGGGCGGAGACGGCCGCCGAGCGCCGTGCGCTCGCGTGGCGGCTGGCGGTGTTCGGGCTGCTGGGCGGTCTGGGCTTCTGGAACTTCTGGCTGACGCTGCCGGCGCTGGCGGCCGCCGGCCTGCTGCTCTTGATACGTTTGAAGTGGCGCGTGTTCCACTGGCGCGTCTGGCTGCCGGCGCTGGCCGGGTTCATGCTCGGCAGCCTGCCCTGGTGGATCTGGAATGCGCGCCACGACTGGGCCTCGCTGACCTCCACTTCGGCGTCTTCCGGACTGCGCGCCAGCCTGGCGGCACTGGTGAAACTGCCGCTGGAGAGAGTGCCCAAGCTGATTGGTGCCGTCGATTTCCTGCCCGCGGGGCATTACGGACGGATAGTGATCCACCTGCTGGTCCTGTTTCTGGCGGTACTGCCGCTGGTAGTGCTGGTGCTGGAATGGCGCAAGAGTGAAGCCGCACCGATGCGGCGGCTGGCGGCAGGGTTCCTGCTCTACGCGGCGCTCTTCACGATGGCCTACGGCTTCTCCTCCTTCGGGGCCATTCCCTCCTCCCGCTACCTGCTGCCGCTGGTGCCCATCTACGCCGTCTGGGTGGGTTGCGGCATCACCCGCTGCTTCGCGGTTGCCCGTTCCGGGGATGCCGCGCGCCGCAGTTCGGCGATGTCCCTGGCGGTGCCGGGCGTGCCCGCGCTCGCCCTGCTGGTGGCGTTAAGCGTGTGGACACTCAAGGCACATGCCGCGCGTGCCGCCCGCCAGCATCGCTGGATCGAGTCGGCGCGCCTGCTGGCGGAGCATCCGGGCGCGCGCGAGGCGCTCTTCGCCAAGTTCGACCTGTTCGGAATCAACTGGGCCACGGACGAGAAGGTGTGCGCCGTCTCGCCCGAGATTTGGCGCTATACGCCCTATCTGGAGCGGCTGGAGGCCGCGAGTTCGCCCGGCGTGCTGGAGAACATGGGGGGCTTCGATCACTTTCTGGAGCAGACCGGCGGGACGGCCGTCTACGAGCGGGTAGGGCGCTACCGGCTCCATTACCATGCCGTACCGCCGCCGGGGAAGCTCGCGGTGATCCCGGCGGCGGCTATTGCCTCCATCAGCGACGGCTGCGGCAGGGAGTGGAGGCACGAGTTGACGGACGACAGCGGCGAAACCTGCGTGCGCCTCGGTCTGGACGAGCCCGGCGAGGAGTGCTGTCTGCGGGTGCGTTTCCGCGAGCCGGTCGAGGTTGCCGGTGTGCGGCTGGTGCCGCGCGGTGCCAATTCGCTCTTCTACTGGTCGGTCGGGGGGGTGCTGCCCGACGACACGCGGCGCCAGTTCTCCGGGCCTCTGGTCCATTCCGGCTACTACTGGTCGGGGCCGCGCTTCTTCCACGGCGGACTGGCGGCGCGCGCCGAACAGCGTTTCGCGCCTGTGGTTGTCAGTGAGCTGGCAATCCGCCTCAAGCTGGCGGAGCGCGAGAAATGGAAAGGCATAGAGACCCTGCAGGTGCTGGCCGCGGATCAGACGCCGCCGCCGGAAGTCGACTTTGCCGCAGCCGCGGAGGTGGTGAAGGCGGCCGGCGTCACGCGCCTGTTTGCCGACCGCTGGGCGGCAAACCAACTGGCCTCGGAACTGCGCGGCGCGGCATGGGTCTCGCGCGAGCCGTCGCTGACCGGGGAGGATCCATGCTGGTGCGCCGCGGTACCCGTGGCGGCGGGCAGTGGCGTGATCGTTGCTCCCGTCGATGCGCCGCATATCCGCGGGGTGCTGGAGCGCGCCGGGATTGCTGCTGATGAGCGCCCTGCAGGAGGACTGGTGCTTTTCCAGTTGTGTGACCTGCCGGTACGAGAGGATGATACTCCTGTCCTCGCGTTCTACGCCGGCCAGCTCTTCTGCACCAGACCATCCGAAACGCACCGCCCCGACGAGCCGTTCGAGGCGTCGTATCTTGACGGCAAGCTCATCCTGCGCGGGATTTCCGAGTGGCATGAATCGGACGGCGCTGAGAGCGGAACGCAGGTCGAGTTCGACTGGAGTGTTACCGCCGAGGGTGTGCCGTCAGAACTGGCGCTCTTCATCCACGGTCTGGATAGCAGGGGACGCATTGCCTTCATGCTCAACGAGCCGTTGCGGCTGGATACTAGCTGGGGGGCACCCCCATGGGGATGCTGCTGCACCACATTACATACGGTGCGTCCGCGGGTGGAGACGGCTGACGGTGGTTACACGCTGGCGATGGGCCTCTTCAAGCCGGGGTTGCACCCGCACCGCCTTGTTCCTGACACCAGAGAGGAGCATTACGCGCGCCGCCTCTTGCTGCCGCACGCCATGGTCCTGAAGCGGCAAGCGCACCACCAGGCCGAATAACCGGCCTGACGGCGCAGGGTAACCGGCTAGCCACGGGAGCGCTTGGAAAAGAACAGCAGGCATCCGCTTTCCGCCCGCGCCGCCGCCCCTGCGGGGCGGCGGTTCCACTAGTCTGAGACACCATCAGCCGCNNGCGTGGAGACAAAGTGCGGGGACAAAGTGTAAGTGCGAAGCACACACTTAAACCCGCTCTTAATCTCACTCTTAAACGGCCCGCTTCATCCACCCGCTTCATCCTGCCCGGCTTCGCTCCCGGCTCTGCCGGGTCATTCTCGTTGCGCCGGACCTCCGTGTCCGGCGACTGAAACGGCTTTTGCCAAAGCTAATGAAAGCCCTGAAAGGGCATAACATACCAGCCCAGGGCAACGCCCTGGGGAATGGGCCAAAAATTACTAGCCCTGTGGGGGCGTAACATATTCATGCAATAATACGTATGTATGACGGATGGAAGCCGTTGTCGGTTGGCGTCGGCTGACGTCGAGTTCCGGCAACGCTGCGGCAAAGGTGCGCCAGCACAGGTGGGGCGACGCCGTCCCGGCTAGCCGCAGCGATGGAGAGTGGTATTGTGGGGCAGCTCCCGCAAAGGCGGATAGGTGGTGGGATGGGCGGGGTTGGCGGTACAGTGCCTTGTGTGCGGCTCGCCGGTCACACCGCGTAGCGGCGTGACGGGGACGGCTCGCCCTACCCTGCGGTTCGCTGTACCGTGAGCTTGTTCTGGCGCGTCAGGCGGGGTGGTTCGGTACAGGCACCAGCCAAACTTTAGAACTTTAGAACTTTAGAACTTCCGAACTTTAGAACTTCTTCGCGGCTTCGCGCCTTCGCGTGAGCTTTCCCTGTTGCTTTCGACGAAGGCGACAACGTTGCCGACAAAGCGACAAAAGTGGCGTCTCTGGTCTGCTCCAACTGCCTACTGCCACTGCCTACTGCTACTGCCGCCGCCCCTGCGGGGCGGCTGACCCCTGAACCCTCGCGCCTTTGTGATTCAACTATTTTGAATCGCACTCTGCCCGTGCCCCCCTGTCACCAGCCGATTACCGAATCACCGCGCAGGACGGAGGACGGCGCAGGCTTGATAACGCGCGCCGCTGGCGTTATTATAATCCGCATGTCCCAAGCCCGTCCATACTGCCCAAATGGCCCCCTGACTGCGAAACGCCGGGTGCAACTCGCACTCTTCGGGCTTGCCTTTGTGCTTCTCGCCGGTCTGGCGCGTACGGTGCTGGTCTTTTTGCGCTACATATTGAACGACCCGGTCCAGGACATGAGCCATGCCTGGCTGGTGCCCCTCTTCAGCCTCTATCTGGTCTGGCGCCGCCGCCGGGAGATCGTTGCTGCCGTTGGCGAGCCCTCCCTGATAGGGGCTTTGCTCTGCCTGCCACTGTTGCTGCTGCTATGGATGGGCGAGCGCGGTGACCAGACGCGACTGAGCCAGGTGGCGGTCTATGGCCTGCTCTGGACGTTGCCGTATGCCTTTTTCGGACGGCGCATGGCGCAACTGCTCTTCTTCCCCGTGGCCTTCCTGTTCTTCATGGTGCCGCTCGGTTTCCTCGATTTCTTTACCGTCAGGCTGCGAATGGCGACGGCCTGGATCTCGGCGTTTCTGCTCAATGGGGTCGGTATTCCCGTGCGGCGCGTCGGTACCGGCCTGCACTTCCTGTCCGGCGGGGGCTTCGCGCTGGATGTGGCCGACCCGTGCAGCGGCTTGCGCGCGATCTTTGCCATAGCCACGCTGACCGCCGCCTATGCCTATATGACGCTGAATGTGCGCTGGAAGCAGTGGCTGCTCTTTGCCTGCGCGGTGCCCCTGGCCGTGCTGGGCAATATGGCGCGTATCCTGGCGATTGGCCTGGTGGCGCACTTCTTCGGCGCGGGCACGGCCGATGTCCTGATCCACAAGGGGCTGGGCAACAGCATCCTGCCTATCCTGGTGGCGGTGCCGCTGATGTTGCAGTGCGGAGTCTGGATTGACCGTATCGGTACCCGCGGTGCTAAAAACAAGAATGAGGCCCCGGCCGAGGCGGCCGGAGCGGCTGAGGCGGCGCCCGCCGCTGTTGCAGCGTCCGGTTCATGGGCGGCATGGGCCGGTCTGGTGCTCCTGCCGCTGGCGATGGCCGCCATGCTGACGGCCCTGCGCCGCCTGCCGCCACCGGTGCTCGAGCCCCAGGACTTCCTTGCCGCGAACCTGCCGGAACTGCCCGGCTACCGGCTCGCCAAGCCGTGGCATTGCCACAACGAGCAATGCCGCAAGGTATTCGACAACCTGACGGTGGATCCGGTCACCGGCAAACCGCCGCCATGCCCCATTTGCGGCGGCATGCTGGATGAGGTCTCCTACGGCGAGCGCGCCTACCTTCCGAATGACACCCTCTTCATGAAGGGCAACTACTACGACGCCCTTGGGGGGCGGCTGCACGTTTCGGTGGTGGTCAACGGCGCCTCGCGGCTCAGCATCCACCGGGCCGAACTCTGCCTGCCGGCGCAGGGCTTCTCGATCGAGAAGATCAGCAGCCACGACCTGTCGGACGGCACCGGCGGTAGACTAAGTGTCAAGATACTCGACTTGCGGCCCTCGCTGGCCGGGGAGCAGCAGCGGGCGAGCCAGGTCTACTACTTTGTCAGCGCACACCACCAGACGGCTTCCAATTTTGTGCGACTCCTCATCAGCATCCGCGACCGGGCACTCTTCAACCGCGTGACGCGCTGGGCGATGGTGGCCGTGGTCGGCGAACCGCCTTTCGATACCCCCGAACGACTCCAGATTCTCCAGAAGTTTCTGGACAAGCTCAATCCGGCCTTGCGCTCTCCCGAGGCGCGTGCGGCCAGCGCATCGGGAATGGAGCCTTCCCGATGAAATTCCTGCTGAGCTACCACTTCGACCGCTTCTTCATGGTGCTGGGCATCAGCGTGGTGGTGGCCTGGGCGCTGACACCGCTTGTGCGGTGGGTGGCGCGGGCCGTCGGCATGGTGGATCAGCCCAGCACACGCCGTATCCATACCGTGCCGATTCCGCGTGGCGGCGGCGTGGCGGTCTTCGTCGCCTTCCATGCCAGCCTGATGATCACTGAGTTCTGTACGCCGGGCACGCTGCTGGGGAGCCTGGGACCCAATTGGCAGCCCTTTTTCCTGCTGGCCTCCTTCATCCTGCTGCTGGTGGGCCTGATTGATGATGCCTTTGATCTGAGCCCCTGGCTGAAGCTGGCGGGGCAGATCTTTGTAGCCTCGCTGATGTATGGCGCGGGAGCGCGCATCGGCACATTCTTCCCAGCCGACATGCCGGAGGCGGTCAACTACGCCTTGACGATGATCTGGTATATCGGCATCATCAACGCCTTCAACCTGATCGACGGCATGGATGGCCTGGCCGCCGGCCTGGCGGTCATCAGCGCACTCGGACTTGCCGTCTGCCTGGCCAGCCGCGGCCAGTTCAGCGAGGCGCTTCCGCTGATCGCCCTCTGCGGTGCCTGCCTCGGCTTCCTGCGCTACAACTTCCATCCCGCCTCGATTTTCCTGGGCGATTGCGGCAGCATGTTCCTTGGGCTGGTTTTGGCGACAATACCGCTCTACACCGGTGCCAAATCGGCTTTCCTCGCCTCCGTCGGCGTGCCGCTGCTTGTCATGGGCGTGCCGCTTTTCGATACGGTACTGGCCATCTGGCGCCGCTCGCTGCGCGCGGCCCTGCCAACACTGCGCGGTGACGGCGTGCGCTCCGTGCATGTCATGCAGGCCGACAAGGAGCACCTGCACCACCGTGTGCTGGCCCTGGGCCTCAGCCAGCGGCGCGCCGCCTGGCTTCTCTACGGCATCAGCGGCGTGATGGTGCTCACAGCCGTCTTTGCCTCCTTCTTCCAGAGTCGTGCCACGGGTATCGTCCTGCTGGGCTTCCTCACCGTCGCCTTTGTCATGACGCGCCACCTGACCAACGTCGAACTGTGGGATACGGGCCGCGCCCTGCTGCATGTTGTGCGCACACCAACCCTCAACCGCCTGGTGGCACCGATCTACATGGGGCTCGATATCCTCTCGCTGGTGCTCTGCTGGTTCTTCTCCAACCGGCTGGTGGGCATTCCCGCCACACGCATGCATCTGCTGCTGCCCATGCCCCTCCTCATCGTGCCCATAGTGATCATGCTGGTACTGACCAACACCTACCAGCGTTCCTGGCACCATGTGCGCATCCGCGACTATGTTCTGCTGGTTGCCGCGCTCGTCGCCGGATGGGTGTTCGGCTGCATCATCATCATTCTTTTCGGTCTGCGTTTTCCCGGCTGGTGGCGTCAGGCGGTTGTCTTCATGTTGAGCATGCCCTTCCCGGTGGTGGGCATCCGCATGGTGCGTGCCGGGATCGTCGAGGGAGTGATGGCACTCGAGCGCGCCAGGGATGGCGATCAGGAACGCGAGCAGATACTGGCCTACGGTGGCGGCCGTACCTTCTCCAGTTTCCGCAACATATTCAACGTGACCAGACAGTGGAAAACACGCAACATCGCCGGCATCATCGACGACAACCTGGCCTTCAGCGGGCGAATCATCGAGGGCATCCCGATTCTCGGCCGCCCCGTGGACTTGCCCAGGCTGGTGCGCAAATACAATATCTCAGGCATCGTCATCACGGCAGAACTGTCGCCCGAACACCGCCGCGAGATCCGGCGGATGGCCGATGAACTGGGCATCTGGCTCAGGGAGTGGACGTGGGCGGAGGTCGATGTCGCGGATGTTGCGGAGGAAGAGGGAGGGGAGAACCGTAATGATGTGTCCTGAATCAAGCATGGCGTGGATCGACCGCTGCATTACCGACAGCCTCGAGTGCATCGGCACTCTCCGCAGGCAGTGCGCGCGCATTGCCGAGGCCGTCGGGCTGCTGGTCGGCACCCTGGACGCCGGCAACAAGGTGCTCACGGCAGGGAATGGCGGCAGCGCGGCCGAGGCCATGCATCTGGCGGAGGAACTCGTGGGGCGCTTCCGCAAGAACCGCCGCAGCCTGCCCGGAGTGGCCCTGACGGCCGACGGCACGGCGCTTACCTGCATCGGCAACGATTTTGGTTTCGACGAGGTCTTCAGCCGCCAGATCGAGGGGCTGGGGGCGGAGGGTGACCTGCTGGTGCTCTTCTCGACGAGCGGACGCGCCGCCAACCTCATGCGGGCGGTCGAGGCCGCGCGTGAACACCGCATGAGCATCCTGCTGATCCTGGGGCGCGACGGCGGGCCGCTCGCCGGAAAGGGAGACTGTGAACTTGTGGTCGCCTGCGACCAGACCGAGCGCATCCAGGAGACCCACCAGGTGCTGCTGCACATTCTCCTGGAGGGCGTGGAGCAGCATTTTGTGGTGCCGTCGTGAGCGGTGGCCGGAGTCTGGAGTCCAACATGCCTATGCAACATACTGTAACAAATGATCGGCGGAGCATCCGGCGTCCCCAAATGGCGCTCGGCATCCTCCCGACTCTGCTCACCCTGATGGCAGGGAGCGTCACCGCCCAGGTGGTGTCCATCGACCTGCGTACGCGCCATGCCTCCTACGTCACCGGCGAGCCGGTCATGGTGCGTCTGACCGTCGAGAACCATGGCGTCCAGCCCGTGGTAATCAGCGGGCACAAGTTGTTCCGCAACAACCGCATCTATTTCGAGATCCGCGGCGAGGGCCGGGCACGTCTGCCCGAGTTGCGCCAGCGCAAGATCATAGAGGAACTCGACCTCGAGCACGGCGAGAAGACCACGCTCGATCTCGACCTTGCCGAATGGTATCCGCTCCTGACGACCGGGCGCTACTACATCACACCCATTCTGATCCACAACGACCGGCGCTACGTCGCCGATAGCCGGGTGATCGAGATTGTGCCCGGCATCGAGATCGCCCAACTGACGCAGATCCTACGGGGAAGCGAGATCATCCAGCGGCAATTCACCCTGGTCTACTGGGCCCGCAGTGGCCGGGAGGATGCGTTCCTGCGCACCAGGGATCTTCCCAAGGGCGATGTCTGGAGCACGCTGTCGCTGGGGCCGATCGTGCGCGTCAACCGGCCCACGATGGTTCTGGAAGGCGATGATGAAATCCGCGTGACCCATCAGGCCACGCGCGATGTTACACTCGTCAGCCGTATCCGTTCGGATGCGGATGGGCCGGAGGTCATCGACCAGCGCCAGGTAATGGACGCCGTCTCCTCGCCCATGGTCAACTCGCTGAACGAGGCGCTGGAGAAGGCGCAAGGCAAAAAGCGCCGCCGCCGCCGCTGAGCCGTTTCCGCGACTGGCTCGCCGCAGACCGTATGACCGCCATGCACGCCTGCCGCGCACCAACGAAATCACCTCCGCCACCGCTCCTTTTACCCTCATCGATCATACGACTTGGTCGTATGATCAACCAACCATCCCCGCCCGTTTTCGCCCCGTTTTTCGCATTTATCATCCGGGTGAACTCTGGTATGCTTGCTTTTTCTCTGTCGCACGAACGAACGCGCCATGCATATCTACCGCACACACACCTGTAACGAGCTCCGCCCCGCCCACAGCGGCGAGACGGCCCGCCTCTCCGGCTGGGTCTTCCGCAAGCGTGACCACGGCGGGATCCTCTTCATCGATCTCCGCGACCACTACGGTATCACGCAGATCGTGGTCAATCCCGGCCGGCTCTTCTTCGAGACGCTCTCGCGCCTGCATCTCGAAAGCGTCATCACCGTCACCGGCAAGGTGACGCTTCGCGATCCCGACACCGTCAACCCCGCCATGGAGACCGGCGAGGTCGAGCTGGTGGCCGAGACCTGCGAGCTGGAGTCGGTCGCCGATCCGCTGCCGCTCTATCTGGCGGGCGAGGAGGAGGCCGGCGAGGAACCGCGCCTGAAGTACCGCTATCTCGATCTGCGGCGCGAGCGTGTACACCGCAACATCCTGCTGCGCTCGCAGGTCATCTCGCACCTGCGGCGCCAGATGGAAGCGCTGGGGTTCAACGAGTTCCAGACGCCCATCCTGACCGCCAGCTCGCCCGAGGGCGCGCGCGACTACCTCGTGCCGAGCCGCGTCCACCCCGGCAAGTTCTATGCGTTGCCGCAGGCGCCCCAGATGTTCAAGCAGCTCCTGATGGTGGCCGGCTTCGACCGCTACTTCCAGATCGCCCCCTGCTTCCGCGACGAGGATGCCCGCGCGGACCGCTCGCCGGGCGAGTTCTACCAGCTCGACCTCGAGATGTCGTTCGTCACGCAGGACGAGATCTTCGCCGTGGTCGAGCAGGTGCTCCACAGCACCTTCATGCGCTTCTCGGACAAGGCCAGCGATGCCCCGCCGTGGCGCCGCATCCCGTACCGCGAGGCGATGCTCAAGTATGGCAGCGACAAGCCCGACCTGCGCATCCCCCTCGAGATGATCGACGTCACCGGGATATTCCGCTCGTCGGGCTTCAAGGCCTTTGCCGGTCCCATCGCCAGTGGCGGCGCCGTGGTGCGGGCGCTGCCGGTGCCGGGCATCAAGGGCCAGCCGCGCAGCTTCTTCGACAAGCTCGTCGAGTACGCCAAGAGCCTGGGCGCCAAGGGCCTGGCCTACCTAGTGTGGGATGGCGAAACCGTCAAGGGCCCGATCCAGAAGTTCCTGACCCCGGAGGAGATCGCCGCGCTGGCCGGGGCCGGCGGCATGAAGGACGGCGACGTCATGTTCTTCTTCTGCGATGAGGCCTCCGCCGCCGCGCGCGTCGGTGGCGACATCCGCTGCAAGCTGGGACGCGACCTCGGCCTGATCGAGAAGGACACCTTCCGCTTCTGCTGGATCGTCGACTTCCCCATGTACGAGCGCGACAGCGAAACCGGCGCCATCGCCTTCTCGCACAACCCCTTCTCCATGCCTCAGGGCGGGCTCGAGGCGCTCGATAACGCCGATCCGCTCGATATCCTGGCCTACCAGTACGACGTGGTCTGCAACGGTGTCGAGCTCTCCAGCGGCGCCATCCGCAACCATAGCCCGGAGATCATGTACAAGGCCTTCGCCCTGGCCGGCTACAGCCGCGAGGATGTCGAGTCGCGCTTCGGCTGCCTGCTCAACGCCTTCCGCTACGGGGCGCCGCCGCACGGCGGCATCGCCCCGGGCGTTGACCGCATGGTCATGCTGCTGGCTGGCGAGGAGAACATCCGCGAGGTCATCGCCTTCCCGATGAACCAGAAGGCGCAGGATCTGATGATGCAGGCGCCGGCCGAGGTCAGCGAGAAGCAGTTGCGCGAGCTCCACATCAAGTTGCGTGGCGAGCCGCGCCAGAGCGGCACGCCCCCTGCGGGCGGCGCGCCGCAGTCAACCACCGCTTCGTGACATGCAGCACATCGGAGTCATCGTCAACCATGCCAACCCGCGTGCCCCGCAGGCCCTGCGGCAGGTTGCGGCCACCGCCGCGAGGCTGGGACTGACGCTGCACGCCGACGAGGCCACCTGCCGTCTGGCCGGGGGCGGTATCTCCACGGTCGCCACCGTGGAGGCCTTCCAGAACCTTGTCGAGGCGGTTGTCGTGCTGGGCGGCGATGGCACGCTGCTCCATGCGGCGCATACGCTCGAGGCCAGCGGACTGCCGCTGATGGGCTTCAACATCGGCTCGCTGGGCTACCTGGCCAGCGTGGATGCGGCGCACTTTGACGAGGCGCTGGCCGCCCTGCGCGACGGAAGCCACCAGATCAGTGAACGCACCACGCTCTCGGCGCGCATCATACGCGCCGACGGTACGTCCTCGACCATCGGCCTCAAGGCACTTAACGACGTGGTAGTGACGCGCGGGGCCTCGGCGCGCCTGGTGCATCTCGGTCTCGGGCTCAACGGACAGCATGTCACCACCTGCGCCTGCGATGGCATCATCGTGGCCACGGCCACGGGATCCACGGCCTACTCGCTGGCGGCCGGCGGGCCGATCCTGCTGCCCGAGACGCCCGCGCTGACCATCTGCGTCATCTGCCCCCATGCACTTGGTGCCCGTCCGCTGGTGGTGCCGGTGGCCTCGACCATCACGCTTTGTTGCAAGGAATCGCCCGGGCAGCAGCTTCTGGCGCTGGATGGCCGCGAGTGCGGCATACTCGAGCAGGGTGATCTTGTCGAGATCACCCGCAGTCCGGTAGTCGTGCGTATTGCCAGTCTGGTTGAGAGCAATCCCCTGGCCGTTCTCAACCGCAAGCTGGGGTGGGGGGGGGCGTTGGAAGGCCGCCTCCGTCATCACACCGGCGGGGAGTGTTGTCAGCCATGAATCCGATCCTCATAGGGAGCCTTTCCGCGCTGGCCGGCCTGCTGGTCGGCTACGGTATCCGCACACTGCTGGGACGCTGGCAGGCCGACTCCATCGAGAAGCAGGCCCAGGCCAAGCTGGCCGGGGCCGAGGCGGAGGTCAAGAACCTCCTGCGCGAGGGCGAGATACTCGCACGTGCCGAGGTGGTCAAGGCGCGCGAGGCGTTCGAGCAGTCCACCACCACCCGCCGCAAGGAGTTGCAGGATTTCGACGACCGCCTCGTGCTACGCGAGGAGAATCTGGAACGCAAGATCAAGGTGGTCGAGGGCAAGGAGGCCGCCGCCGATGAGCGCCATGCCGCCTTGCAGGACGAGGCCGCGGCGCTGGCACAGAAGCGTGCCGAGGCCGACCGCACCCTGGCGGAATACCAGAAGCGTCTGCAGCGTCTGGCGGGCATGACGCAGGAGGAGGCACGCCGCGAACTGCGCCAGAAGGTCGAGGACGAGGTGCGCGGCGAGACCGGCGCCCTGCTGCGCCGTCTGCAGGAGGAGGCGCGCGAGACCGCCTCTGCCGAGGCGCGCAACCTGATCGCCCTCTCCGTGCAGCGCTATGCCGCCCCGCACGCCAGCGGGAGCCTTACCTCCTCGGTCAGTCTGCCCAACGATGTGATCAAGGGACGCATCATCGGGCGCGAGGGGCGCAACGTCCGCGCCATCGAGGCCGCCACGGGCGTGACCCTGCTGGTGGACGACACTCCGGAGACGGTGGTCATCTCGGGCTTCGATCCCATCCGCCGCGAGATCGCCCGGCAGGCGCTCGAGGTGCTGGTGGCCGACGGCCGCATCCACCCCGCACGTATCGAGGAGGAGGTCGCCAAGGCCACCGCCAACCTCGAGGAGACCATGCTGCAGGCCGGACGCGAGGCCGCCTACGAGGCCCGCCAGCAGCATGTCAGCACCGAGATGCTCCGTCATCTAGGCCGCCTCAAGTTCCGCACCAGCTACTCGCAGAACGTCTTGCAGCACGTCATCGAGGTCTCGCACCTGATGGCGCTGTTTGCCGACCAACTGGGTCTCGATACGCAGATCGCCCGGCGCGTAGGCCTCTTCCATGATATCGGCAAGAGCGCCGACCATCAGGCCGAGGGCGGCCATGCGCGCATCGGCGCCGATATCCTGCGCCGCGCCCGCGAGAATCCTGTGGTGGTCAACGCTGTCGAGGCGCACCACGAGGAAGTCGAGGCAATGAGCATCTACGCCGTGCTCTGCTCGGCGGCCGACGCCATCTCAAGCGCACGGCCGGGTGCCCGCATGGAGGATGTACAGACCTACGTCCAGCGGCTTGATAAGATCGAGGCGCTGGCCAACTCCTTCGATGGTGTCAGGAGTACATTTGCCATCCAGGCCGGGCGCGAGATCCGTGTCATTGTCGATCCTGAGGTCGTCAGCGACAACGAGGCCATGCTCATGGCGCGCGAGATCGCACGCCGCATCGAGACGGAACTTACCTATCCCGGCCAGATCCGCGTGATCGTCATCCGCGAGCAGCGGTGTATCGAGTACGCCCGTTAGAACCATGAGGATACTGATAGTCGGTGACATTGTCGGCAGCCCCGGCCGCCGCATCTTCAAGGTGGGGGTCAAGCGCCTGCGCGCCGCCTGGGGTCTGCATGCCGTGATCGCCAATGCCGAGAATGCCGCCGCCGGCAGCGGCATCACGGAGGCTCTGGCAACGGAACTCTTCGAGGCTGGTGCCGATGTGCTGACCATGGGCGACCACGTCTGGAACCAGAAGGGCACCGAGGCCTTTATCGGGCGCGAGCGCCGCATGGTGCGTCCGGCCAATCTGCCTGCGGAGTGCCCCGGCAGCGGCTGGACCACGGTGCAGACGCCACTCGGGCCGCTGACGGTCATCAGCCTGCTGGGGCGCGTCTTCATGCCGCCGGTGGACTGCCCCTTCCGCTGCATTGACGAGCTTTTGCCGAAGATTCCCCGTGGCGGCCCCATCGTGGTCGATTTCCACGCCGAGGCCAGTTCGGAAAAGGTCGCCATGGGCTGGCACCTGGATGGGCGCGTCACCGCCGTGGTTGGTTCCCACACCCACATCCAGACCAGCGACGAGCGTCTGCTGCCCGGCGGTACGGCCTGCCTGACGGATCTGGGCATGACCGGTCCGCGCGACTCGGTGATCGGACGCGAGGTGGCGCCGGTGCTGCGCAAGTTCATTACCGGCATGCCCTCGCGCTTCGAGGTCGCCAAGGGCCCCGCCGTGATGGAGGGAGTGCTGCTGGATGCCGACCGCACCACGGGCAAGGCCCTTGCCATCACCCGCATCCGCCTGATGGACGATGGCAGCCAGCTTCTAGATACTTCGCTGCCGCTGCCGCTGCCGGCGGCAGGGGATCCGGAGGGCTGAACAGCGCACGACGGGTGCCGCCGCAACGCGGTTGCCCTGACGCTGGAATTGCAAGCATCATCATGGAAGCCCAAACCTACACCGTAACGCAACTCACCGAGCGCATCAAGAAGTCTATCGAGACAAGCGTGGGCACCGTGTGGGTCGAGGGGGAGATCTCCAACCTGCGGCGGCACACCTCCGGCATTACCTACTTCACGCTCAAGGATGCCCATGCGCAGTTAAACGTCATCCTCTTCGCCAACGTTACCGTCGACTTTGCGCCGGTCGACGGACAGGCTGTGCGTATTCATGGCCCCGTCACAGTCTACCCGCCGCAGGGCAAATACCAGATCGTCGTGCGCCGGATGGAGCCGGCGGGGCAGGGGGAGCTGATGGCGCGTTTCGAGGCTCTCAAGCAGAAGCTCAAGGCCGAGGGGCTCTTCGACCGGCCGCGGCGCAAGATCCCCCTGCTGCCGCAGCACATCGGCATTGTCACCTCGCCCACCGGTGCCGCCCTGCGCGACATCCTCAACATTCTGGGACGCCGCTTCCCCAATCTGGATATCCTGATCCGCGGTGCGCGGGTGCAGGGCGACGGGGCTGCCGAGGAGATTGCGCTGGGCATCCAGCGCCTCAACGCCGTCGGGGATCCCGATGGGCAGGTGCTGCCGGATCATCCGCCGATTGATGTAATCATTGTCACCCGTGGTGGTGGTAGTCTCGAAGACCTGTGGCCCTTCAACGAGGAGGTTGTCGCCCGTGCCATCGCCGCCTCGCGCATACCGGTGATCTCCGCCGTGGGCCACGAGATCGACACCACCATCAGCGACTTCGTTGCCGACCTGCGCTGCCCGACGCCATCGGCCGCGGCCGAGCAGTTGATCGCCCCCAAGCGTGACCTCGAGGAGCAGGTGGCGACGCACGCGCGCCGTCTGCGGCGCCAGATGGGGCACCGCCTCGATCTACTGCGCGGGCGTCTGGCCGTGGCGCGCAGCAACCGCGTCTTCAGCGAGCCGGGGCACGCCGTCGAGCACTTCCGCCAGCGGCTCGACCATCTGCAGACGCGCGCCCAGGGCGCGCTGGATACGCGCTGCCACCAGGCGGGGCGCCGCTGCGAGCGCGCCTCCGAGGCTCTTGGGCGGCTACGCGTAGAACGGCTGCCGCAGCTTCGCCTGCGTCTCGAGCGTCTGCTGGAGCGCGCGCATGCTGCCACCGGGGCGCGCGGGCAACAGGCACAGGTGCGGCTGGCAGCGGCCGGGAAGGTGCTCCAGGCTCTCAATCCGCTGGCCGTGCTTTCACGCGGCTACAGCATCACACGCCGCGCCGATGGCGCGGTGGTGCGTTCGGTAGAGGCAGCCCCTGCCGGCACCCGCCTCGAGACGCGTCTGGCCGACGGTACGATCACTTCAGTGGTCGAGGCGACTGAAACTACGTAGTCACCCACGCCTACGCCTACCCCCCCCGACTATGTAATCGGTTAGTGACAGGGGAGGCGCGCGGACAGAGCATGGGGAAAAGTGCAAGAATGCGCCGTTTTCACAAAAAATCCTGATTTCATGAGTTCCTGATAAAAAACAGCAGGGATTTGCAATAAGTCATCACTCCCTTTAGTCGGTGAAAACGTCCCACGCTGGTACCCGGCAGCGCCTACTTCGCGAAGAACTGCGCGTTCAGGTAGCGGGTGCGGCGGTCGGCCACCTCGTATTCGATCTCGGCCCAGAGCGGCACCGTCTCGCGGAAGATCCGCTCGACGTCGGCATCGGGAGCGGGGGCCATCAGTTGCACGCCGGCGGCGTCGAGCGTCTCCAGAAGCGGGGCGACCTCAGCGGCGTAGAAGGCAGGATCGCCCAGCACCGGGTCGTTCCACGTCTGCAGGAACTTGCCCTTGTTGTTGCGGAGAGCCTGGTAGCGGTTGAACGCCGCGACCGCGATGGAGCGCTTGAGCCCGGTCAACTGCTCCGGCGTGAAGGGGAATTCAATGCGCATGCCGCGGGAGAGTTCATGCACGAGCCCGCTGATCGTCTGCATGCCGCCGGGACACGAGCGCTGGAGTCCGAGGAGCCACGGATTGCCGTCGGCCGGCAGATGGTCGTAGACGCTGGTCCAGGGTATGCCGAGGTGGGCGACCACGCCCTCGGGCGTGACGGCGGTATCCTTGACAAAGCTATCCTCGGTCAGCCGGTAGTGGCGTCCGGGCAGGTTCCAGTCCACATGGTGCGGGTCGCCCGTTCCGGGAAGCGCATCGAAGAAGATCGAGTGGTAGGCGATGTCGTCGCGCCCAGGGCGGAAGACGATCTCCAGACCGCCTGCGTTGCGCTTGCCGAGCATGACCTCCCCGATGCCGGGATCGTCGCAGCGGATGAAGACGTGGACGCCCTGCTCGTCGTAGAGCACGCGGATGCCCGTGCGGAAGGCCGGATCGGTCTTCGGCTGCACGGCGTCCTTGAGGTGGCGTTTGGCGTCGGTCTCGCGGGACTCGTTGTAGCCGTTGCCATAGGGGACAAACCGCGTCTCCATCCGGCTCCAGTCGTTGTAGAACGGCGTCCGGACGAAGCCGTCGGCCGTAGTAGGTGCCTGGGGCACATACGTGGCGACATGGATCTTGTCGGGTTCAGGGGCGTAGAGATTTTGGGTAATCTCGTTGAGTATCGCCCGGCAGTCGTCATAGCGCCGCGCCTGGAAAAGGAAGAGGGACGTTTTGCGGAGCAGGGCAAGCCGCGCCGCCGAATCGAGAGCGCCGGGCGGGAACGCCCGGTTGAAGCCGGCGAGTCCTTCGCCGCGGAGAAAGGCCGCCACGGCGCGGATCTCGTTGGTCTGTTCGGACGTGCGGGAGACCGCCAGGGCCTGGTCCAGACGGCTGGACGCCACCGGCGTGCCGTCCGGCGCGGCAGCGGCGACGCGCGCGGCAAGATGGAGCAGCTTGAAGTCCCCCGGGTTGAGCTCGACGGCGCGGCGAATCACTTCCTCCGCGAGGTCGAGGTCGTCGAAATACGCGAGCACCTCGATCATGCCGGGATGCAGGCGCGGGTCAATGCCCTTGTCGATTAACGCCAGGCGCTCCTTCACCAGGGTCTTGTACTTTTCATAGGCGCCGGGCTTGTGGAAGCCGTAGTTGAACGTAGTGAGGCCGCAGAGAGCCGGGGACAGCAGGGTGTCGAGATAGCGTGCGCGCGCGGCATCCGGCGTGCCCGGCGCCGCTAGTTCCGCGCGCAGAACGGTCTCGGCCGCGTCGGCATCAAAGCGCGCCAGCGCCCGCATGGCGTCGCAGAGCGGCTGGCTGCGGAGGTCGGCCGGGAGCTTGCGGAGGTCGGCGACCACGGCGTCGAAGCGGGCGCGTTCCTTGCGCTCGACAAAGCCCTTGGCGCAGCCGGCGAGGATGGTGCCCTTGCGGCGGTCGTCGAACATGGACGCGTGCCGGTTCAGCAGCCGCAACCCCTCCTCGGGGTCGAACAGGCCCATATGGTTGAGCATCGAGGTAAGCTCGTCGAGGCGCCGGGTCTGGAAGGACGCGGCCCTGCGCTCGTCCGACGCGAGGTCGTCCGGGAGCTTGGCCGACGCTACCTGCTCGAGGTGGCGGGTGAACCGCGCGGGGTCGGCCGCCTTGTCCAGGGACCGGATGGCGAGCAGCGTGAGCTGGCGCAGGCGGGTTTCCGGCGCCACGCGCGTCCCGAGTTTTCCGAAGAGGGCCTCGGCGAGCGTCAGCTCGGCCTCGCCGCGGTGTACGTGCGTCAGCTCGTTGAAGAGAGTCTCGGCGGCCCGCGTGCCGGCCGGAAGGTCTTCCAGCGCCAGCAGGGCGGCCAGCGAGCGGTCGTAGGTCTCGGGATCCTTGCCGGTCGCCGCGTAGTAGGCCACGCGGCGCAGGAGGTCGGCCTGCTGCGGCACGCTGAGTCCCTGGGTCTTGGCATACTCGTTCAGCCCGGCGATGATGGCCGGGGTGTCGTAGACGTAGGGCCGTGGATTGTGCTTCCTGATGATCGACTCCACGGCGGCGTTGAAGTCGCCCTGGCTGACGGAGGCGGGCGCCTGCGCCAGTAGTCGCGGCGCGGCCAGCAGGGCAAGGGCGAGGGCGAGGGGCAGGCAGTGCCAGTGGGTGGTCTTCATGTCAGCGGGTTCCTCCGGTCGTGGTCTCCAGATCGAGAATCAGGCGTATGCATTCGGCGCGGTAGGCGTTGATGTCTTCGCGCCGTTCGTCCCAGTAGGCGAGGAAGGCAAGCGCGCGGCGGGCCATCGAGGCGGCGGCAGCGCCGCGGGAGTTGTCCAGCAGCGCCGTGGCGCGCTGGCGGAGGAGCGTCGTGTAGCGCACGTCGTCGAGTCCTTCGCGGACGCCTTCCCAGGCGAGGGTGTCGATCACACCGTCGCGCGCGCCGTAGACCATGATGATCGCGCGCAGGTTTGGCTCGTAGGGCACGGCCATGTCGTTCCAGTTGTTGCGCCACCAGCAGTAGTTCGCGGAGACGTCGTAGCCGGCCTTGTAGGCCATCATGCCGTGCAGGCGACGGAAGTAGTCGGGATTCTCGGGGCCGCTGTGCGGATTCGCATACCAGCCGGTCAGGGCGTCGGGGTTGGCTTCCTTGAAGCGCGCGACCTCGCCGGAGCGGTGGGGCGCCGGCATGCCGGGGATGATCAGGTAGTCGAGGTCGAAGAGCAGTTGGCGGTGGGGGAAGCTGGTGACCATCACCTTGCCGCCCGCCTCGTGCACGGCGTGCCAGGCCTGGCGCTCGGCGCGGATGGTGTCGGGGCCCCCCTCGTCGACGCCGTAGCTGTAGATGTCCGTGTGGCCGAGGTGCTTCAGCGCCAGTTCGCGGGTCTTGGCGATGGCGTCGCGGAGCGCGGTGATCTTGCGCTGGCCGGCGGGCGTCTCGGCCTCCCGGCCGTAGAGCGTGACCCCCACGCCCTGCGCGCCGGCGAAGATCGGGCGGGTCGCGATGCCGGTCTCCTTCGCCAGCGCCACGTCGGCGGCCAGGCCTGCGGGGTTCATTGGCTCGACATAGGGGAAGCCCATCGGATGGCGTGCGTTGTGGTCGGCCAGATTCCGTAGAATCGCCGGATTCCGCGAGGCGGTTCCGTACAGGCAGAGGTAGAACTCCCGGTCCAGGTGCCGTACCGTGCGCGGCGTGGGCAGTTCGAAGGGCAGCACGCGGAGCTGCATAGGAAGCGTCGCCAGCGCGGCGCCGCCGGCCTGGCGGAGTTCGAGGGTGCCTTCGTAGAGCCCCGGCGCCGCCTCGCGGGGCACCCGCAGCGTGGCCAGCAACTGCTTGGCCTCGCCGGGCACCAGGGCGAAGGGCTGCAGGGTCGGGGCGTCGGCGATCAGACCCTGGTTGCCCTGGTTGGCGAAGGTGTAGTCGGAGACCTCGAACGGGGCGCTCATCCAGGCGAAGCGGCGGGCTCCGGTGTCGGATTCGTAGCGCACGTAGTTGTCACGTGTGCGCGTATCGACCCGCACCAGATCCTCGTCATGGAGCAGCAGTTCCGGTACCAGCGTGCGGCCGAGCGCGTCGGCGAAGTAGCCGTGCCAGGCGGAACCGCCCTGGTACCAGACCTTGACGACCTTGATATCGATCGCCGCCGCCGGAATCCTGGCACCGCCGGGGCCGACGAGGTCGCCTGCCCGCACCTCCACGGCCGGGAGGTCGCGGCCTGTCAGCAGGACCACGGAGGCCGGCTCGAACTCGCCGCGCGCCGCGACCCAGCGCAGCGGACCGAAAGCCGTACCGTCAGCGGGAAAAGTGTCGGGCAGCCGTTTGGTTCCGCTCATGGCCGGTACAACAAAGGGCACTACTGCCGCACCCGGCTGGCCGGCCGCCTGCGCCGCCGCCGCAGCGCGCGCGATGTTGGCGCGCGCGACGGCGGCATCGATGCCGTAGCGGCCCTGCAACGGAAGTCCCCATGCAGCGGTGCAGGCCGCAACCAGTGTGCCGTACACCGCCAAGCGTCTAATTCTCAAGCCTTTCCTCATCGACTGCTCCCTGCATTCTTTCACTGCGGGTGGATGCTGCATCCGGCTGCATCGGCCGCGGAACGAAATCACATCAGCATGATTTGTGCCAGTTCCCAGTGTTACAAAGCCGCCGCCGCGGGTGGTGGTGGCGTACCACTTGCCGATATCGATCCGCTTGACGGTACCGCCGTCGAGCACATCGGCCAGGAGGGTCTGGCCGGAATCGTCGCGCGTCAGCGTGATAATCGTCACCCAGTGCCATTCGTCGAGGTTGGCCTCGTCGCCGTTGCAGAGGTTGAGGAAGGCCACGGGCAGATCCTGCGCGAGAGCCCCGTCGAGAAAGGCATACACGGTGCTGCGTGGCGGACGCTGCTGCTGTTCGGGCGGAATATCGCAGACGCGGCTGTCGAGCGGCCACCCCTGCGCGGCGGCGTAGGCCATGGCGGTGGTATGGAAGCGCTGCGTGGTGTCGATGCCGCAGCGTGTCGGGGTGACGGTCTCCCAGACATCCTCCATGAAGGCCAGGGCGTCCGTGCGCCCGGGGCGTGCGGCGCGCGCGGCGTCGGGCGGCAAGGCGGGTGCCAGATAGCGGAAGATGTTGCTGGCAGTGGTCGGGCCGCAGCCCGAGAGACGCTGCCAGGGGGTGCGGTACCACTCCTGGTTGTGCCCCAGCCAGCTCTCGCCGGTCCGGGTATCCCGGATGCGGAAGCGTTCTATGTCGGAAAGGCGGCGTGTCATCGGGTGGGAGTCCAGCCGTCCTCTCCGGGAATGAGCGGCAGTATCAGGTGGGAGGGATGGGCGGCATCATGGAACACCTGCTGGTGCGCGATGCGCATCTGGTCGTCTGTACCGAAGCGTGCGCCGGTGTTGGGGTTGCGGTCGAAGCGCGGGAAGTTGCTGCTCGATACCTGCACACGGATACGGTGTCCCTTGAGGAAGGTCATGGCGGTCACGCCGCAGTCGATGTCAAAGGTGTAGACCTGGCCCGGTTCGGTGTCGGTGGCCGGGGTTTCGGGGCCGTTGCGGTAGCGTGCGCGCAGGATACCGTCGCAGACGTTGTAGGAGCGGCCATCGGGTGTGACATCGCACAGTTTCACGGTGAAATCGGTGTCGGGCGCGGAGGTGGCTACGAAGAGGCGCGCGCGGATGTGGCCGATTACATCGAGATCGCGTTCGAGCGGCGCGCTGGTATAGACCAGCACGTCGGCACGCCGCTCGATGGCGGACTGCTCGCGCTGGCCCGG
>LSQX01398646.1_pt1 | contig 25219 bp, 22 predicted proteins | sample 654561 | NCBI WGS metagenome assembly LSQX01 (sample SAMN04489861, study PRJNA283612) | anaerobic digester metagenome | isolation source: 4 biogas reactors fed with cattle manure at either 37C or 55C with and... | place: Denmark: Kongens Lyngby | collected 2014 | reverse complement strand
AGTTTTTCCATGCCGATACCTATACCTATAGCTACGTCGTTAGTGATTCTGCTACTAAAAAAGCGGCTATTATTGATTCTGTTTTAGATTATGATCATGCAGCGGGGCGTACTTCAACAGCCATAGCAGATCAAATTATTAGCTACATCAGAGAGCAGGAGCTAGAGGTAGAGTGGTTGTTAGAAACTCATATCCATGCCGATCATTTGTCAGCTGCGCTTTATTTAAAAGCGCATGTAGGGGGAAGCACAGCGATTGGTGAGTACATCACTAGCGTGCAGAATGTCTTTGGCGATATATTTAATGCTGAAAGTAGTTTTCTGCGTGATGGCAGTCAGTTTGATCATATCTTTAAGCATGGCGATAGTTTTAAAATTGGAGAGCTAAGTGCCCAAGTTATCCATACGCCAGGTCATACACCAGCCTGTTTAAGCTATGTGATTGAAAGTGCTGTCTTTGTCGGTGATACCTTGTTTATGCCAGATTACGGTACAGCACGTTGTGACTTTCCAGGGGGAGATGCACAGACGCTTTATCGCTCCATACAAAGGCTTTTTGAGTTGCCTGACGACACAGTGGTGTATTTATGCCACGATTATAAAGCAGAAGGGCGCGATTATTTTCAATGCAAAACGACCATTAAAGAGCAGCGTGACAATAATATCCATGTTGGTGCGGGGATAAGTGAAGAGGCCTTTGTAAAGATGCGCACTGAGCGAGATGCTACTTTATCAATGCCTAAGTTAATTTTACCGTCAGTGCAGCTTAATATGCGTGCTGGTGAATTTCCTCCAGCAGAGGATAATGGTACGACTTACTTTAAAATTCCCATCAATAAGTTTTAATAGATATTAGATTACAACAGAGCGCTTCAAAGCTTGGGTTTATATGCTCTAATAATTGACAAGCGACTGATTCTAAGGGTAAAATACTTGGCTTACTCATCCTCTGGCAATTAAATTACATAGGTTTGTAGTTTACATCGTCCACTCATAGTCAACTAAGAACAAGAGTGGCATGGAGCATTTTCGTTGCGAATGATGGTTTGGATTTTTTGGGGTCCATAATGAATTTAATTCAAACTCTTGAACAGGAAGAAATTCAGCGTCTTACCGAAGGTAAAACGTTACCTGAATTCGGTCCTGGTGATACCGTTGTGGTAAACGTTAACGTAATTGAGGGTACTCGTAAGCGTACTCAGGCCTACGAAGGCGTGGTTATTGCTAAGCGTAACCGTGGTTTAAACTCTGCTTTTACTGTTCGCAAGATTTCATCGGGTGAAGCCGTTGAGCGTACCTTCCAGTTGTACTCTCAGCAAATCGCTTCAATCGAAGTTAAACGCCGTGGTGCAGTTCGCCGCGCTAAGCTTTACTACCTACGTAACCGTTCTGGTAAGGCTGCTCGTATTAAAGAGAAGTTAGTTCGTAAAACTGTTGCTAAATAATTTTTAGCTAACAGCTCTAGCGAGTTTTTCTCTCTAAAGGCATGTTCTCAGTTTATCTGAGGGCATGCTTTTTTTGTTTTTGGAGTTAAACTGTTGCTTCTTTGGCAATATTAATAATTGCTTTCTTTTTGTTTGTTGCTTAATATCATTTGAGCTATATAATATAAGCTCTTGATATCTATTAAATAATTCTAATTATTATTAATTTAATGAGCAAAGCGCAAGACCTTATTTCCAGGTCGTCTCCTGATTTTAATCCCTTGATTCAACCTTCAGAGTCTGCTGGTTTCGGTTTGCCTGTGATTGGTGGTGATGAGTTGCCTGAATTAATTCAGCGCGCCTTTGCCCCAGAGTATATTTGGCAGGAAGATCAGTTAGTTAAGCAGTGGAATTCACAAAAAGACGTCATTAAAAGCAGTTTTATCGAGGCCGGCGTATTAATTCCTCTTGTCCTTAAGGATAATCAACAGCAAGTTGTGTTAACTAAGCGTTCATCAAAGCTTAGAAATCATCGTGGACAGATTAGTTTCCCCGGAGGTCGATTTGATGAGAGAGATAAGGATCTCGAGGATGCTGCACTACGTGAAACTGAGGAAGAAATAGGGGTTGAGCGCTCTAAGATTGCCGTTTTTGGTGAGATGCCGATTTTTTACACAGGCACCGGCTTTGCCATGAGCTCTTACCTAGGGTGGCTTTCCGAGGTATCAGACTTTATGATTGATAGTAGAGAGGTTGAAGAGGTTTTTTTAGTACCTTTGAGCTATCTGACGGATCCAAATAACTATCGTCTTTATACTGCTCCTAATACTGCCTTGCCATTTAGCTATTACGGGGTCACTTGGGCAAACCACTTTATTTGGGGTGCGACAGCTTCAATCCTGCGTAATCTATACCAGCGCATACAGCAAGCTCGCTAGTTCATCAGCTAGCTTGCTGCATACAACCTACCACTTTGGTGCTGCATCATTTTCAGCAATAATACGCTCATAGAGCGCATAGCGTTCAGGATGGACTTGTCCTTCATTTAAGGCATTAGTTACGGCGCAACCTGGTTCGCGCAAGTGACGGCAGTTATAAAAGCGGCAGTTTTTTATAGCCTCTTTAAATTCAGGAAAGCCTTTTACAATTTCTGCGTCACTTAAATGCAGCAGACCAAAGTTTTGAAAACCTGGCGAATCAATTAGAGAAGCTTTTATTTCACCATTTTCTTTGATGTCATAGAGCTCCGTCTTTGTGGTGGTGTGACGGCCTGCACCAAGTGCGTGTGAGTGCTCTTGGGTGTGGGCTTTGGCGGTTGGTACAAGTACATTTAAAATGCTGGATTTTCCCATAGCGCTTTGACCCAGTAGTATGGCGGTCTGTCCATTTATTTTTGGCAGTAGCTTAGCGGCAAGATCGTCTGGTTCGTGAATACTACATTCAATGACCTCTACACCTAGCTCTTGATAGCGTGTTAATCTCTCGCGCGCTTCGATGATGCCTTCGTCTAGATCGATTTTATTTAAAATAATATAGGGCTGTAGGTCTTCGCACCATGCAGCGGCAAGGGCCCTACCCAGCAAGTCATCAGAGAACTTTGGCTCAACCGCGGTGATGAGCAGTAGGACATCAACGTTAGCTGCAAATTGCTTACTGCGCATTTCATCACTACGGTATAGTAGATTTTTACGCTCTAGTACTTTTTCTATGCGGGCTTCATTATTACCTTGGGCTGAAATTTCTACATAATCACCGACGCATATCCCTGCCTTTTTGCCGCGAGTATAGCAATGCCATAATTGATCCTCTACTCGCGCCACATAATGTCGCCCATGGGCAGAGATAATACGTCCTTGCATCATGCGTTGGCTCCCATCAGACCTTTGAGGTGTTGAATACGAATAGTAGCAGGAGGGTGGCTGTCATAATAAGCTGAAAATGCCGGGTCTGGAGTGAGGGTGCTAGCATTATCATTGTATAGCTTAACTAATGCTGAGATTAGCTCGTTAGCATCACTATGCTTAGCGGCAAAAGCATCTGCCTCAAACTCATCACGACGAGATAAGCGACTATTGAGCGGTGTCAGCCAAAAGGTAAAGACTGGTAGAACCAAGGAAAATAAAATCAGCGTAAGAGCATGGTAGCTGCTATGCTCTGGAAGGGCTACACCTAAGCCACCGTAAAACCAACTTTTGTCACTAACGAAACCAAGCACAGCAAAAAATATAAAGCTGCCTAGAACCATCATGGCTAAGCGCTTAACAATGTGTTTATGCTTAAAATGACCTAATTCGTGAGCCATAATAGCCTCGATTTCACTGGCTTTGAGCTTGCTTAGTAAGGTATCAAAAAAGACAATCCGACGATTTTTACCAAAACCGGTAAAAAAGGCATTGCCATGTGAACTGCGTTTAGAGCTGTCCATGACAAATAAGCCGCTAAGCTCAAAATTACATCGCTCAGCTAAGCGCTCAATCTTGACCTTGACATCACCTTCTTCGAGGGGAGTAAATTTATTAAATAAAGGCATTAACCAAGTTGGTGCGATGTACATCATTAGTGCCATAAAGCCTAACACAACAAACCAAGCCCAGAGCCACCAGAGTTCGGTGCTTTGCATCAGATAGAGGATAGCAACAAGAATAACGCTGCCTAAGACCAGTGACAATAAAAGATTAGTTACCGTGTCTTTGATAAATAAGCCTAGTGTCATTCGATTAAAACCGTATTTTTGCTCAAGCTTAAAGGTTCTGTAGATAGAAAAAGGCAAACTGAGTAGGCTCAGAATAGCTTGCACCACAATGATAAAGACTAAGGATTTAATCAGTGTGGCTCCTGTGGCTAGGCCAAAGACCTGAAATAACCAATTAAGCCCTCCAAGGATTGTAAAGCTTAATAATACGAGTACCTCATAAAAAACCTCTATTTGGCTTAGTCTTAGGCGCTCTAAACTATAACGAGCGGCGCGTTGATGGCTTTTGAGGCTGATGCGATCAGCAAACTCCTCTGGCACTGCAGTGGCATGCCTAGAGATATAGCGGATTTGACGAATATTCAACCAAGTACGAATTCCGAAATCCAAAATAATCAAAGTAATAAATAAGAAGGTAAAATGATGTGCTTGCATGGGGCCCTGTATAAACAATATATCTGTGCGACAATACTAGATAAACATTATATTAAATCAAAAGGAAGTATTTATGGCATCAAGAGACCTTCGTTTAATTTGGTTAGATATGGAGATGAGTGGTTTAGATCCGGAAATTGAACGAGTGTTGGAGGTGGCTGTAGTGGTAACTGAGCCCGATTTAACGGTTGTAGCGGAGGGTCCGGTCATTGTGATCCATCAGTCAGATGAGGTGTTGGATGCGATGGATGAGTGGAATACCACGACACACGGGCGCACAGGTTTAACTGAGCGAGTTAGAGCGTCACACACCACAGAGGCCGAGGCTGAGCAGCAATTAATTGAGTTTCTGAGTCAGCATGTTAACAAAGGCGCTTCACCGCTTTGCGGTAATACGGTCAGTCAGGATCGCCGTTTTATGTTTAAGTATATGCCTGAGTTTGAGCGTTTTTTCCATTATCGTAATCTTGATGTGAGTACGCTAAAGGAATTGGCTAAGCGTTGGCATCCTGAGGTTTATCGTGGTGTTGTCAAAAAGGGACGGCATGAGGCTTTAGCTGATATTTACGAGTCAATTGAGGAGCTACGTCATTATCGTGATACTTTTTTAAAGTTGCCGGATGACGCCAAGTAACTTACTTATTTAGAGGTCATTTACATGTTGGATCCTAGCGTTTTAGACCCACAGCAAACGCCTGTCGCAGCCGCTATCGCCGGGATTGGTACGGATTTGATTTATATTGAACGTATTCAAAAGGCTTTTGATAGGCATGGAGAGCGTTTTTTAAAGCGAATTTTAGGCGCCGGTGAGCGAGAAAAGTTTCAGCGACGTTATGATCGTGATCCGCATCGTGGAATTACTTTCTTGGCAACGCGTTTTGCGGCCAAAGAGGCTTTTTCTAAGGCGATTGGTTTGGGCATGAGGATGCCAATGTATTGGTCTGCCATGCAAACGCTTAATGCGCCGAGTGGTAAGCCTATGGTTGTTTTATCAGGTGATTTAAAGGATTGGTATGAGGCCCGTTTTGGTGAGGCGCATGTCTCCCTTACTGACGAGTCAGATTTAGCGATGGCGCTCGTAATTGTAGAGCGTAAGTAGTAGATTATTTTACGGATGTTTAAAGGCAGTTTATGTCATCAAATAACAAGAATTTAACAATGGCTCTAGGCCCGGTAATGGTTGATGTTGAGGGTTTGTGTTTGCAAAGCCACGAGATCGATCGCTTAAAAAATCCTCTTGTAGGAGCGGTCATCTTATTTGCTCGTAATTATCAGGATCCTAAGCAATTGACAGAGTTGTGTCGTCAGATTCACGGGGTGCGTGATGAGCCCTTATTAATTGCGATTGATCATGAGGGCGGTCGAGTGCAACGTTGTCGTACCGAGGGCTTTACTGCTTTACCGGCGATGGCTGAGTTAGGTCAGTTATGGGATCGCAATCAAGAAGCTGCATTGCTTTTAGCACATGAGGTTGGTTATGTGCTGGCTGCTGAATTGTTATCTTGTGGTGTTGATTTCTCCTTTACCCCAGTATTAGATTTAGATTATGGCGTCAGTGAGGTGATTGGTAATCGTGCCTTTCATCGAGAGCCTGAGGTAGTAGCGAGGCTTTCTGAGGCACTGATTGATGGTTTAGCAGAAGCAGGCATGGCGGCGTGCGGTAAGCATTTTCCTGGGCATGGTTTTGTTGAGGCCGATTCACACGTAGCTATTCCAATAGATAGTCGCGAGTTTGATGAGATTTGGGAAGAGGATATTAAGCCTTATGTGGCCTTAGGTCATTTGAAGTTGCCATCATTGATGCCGGCTCATGTGATTTATGAAAAGGTCGATTCGATGCCGGCAGGTTTTTCTAAGTTTTGGGTTCAAGAGGTATTGCGTGAGCGTATGGGTTATCAAGGGATGGTTTTCTCAGATGACCTGACAATGGAGGGCGCTTCTGTCGTCGGCGGTATTGTTGAACGCGCTAATGCTGCTTTTGCCGCGGGTTGCGATATGGTGTTGGTATGTAATCGTCCAGATTTAGCAGATGAGTTACTTGCACAGCTAGAGCATCAAGCAAGCGTAGAGTCCATTCAACGTCTCAACAATTTAGTACCTAAAGCTGCTAATACGGCCATGAATTGGCAGCAATTACACAATGATTATCGTTATGTTAAGGCTAGACAAGCTTTGGAGCAGTTAGGCTCTGAGGCTTGTTAAGAGTATTTATTTGTATTGTGGTTAGAAAAAGACGATGAGTTCTGAGTCAGTACCTTTTGATATTCAAGGGTTTTTAAGAGATTTACCTAATTTACCAGGTGTTTATCGACATATTGCGGCAGATGGGGAGGTTTTATACGTCGGTAAGGCGAAGGACTTAAAAAAGAGAGTCTCTCAGTATTTTCAAAAAAACCTGAAAAGTCCACGTATAGCCCATATGGTGGCGCGCGTGGCAAGTGTGGATATCACAATTACTGACTCTGAAGCTGAGGCGTTGATATTAGAAATTAATTTAATTAAACGCCTGCAGCCCAAATACAATATTTTGTTCCGAGATGATAAGTCCTATCCTTATCTGAGGTTTACGGACCATGAGTCACCACGTATGGTTTACTATCGTGGCTCAACTAATAAAAGTGGCCATTTTTTTGGTCCTTATCCTAACTCATGGGCAGTACGAGATAGTATGCAGTTGTTGCAGAAAATCTTTCGTCTGCGAACCTGTGAGGATAGCGTCTTCTCTAATCGCTCTCGACCATGTTTGCTTTATCAAATTCAACGTTGCTCGGCGCCTTGTGTCAATCTAATCACTAAGGAAGAGTATCAAGCGGATGTTGAGCATGCGGTTAAGGTCTTGCATGGTGAGTCAAACGAGGTGCTCAGCAGGTTAGAGGACAAGATGCTACGGTCATCTAATGAATTGCAGTTTGAGCGTGCAGCGATGTTTCGTGACCAGATGAAATCCTTAGCTACTTTGATGCAACAGCAGGCAATGGAGTCGAGCGATGAGAGTGATGTGGATATCATTGCTGTGGAGCAGTACGATGGTAACTACTGTGTTAACTTAGCGATGGTTAGGGCAGGCCGTCACTTGGGAGATAAGCCGATTTTTCCAAGCCATATTAATGGCGATGAACCGGGCGAGGTGTTGGCTGCTTTTGTGGCAAGTCATTACTTAGATCATCAGTTACCGCCTGTTGTTATTTCTTCTCATATTTTACCTGACCCTGAGCTTTTACTATTATTGAAGCAAGAGGGTAGAGCACGAACGCAGATTATCACGCGACCGAGTGGGGTGCGTAAAAATTGGTTAGATCAGGCACAGCGTAATGCGCAAATTGCCTTACAACGACGCTCTGCTGAAGCGGGTCAGATGCAGGAGCGTACAGAGGCTTTAGCTGAGCTGTTAGCCTTGGGTTTAGATCCCGACGCGTTAGCTAAGTTGCGTATAGAGTGCTTTGATATTAGTCACAGCCATGGGGAGGCAACTCAGGCCTCCTGTGTAGTCTATCAAAACCATGACATGCAGCCTTCGTTTTACCGTCGATTTAATATTGCTGGCATCACTGGAGGCGATGATTATGCCGCGATGCGACAGGTTTTACAACGACGTTATGCGCATGGTTATGAGTCAGAATCGATGCCCGATATTGTGTTAATTGATGGCGGTAAAGGCCAAGTTGAGGTAGCACGCCAAGTGTTTACAGATTTAGGTTTGGATATTTCGATGATTGTCGGAGTGGCTAAGGGGGAGGGGCGTAAGGTTGGCCTAGAAACCTTAATCTTCGCTGATTCGCGACCGTCTGTCGAGTTGGGTATAAGCTCTAAGGCTTTATTGCTCATCGCACAAATTCGTGATGAGGCCCATCGCTTTGCTATTACTGGTATGCGTAGTAAGCGAGCTAAAGCCAGAAATGTTTCGCGTTTAGAGGAAATCGAAGGGGTGGGGCCAAAGCGTCGCCAACGCCTATTAGCACGCTTCGGTGGTTTTAATGGTGTGGTTAATGCCACAGTAGATGATTTGGCTTCTGTTGAAGGGATTTCTCTCTCAATGGCTCAGCGAATTTATGACGCATTGCGTTAATTAGTTTTAGTGTGAATTAGTCTTTTCGGTGGTAATATAGCTGCTATGAAATCAATGAACTTACCCATTATTCTTACTTGGCTCAGAATAGCCATCATTCCTTTATTCATCGGTCTGTATTATTTGCCCGTGGATAGTTTAACCGTTTCTGTAAGAGACTGGCTTGGTGCTATTGCCTTTGTGATAGCGGCGATTACTGATTGGCTTGATGGCTATTTGGCTCGTCGTTGGAATCAGACCTCAGCCTTTGGCGCATTTTTAGACCCTGTCGCAGATAAGTTAATGGTCTGCACGGCCTTATTAATTCTTTTGGATTTGGGTCGAGTAGAGTCTTATATTGCCTTAATTATTATTGGTCGCGAGCTGACAATCTCTGCTTTGCGCGAATGGATGGCGAGCGTTGGTGCACGCAGTAGTGTGGCGGTCAATTGGCTCGGTAAGTTTAAGACAGCAGCCCAGATGGCGGCTATTCCTTGTTTGATGGTTTATCAAACAGTGTTGGGTGTTAATCTAGTGATTGTTGGTAATGTATTGATCTTTGCCGCTGCTATTCTGACGCTCTGGTCTATGTTTTACTATCTGAGTAAAGCATGGCCTACACTTAAAAATGCTGATAAAAATTAAAAAATAAAATTAAATCTATATTCCGGAGGGGGGTAGATGGGTGTTGTTGTACAAAACAAATTATCGGTACAACGGATTTTGCTTTGTGGCGGTCTGATTGTCACCTTATCTATAGGTATTCGCCATGGCTTTGGTCTATGGCTACTTCCTATTAGCCAAGCTCACGGCTGGGAGAGGGAGGTATTTTCCTTTGCTATTGCGCTCCAAAACCTTGTGTGGGGTATTGTCGGTATTTTTGCTGGTATGTTGGCTGATCGTTATGGGGCTTTTAAAGTCGTTGTGCCGGGGGCGATTTGTTATGCCTTGGGTCTCTTAGGAATGGCCTACACGACGACGCCTTTGATGTTTATTCTAACTGCCGGTGTGGTTTTGGGTGTGGCTCAAGCGGCTACAACCTACATCATTATATTTGGGGTTATTGGGCGTCATATTAGTGCTGGCCAACGCTCTTGGGCGATGGGTGTGGCCTCTGCAACCGGTTCGTTTGGGCAGTTTATGATGTTGCCTATTTCTAATACGCTTATTAGTCAAAGTGGTTGGCAGGTTGCACTCGTCATTTTAGCGCTATTTTCTTTAATGATTATTCCTCTTGCTTACCTACTGAGAGAGCGAATTGCTTGGGTTTCATCAGAAGAAGGTGTCGCAAGTGGTGCTGAAAGTGAGCAAAGCATTGGCGCAGCAGCCAAAGAGGCACTCACTTATCGCAGTTATATCTTATTGATATTGGGTTATTTTGTTTGTGGTTTTCAGGTGGTTTTCATTGCGGTGCATTTACCTGGATATATCAAGGACAATGGTTTGGGACCTGAGGTAGCGAGTTTATCCTTGGCTTTAATCGGTTTATTTAATATCTTTGGTAGTTACCTCGTCGGTTCTCTCGGCCAGCGCTTTCAAAAACGCTACTTATTAGTTGGTATTTATGGTTTACGAGGCGTCATCATTGTACTGTTTTTAATGATTCCAATAAGTCCGTTGAGTGTTTATTTATTTTCGATGGCAATGGGCTTTCTGTGGCTTTCTACTGTGCCGGCGACGAATGCTATTATTGCGCAGATATTTGGTATTCGCCATTTGTCGATGCTAGGAGGCATTGCCTTCTTTAGTCACCAAGTAGGATCATTCATGGGGGTCTGGATGGGCGGTGCTTTTTATGACCGATTTGGCAATTATGACCTGATGTGGATATTATCAATTGTATTGAGCGTGCTGGCTGTATTAGCTAATTGGCCTATTGTGGAGCGAGCCATATCTAGAGATAGAACACCTGCCATCGCCATCAGTTAATTAATTGTGAGCTTAAGAGATGCGTATTATTTTGGCTTTTGTAGCTATTTTTATATTACTTCTCGTGTTTTCAATGTATCTAGATCCGACGTTCTGGATGAACGTATCGGATCTAGTATGGTCCTGCTTTTAGTTCTACGGCTAGTTTATTTTAGGGTCTGAGCAAAATCAGCAACTGAGGCAGCATAAAAATAGCTGTTATTATATTTGGTAATCACAAAAAAGTTTTGTGTCGCAATGCGATATTCATTTCTACCTTGAGTTTCATCCATTAGGTTAATCACACCTAAATTACGACCGTTCTTCCAGGAAGCATTGCCAGAGTTGCTGGTAGAGCCCTGGTTCTGTAGCTCTTGCCAAGTTAGCGTAGGTTCTAAGCCTTTTCCTTCAAAGGCTGCGGGGCTATTTGGTAAACTGGCAGGAGCAAAAACGGGCATACCAGCTTGCCACCCATGCTCAACTAAGAAATTTGCTACAGAGTGAATGGCGTCAGCTTCACTATGACGTAAGTCAATGCGGCCGTCATTGTCTCCATCAACGGCGTAATGCATAATGCTAATTGGCATAAATTGTGGTAGACCAGTAGCCCCAGCAAAAGAGCCTAACTCAGTGTTTGCGTTGATCTTGCCTTGGTGGTCTAATTTGATCAGAGCAGCTAATTGGTTACGGAAAGACTGGTGACGATCTGGACGATTAGGATCTGGGTGATGGAATCCTAGGGTGTATAGTGAATCTAATAACTTAAAACTACCCATGTAGTTACCGTAAACGGTTTCAACGCCGATGATGCTGCCAATAATCTCTGCAGGTATACCGTACTGTTGCTCTACCTCAGCTAAGGTAGTGGCATTTCTTTGCATAAAGTTTTTACCGCCACGGATACGAATTGGATCCATCACCCGATTTCTATAAGTAGTCCAAGAGCGTTTCACTCGACCTGTACTGCTTGGCGTCATTAGTCGTTGAGTTTGGCTATTAATTTGAGCTGAGTTGATTAAGTTTTCAACGTAATTCACTGGTACTTCATAACGCTCAGCGACTTCTTCAATAAAAACGTTTTTATTAGCACTCAAAGGACGGCTTTCAAAATCAGCGCTCAGAATTGAACTGCTTGGACTTTCGTTGGAAGCAGTATTAGTGGCGACTTTATGGGTATCGGGTTGAGGATTGCGATTAGCTGCAGAATCATTAGCCGTTGTGCTGGCGCATGCTGATAAAGCAACAAGGGATGTGGTCGTCAGTAGTACTTTTAGAAATTGCATAGTGAGTGATGAACAAAGATTGATAGGTTGAAAGGATTGATTTTAAGCAAGAAATTTAGCTTTATTAATTAAAACATAGCTACCGTAAATAAAGTATAGGGTAAATACTGGGGCTTTGAAGAGTTCAGTTCATATTAATATGTTACTGATAGTATGTTATTTAATATTCAGGATAGAGAGAGGATTATCTTGGTAGGCAGTACGCTTTATATTACCCATCCGGACTGTAGTTTGCACAATATGCGTAGTTGGCATCCGGAGTCAGCCAAGCGTTTAGCAGCGATCCATGATCGACTTTGCAACACGGATTTGATTTGGTGCCTTAGGGAGATGAGTGCTCCCCAAGCAAGCGAGGAGGATCTGTTACGCTGTCACACCCCAGATTATGTTGATTTTATAAAGTCAAACATTCCTAATGAGGGCTATTTTAATATAGATAACGAGGAAACTAGCCTTAATCCTCATACTTGGTCCGCTGCCTTACGAGCAGCAGGTTCTGGTATCTTAGCGGTTGATGAGTTGATGCACTCACGCGCTAAAAATGCTTTTTGTTCTGTACGTCCACCGGGTCACCATGCTGAATCTGATAAAAGCATGGGCTTTTGTTTTTTTAGCAATGCAGCTATCGCTGCCCGGTACGCTGTTGAAAAGTATGGCTTAAGCCGTATCGCGATAGTTGATTTTGATGTGCATCATGGTAATGGCACAGAGCAAATTCTGGCTAATGACCCTCAGGTTGAGATGTTTAGTTTTTTTCAACACCCATTCTTCCCATATTCTGGTGCTGAAAATGTTGCACCTAATATGCATAATGTTCCTCTTAAGGCTTATAGTGGTCGCCCAGAGATTGAGGAGGCTGTTAGGGAGGTTTGGCTGCCGATTATGGAGGATTATCAGCCTGAGCTAATTATTATTTGTGCTGGATTCGATGCGCATCGGGAGGATGATATGGGTCAGATGACTCTGGTTGAGCAGGATTTTGTCTGGCTTACCAAAGAGTTAATGGCAGTAGCTGATAGGTATTGCCAAGGCCGTGTAATCAGCTTCCTTGAAGGCGGTTATAACCTCAACGCTCTTGCACGCAGCGCTGTTGAGCATGTACGTGCGTTAGCCGGATTTTGTTAGTGCAAGCTTGAACCGTTGTATAAAGCTTACACTTAACCTTAGGTTAACTGCTAACTTAACCTAGGCTTAAGTTAGCCTTTTCAGAATTTGATTAGGTAAAAGATTACAAAGTAGGTAAAATGATTGCGACACCGTGTAATATATATTGCATTTAAAAGTAATTGTCATAGGAGAAAAATTGATGAAGGTCTTAGTACCCGTCAAACGCGTTGTTGACTTTAACGTCAAGGTGCGTGTTAAGGCAGATCAGACAGACGTTGATATCGCTAACGTTAAAATGTCTATGAATCCATTTGATGAAATTGCCATGGAGGAGGCGGTACGCCTCAAGGAACAGGGTAAAGTTTCAGAAATTATCGCAGTATCTTGCGGCATTGATAAGTGCCAAGAAACTATTCGTACAGCCATGGCACTTGGTGCTGATCGCGGCATTTTAGTGCAAACTGATGCAGAGTTGCAGCCTTTAGCAGTCGCTAAGTTACTAAAAGAGATTGTTCAAAAAGAAGAAGCGCAATTAGTTCTTTTGGGTAAGCAAGCGATTGATGATGATGCCAACCAAACTGGCCAGATGTTAGCTGCTTTACTAGATAGACCTCAGGCTACTTTTGCTTCTAAGGTTGAGTTGGGTGACAGTAGCGTTACTGTTACTCGTGAGGTAGATGGTGGTTTAGAAACGGTTGAAATTCAGTTGCCAGCTATTGTGACTACTGACTTACGTTTGAATGAGCCTCGCTATGTTAAGTTACCTGACATTATGAAGGCTAAGAAAAAGCAGTTAGACGTTGTCTCACCTGCTGATTTAGGTGTCGACGTTACACCAAAAATCAAAACTTTAAAAGTGTCTGAGCCACCTGCACGTGAGGGCGGTATTACTGTCCCTGATGTGGATGCGTTAGTTGATAAGTTAAAAAATGAAGCAAAGGTGATCTAAGATGACGAATTTAGTAATTGCTGAACACGATAATTCTTCTTTAAAGCCAGCTACTCTTAATACTGTAGCGGCTGCTGCCGAGATCGGTGGTGATGTTCATATTTTAGTTGCTGGTAAAGGTGCTCAGGCTGTGGCTGATGCTGCTGCTAAGGTTGCCGGTGTGTCTAAAGTATTATTGGCTGACGGCGACAGCTTAGAGCAGTTTTTAGCTGAAAACGTTGCAGCTCAGGTACTTGCTGTAGCCAGTGACTATAGTCATATTCTGTTCCCTGCAACTGCCAATGGTAAAAACGTTGCTCCTCGTGTTGCTGCTAAGTTAGACGTAGCACAAATTACCGATGTGATTGCTGTTGAGTCAATTGATACTTTCCAACGTCCTATTTACGCTGGAAATGGGATTGCTACAGTACAGGTTGATGGCGATACCAAGGTCCTAACTGTTCGTACAACTGCGTTTGACGCTGTTGTCACCGGGGGTGGTTCTGCTGAGGTTATCAGTGTTGACGCTGTAGCTGATAGCGGTCTATCTAAGTTTGTGGGTCGTGAGATAGTTGAGAGTGATCGTCCTGAGTTAACTGCTGCTGAGATTATTGTATCCGGTGGCCGTGGTGTGGGTAGTCAAGAGAATTTCGCTATCATTGAAGGCTTAGCAGGTAAATTAGGTGCCGCTGTTGGCGCATCTCGTGCTGCTGTTGATGCTGGCTATGCGCCTAATGATTTACAAGTTGGTCAGACTGGTAAGGTGGTGGCTCCTCAGCTTTATGTTGCTGTGGGTATTTCCGGAGCAATTCAACACTTAGCTGGTATGAAGGACTCTAAGGTAATCGTTGCAATCAATAAAGATGCAGAGGCGCCGATTTTTGGTGTTGCTGATTATGGATTGGTTGCTGATCTATTCCAAGCAGTACCAGAGTTGACTGAGAAGCTATAATCCCATAGGGTTATAATCTTGTAAAAATGGCCGAGATATTACTTTATCTCGGCCATTTGTCGTTACAATTAATGACAGTTTCACAAAATTGTGACTGATTTGTATTTTTTAAACTTATCTTATTTCTTAGTAAAAAGAGTGTCACTCCATGCGTTCTTTACTCGCGATATCACGCTTCTTTGACTTTATAAACACTAAAGTCGCACAGGTAGTTATTTGGTTAACTCTAATAATGGCTGTTGTCAGTGCAGCTAACGCCACTTACCGTAAGGTTTTTAACGATAGCTCTAATGCTTGGTTAGAAATTCAATGGTATTTATTTGGTGCCGTGTTTTTATTAGCAGCCGGTTATACCTTTTTAAACAATGCACACGTTCGTGTGGATGTGATTAATTCAAGGCTCAAAGAGCGTACTCAAGTGATTATCGACATCATCGGTGTCATCTTCTTTTTATTACCTGCATGTGGCCTAATCGTGTATTTATCTTGGCCTTTCTTTGTGCAGTCTTATGTTTCTGTTGAAATGTCAAACAATACTGGAGGCTTAATTCGTTGGCCGGTCAAACTGCTTATTCCCATAGGCTTTAGCTTAGTGATTATGGCAGGATTATCCCATTTGATTAAGTGTGTTGCTTTTTTAAAAGGCTTGGCACCTAACCCTTTACGTAAGCCTAAAAGCTCTGATGAGGAGTTATTAGATGAGCTTAAAGAGCATAGTCAAGATTCTGACAATAATAATAAATAGAGGATTAGAGAATGATTGAATTTATTATCGCCAATATGCCTCCGATCATGTTCCTAACCTTGATTGGTTTATTGCTTTTAGGATTTCCGGTCGCTTTTTCCTTAGCAGCAAATGGTATTTTTTACGCTGTCCTGGGTATTGTGCTAGGTGAGTTTAATTTTCAGTTTTTACAGGCCTTACCAAATCGAATTTTCGGTATTATCCAAAATGATACTTTACTGGCAGTACCATTCTTTACTTTGATGGGCTTAGTGCTTGAACGTTCAGGGATGGCAGAGGATTTATTAGACACGATTGGTGAGATTTTTGGACCAATCCGCGGTGGTTTAGCTATTGCTGTTGTATTTGTAGGCGCATTGCTAGCAGCAACAACCGGTGTAGTAGCTGCCTCTGTTATTTCAATGGGCTTAATTTCTTTGCCTATTATGATGCGCTATGGCTATGATCGTCGCTTAGCTGCTGGGGTGATAGCTGCGTCGGGTACGTTGTCACAAATTATTCCGCCGTCATTAGTATTGATTATTTTGGCAGACCAAGTCGGTCGTTCAGTGGGTGATGTTTATCGCGGTGCTATGATCCCAGCATTGAGTTTAGTGGGTATTTACATAGCTTTTGTGCTTGTTATTTCACTTATTATGCCAAAGGCTGCCCCGGCTTTGCCACCACATGCTCGTAAGTATGTAGAAGACAACGGTCGTTCTGGTTTGCGCTCTTTGGCTGTGACCTCAATCATTGCTGGTGTAATTTCTTATTGGCTAGATACACAGTTTTTGGCTGATGAAAATACCGCAATGGATGAAAAAATCGTCATTAGCTTGCTGCTATGGGGATTGGTTATGTTTGCCTTTGCACTAGTTGATAAATATTTGCGGTTGGGTTGGTTGTCACGTATCACGTCAAAAGTGGTGTTTGTCATGGTGCCTCCATTACTGCTGATTTTCTTAGTCTTAGGGACTATCTTCCTGGGAGTTGCTACACCGACAGAGGGTGGAGCGATGGGGGCCGTGGGTTCTATTGTATTGGCCTTATCGCGCAGACGCCTAAACCTGACGTTATTGAAACAGGCGATGGAATCCACCACGAGACTGACTAGTTTTGTTATCTTTATCTTAATCGGCTCGACTATTTTTACCTTAACATTCACCGGCTTTGGTGGTCAGCATTGGGTTAATAGCCTATTTAGTGATTTGCCGGGTGGGGTTTATGGTTTCCTAATAGTTGTCAGTATTTTTATCTTTTTATTGGCTTTCTTCTTAGATTATTTTGAATTAGCCTTTATCGTGGTGCCTTTATTAGCTCCAGTAGCTGAGAGTTTAGGTATTGACTTAGTCTGGTTTGCGGTAATTTTAGCTGTCAATATGCAGACTTCCTTTATGCATCCACCATTTGGTTTTGCCTTGTTCTTCTTGCGTTCAGTAGCTCCTCAGAGTGCTTATATCGATAAGATCACTAAAAAGCGTGTTGAAGGGGTTAAAACTACGGAAATTTATTGGGGTGCGGTTCCATTTATCATTATTCAATTATGTATGGTAGGTATCGTATTAGCGTTCCCGAATCTGGTAACCCATTATAAAGGGACAGGTCCTAAGATTGATCCAGCAACGATTCAAATTGGTGTTGATTCCTATGGCGGTAGTGGTTACGGCGATGATCCTTATGCAACTGATTCCTTCGGTGGGTCTGGAGGGGATGATTATGGCGCCGATCCTTATGCTGTGGATTCTTTTAGCACCGAGTCTGGGTCTGCTCAAAGCTTCGAAACCAGCCCTGCCTCTGAAGAAAGTAATTCATTACAAAGGGAGCATCAGCAGACTGATAGCAGAGATCCCTATGAAGTTGATTTTCAATAAGGGGGAGTAATGTCATACCGAACACGAGTAAAGTTTTGTGGAATCACTCGCTCTGAGGATGTTCGTTTAGCCGTTGATTTGGGTGCAGATGCTTTGGGCTTTATCCTGTATCCAAAGAGTAAAAGAGCCTTGAGTTTTGAGCAGATGAAGCCATTGGTAGATGCTGTGCCGGTTTGGGTAAGTTCAGTGGTATTGTTGGTTAATTCCTCAGTCGCCGAAGTTAATGAGGTGATTGAGAGCATAAGGCCAGACTATTTACAATTTCACGGCGATGAAACAGCAGAGTTTTGTGAGCAGTTTAACTATCCTTATATACGAGCAATTAGAGTAGGTGCTCCCGGAATTTCTACACCTGAAGAGATAGCCCAAGCGGCAGCCGAATACAAGCAGGCAAAAGCTTTCATTTTTGACGCTTACAGTCCAGATTATGGCGGTGCGGGTATTAGCTTTGATGCCAGCTTATTAAGTGTGGTTAGAGAGCAGCAAACCAAAGAAAAAATTGTTATAGCAGGCGGCTTACATTCTCAAAATATCAGATTATTAATTGAACAATATCAGCCATTTGGCGTCGACTTATGTAGTGGCGTTGAAAGCGAGCCGGGTCACAAAGACTCTGCTAAAATGCAGCGTTTTATGACTGAGTTAAAACTTGGAAATGTTATTTAAGCCTTAGTTATACGGTGAGTGTGGTTGTGTGTTTTTATTGCACATAAATAAACCCCCAAAAGTTGATTTTTTAAATATCAAGCTTTTGGGGGTTTATTTTAATAAGAGCTTAAAGTTTTAAGAGCATCTTTAGCTATTTTTAAGGGCTGGATTAGCTTTTATACGCACTAGTTGATATATCACCATAATAACGAAGATAATTGCACCAACAATATCTGTATAGCTACCAGGATACATTAAGCAAATACCACTCACTAAAGAAATTAGCCGTAGGGCTGGATTTAATTTGAAATACCAATAACCAATTAATCCAGCGCCAATCGCAATCATCCCTGTAATGGCGGTAATTAACATCAATATAACCTCAACAAAGTTAGTATCAATTAATAATAACTGGGGTTGGAAAACAAACATATAAGGGATAATAAATGCAGCAATTGCTAATTTAGTAGAGTTAACAGCGGTACGAATTGGTGCTCCACCTGAAATACCTGTCGCCGCAAAAGCAGCTAAGGCCACTGGAGGAGTAATATCCGCCACAATCCCAAAATAAAACACAAACATATGGGCAGCTAAAATAGGAATTCCTTCGTTAGCTGGTAAAATATGATTAATTGCAACGATTGCAGGTAAAGCAATTGTTGAAGTAATAATATAGTTGGCTGTGGTTGGTGAGCCCATTCCGATAATTAAAGACGTCACCATAGTAAATATTAGGGTTAATAAAATTTGGAACTGTAAATTACCAGAAGCAATAATGCCAGCCATATCTAGCAAGCCATTACCCATTTTTAAGCCTAAACCTGTTTTAGTGACGACACCTACAATAATCCCTGCGCATGCGCATGCAGCAGCTACACCCAGTGCTGTACGAGCCCCGGAGGTGAGTGCCTCAATAATTTTAGGAAAAGTAATCCGTGTATCCTTAAGGAATAAAGACACAACAATAGCTGAAACAATCCCTAATAAAGCTGTTCTTTCAATACTGTAGCCATTTAAAAGTAACAGTACAATAATAACTATCGGTAAAAGCAAATGCAGACGCTTTAAGACGACTTTTATTTTTGGGATTTGATCATCTGGAAGTCCAAGTAGTCCTGTACGTTTTGCTTCAAAATGGGTCATAATCCAAATTCCTGCAAAATATAACAGAGCTGGAATAGTGGCTGCCTTAGCAATTTCCCAGTAGGGTACCCCAGCAAACTCGATCATCAGAAAAGCGGCTGCGCCCATAATAGGTGGCATAATTTGTCCACCAGTAGAAGACGCTGCTTCGACTGCGCCCGCAAAGTTTTTATTATAGCCAAGCTTTTTCATCATAGGAATCGTGTACGATCCAGTAGTAACCACGTTGGCAACTGAGCTACCTGAGATAGTACCTTGCAAGGCGCTTGAGAATACAGCAACTTTGGCAGGGCCACCGATTCGCTTACCAGCAATGGAAACCGCTAAATCGTTAAAGTAATTTCCTACGCCAGTCTGTACCAAAAACGATCCAAAAAGTAAAAACAAGAAGATGTAGGTAGAGGAAACTTGTAATGGGGTGCCTAAAATACCTTCAGTTGTAAAGAACATGGCTTTAACAAGTTGGTACTCTGTTAGTCCGCGATGGGCGAACATACCGGGCATCAATTGCCCGAAATAAGCATATAACAAGAAAACAACTGAAATAATGACAATAGGCAGTCCCACAGCGCGACGAGTGGCTTCAAGCGTTAGCAAAATGGCGATCGAACCAATAGCAAACTGCGCACCTGTAATGGTGCCGATGTGTCTTACTAGCGTTTCGTAATACATTGGCCAATAGCCACAAACAAAAATCGTCAGTAAAATTAAAATTAAATCATACCAAGGGACGTGATTTTTCGCTGTACCACGTTTCGCTGGAAATAAAAAGAAAATGAGTGATAGGGCAAAGCCTAAGTGCACTGTACGTTGAATGTACGCTGTAAACTGCCCAAATACTCCAGTATAAATTTGGAATAATGAAAAGCTAATTAAAACGACAAAGATAACGCCTGCCATTATGCCTGTTACTTGACGAGTACGTGATTCGACATCAAACTGTTCTAATAAAGCAGCTTGTTGTTCAGCAGTTAACTCAGGTTCTTCTAAAGGGTCAACGCTTCGTACATTATCAGGATCAGTGAGGTTGTTTGGATTTTTTTGAGTCATGAATTAATGGCTCCTTCCATAAAAAATAACGAGGTAATTTTTTAATCTTTATCTCTAACCAAGCGCCTGGTTTAAAGTAATCATTAAAATATACTTGGTGCTCTTGATTGTTTTTGTCGACCCATGCAAAACGGTGTTCAGAAACTGTTTTACCATTTCGGATGGTCATAGAAGGCATTACTAAATTTAGGTTTTTGATATGGTATTTGCCGTTTTCAATGACAAACTGAGCTCCAGGTGGAGCATTTGATGGCATACCTATCCCAAACTCTTCAAAAATAATGTCTGTCTGCTCAATCTCATTTTGTTCATTGATGCGGTATTTTTCAATTACATCTTTGAGGTGTATCGAATGAACAAAAATAATACTAAATCGACTACCTGACTCAATAGGTAAAAGTGCTTCTATTTCTTGTGTATTCCGGTTTGAAAATACTAATACGGGTTGACGAGATAATAATTTTATTATTACTGACGTAGTGAAAATTACAAGTAGGATAACAGCTATCCTGATGAAAAGTCGTTTTCGTCCAAAAGCGATTTGTTGCATATTATTTAAAAAGTCGACAACTACTGTTGTCGACTTTTTAATCAAAGTTGAAGGTTTGACTATTTAACCTCTAAACCTTTTTCTTCAAAATACTTTTTAGCGCCAGGATGTAAATCAAATCCAATACCATCTAATGCTTTATCTAAAGAAATTTCGCTTGCCTTAGCATGCGCAATTTTATCTAAATTTTCATAAATTGCTTTAGTGATGTTATAGACAGCGTCCTCTGGAAGATCTTTTTGTACAACTAGCATAGCTAAAACAGCAACGGAGTTAACATCGTTGGATAAACCATAAGTGCCTTCTTTAATCGTGTCAACACCATAGAAAGGGTACTTGTCGATTAATGCCTTAGCTTCATCACCATCGACAGGTACAACATTGACTTTTGCAGAGGCTGTTAATTGCTCTACAGCACCTGTAGGTGTACCTGCAGTAATAAAGGCTGCATCAATGTTGCCATCTTGGATGCCACCAACAGACTCACCGAAATCTAAGTGTTGTGCTCTGATATCTTTCATGCTTAAACCATAAACTTCAAGAATTTGCTCAGCACTAACATAAGTACCAGATCCTGGAGCACCAACAGATACCTTTTTACCCTTTAAGTCAGATACTGCTTTAATACCTGATTTGTCAGTCGTAATGATTTGAACAGTTTCAGGGTAAAGAGAACCAAGTGCTTGGATGTTATCAACCTTTCTACCTTCAAAGTTATTCACACCATCAATGGCATAAGCAGCCACGTCAGTTTGTGTGAAAGCGATTTCAGCTTCGCCATCATTTAAGGCGATGATGTTATCAGCAGAGGCATTGGAAGACAAAGCATCAGTCTGAATGCCAGTTTCGTCGGAAACAATTTTAGCGATTGCACCACCTAATGGATAATACGTGCCGCCTGTACCGCCTGTTAACATACTTAAAAACTTAGGATTCTCCGCATGAGCTGTTGCAAACATGGAAGACAATGCTAAAGTTGCTGTGAGTAAAAGTTTTTTATGCATAAGGATAACCTCCAAAAAATATCTTATATCAATTTATCAAGCTTTAGATGCTTTGGCTATTATGACTTTCACTAGTTTTATCGGTTTTTATAATGTATTTTAGAAAAACCGATATCAACTGACAATATTATATTTATTTAATAATGATTAAAAACTGAATAACTAATCTTTAATGCTTTATTAACTTGAAAGATACCACATTTACTACACTTATAAAACAAAAATATTTTAAGTAACCCTAGAAGTAGTGAAATCTTTGTTTTAACTTTGTTCTATTAGCTCAATTTCTTCGTTCAGTGTTAGCCAGCGTTCTTCCAGCTCATTTTTCTGGGTTTCTAATTGGCCATGCTCACTGAGTTGGGCTATACGGTTATCGCGGTTTGCATCAGTATAGAAGCTTTCATCGACCATTGCTTCTTGCAGCTCTTCGAGTCTTGTAGTGATTTTTTCAAGCTGCGCTTCTACTTGATTAAGCTCCTTAACTAGAGGTTTTTTTAGAACACTCAAGCGTTGCCTATCTTCGGCCTCTTGGCGCCTTTGCGCGCGACGGTCTACGGCAATGCTTTCACCATTTGCTGTGCGTTCATTTTGCTTAGCAAGATTGGATTCTTGGCGTTCATCTGCTTTACGGTTTATTAGCCATTGTTGATAATCATCTAAATCACCATCAAACTCGGTGATGTTGCCATCGGCGACAATCATAAACTCGTCAGTCGTACTTCGTAATAAATGCCTATCGTGTGACACCAGTAGGACACTGCCTTCAAACTCTGTCAGTGCTCTAGCTAAGGCTTCTCGCATATCAACGTCTAAGTGGTTACTAGGCTCATCCAGTAGTAAAAGATTTGGTTTTTTCCATACTAATAGGGCAAGTGCTAGACGGGCCTTTTCGCCGCCCGAGAAGGGGCCAACCTTAGCAAGTGCTTGCTCACCGATAAAACCAAAGCCACCTAAATAGTCTCTTAGGCTTTGTTCACGCTCATTGGAGGCAATGCGTACCATATGCTGTAAAGGTGTTGCTTCGTGATCCAGCATATCTAATTGCTGTTGAGCAAAATAAGCAATATTGACGCCTTTTGCGGTATTTATCTGCCCATTAAGTGGAGATAGTTCACCAACCAACGATTTAATGAGGGTGGATTTACCGGCACCGTTAACACCTAAAATACCGATACGAGCACCACCACGAATCATCATATTGATATTCTTTAAAATAGGCTGGTCAGCACTATAGCCAATATCTACTTTATCAATGATAATCAATGGATCAGGCATTTGTTGAGGCTGTGGGAAGTTGAAACTAATCCCTGAGCTTAACTGTAAAGGAGCTAGCTTTTGCATGCGATTAAGTGCTTTTACACGACTTTGAGCTTGCTTTGCTTTAGTAGCCTTCGCTTTGAAGCGGTCAATAAAAGACTGCATATGCTGAATCTCTTTTTGTTGCTTCACATAAGCTTGCTCATGTTGTGCTAGGCGCTCAGCTTGCTGCTCAATAAAAGATTCGTAATTGCCACGGTAACGGTGTAGTTTTTGTTGATCGAAATGCAAAATGACACGAGCGACATTATTTAAAAACTCTGTATCATGTGAAATCAGCAGAATAGTGCCTTGATAGGCTGCAAGCCAGCGCTCAAGCCACACCATGGCATCAAGATCTAAATGGTTGGTAGGTTCATCTAGAAGTAATAAGTCCGATGGCTTCATCAAAGCTCGGGCAATAGATAAACGTACCTGCCAGCCGCCTGAGAACTCACTGACCTGCTTATCCCATGTGTCAGGAGCAAAGCCAAGTCCCGCTAATAGCTGCTCTGCACGCGACTCGGCTGACCAATGACCAGCATCCGTAAGTAATGCTTCTAATTCTGCAACCTTTATGCCGTCGGCTTCATCAACTTGGGCACGCTCCAGCTGTAATGCTCTTAAGCGGGTATCGCCATCAATAACAAATTCGCGTGCAATTTTCTCTTGCCCATAGACATCCTGGCTGACGGCAGCCACTTCCCAAGACTTAGGAATATCTAAGGAGCCTGCGTCCTGATCTAATTGACCTTGAATTAATGCAAACAGAGTTGATTTTCCAGCCCCATTTCTGCCGACTATACCGACTCGTTCTCCGGGATTAATTACGAACTCGGCTTCTTCTAATAGAATTTTGCTGCCCCGACGCAGGGTTAAACCTTGGGCTTTTATCATTGCTTAGTTAAGTCCTTGGTAATTTTTTAACTGATCTTTAGTCAATAAAATGATGATATTTGAATCATATTCATTTTCTAAGAAAATTGGTTCTAAGTTTGGAAAAGCTTGATGGAAATTATTTTTGTTAAAGCCAATTTCTAAAATAATAAAGCCATCTTCATTTAAATAATTGACTGCTTGGCTTAAAAACTTGCGAATGATCTCCATGCCGTCATCACCGCCATGAAGAGCGATTGAAGGCTCGTGTCGATACTCATCGGGCAGTCGTCTTAGGCTCTCGGTGGTCACATAAGGAGGGTTACAAATAATCACGTCGTAGGATTGCTCTTTATTCAAGTCTTTAAATAAATCACTCTCGATGATGTTAATCCGATCCTCAAGCTTATACATAGCTACATTACGTTGAGTCAACAGAGTTGCGTATTCAGAAACATCAACAGCATCGACGGTGCTATTTGGAAAGGTTAGTGCCATTAAAATCGCTAGTGAGCCCGAACCTGAGCACATATTAAGCAGGCTCACAGGGGCTTCACTATCTTGGATCCAAGGATGAAGTTCTTCTTGAGTGATTAGCTTAGCGATAGGAGAGCGAGGAATAAAGACGCGTTTATCTGTTAAGAAACGATGACCTTGGAGCCATGCGACGCCGATAAGATGTGCTAATGGCAATCGTGTTGCTGCACGCTGGTGAATTAAGTCTAAGACTAATTTTCTTTCACTATCTAAAACTCTAGCGTCTATGTAAGGAGTTAACTGATCTAATGGTAGATTGAGTCGTTCTAAAACTAAGTAAACTGCCTCATCCCACGCGTTATCATTGCCATGTCCAAAGCTAAGGTCAGCTTGGTTAAAGCATGAGACAGCGTAACGAATGAGGTCGCGGATAGTTTTAAGTTCTTTGTAGCTTCTATTAGCCATGGCGAAAGTTGCTCCTGAAACGAGTTAAAGGCGGTCAGTCGAAAGCTTCACATTTTAGCATCAAAGCTCCGGGTAATAGTTGCTATACCGGTATGTTGCAGCTGAGCGCATTACTCATGCTAAAAAAACATTGTTGAATTTTTTGGGGGGAGTCTACAGGATAGTATTAGAAATAAAATTTATGTGGTGCGAGCGGAGAGACTTGAACTCTCACACCTCACGGCGCTGGAACCTAAATCCAGTGCGTCTACCAATTCCGCCACGCTCGCACATCTATAAATTTTAAACCTAAGCATTGCGCCTAAGTGTTTAGCTAATCACTACTTTGCTAAAAGTTCTCTA
>LSQX01204579.1_pt1 | contig 25229 bp, 22 predicted proteins | sample 654561 | NCBI WGS metagenome assembly LSQX01 (sample SAMN04489861, study PRJNA283612) | anaerobic digester metagenome | isolation source: 4 biogas reactors fed with cattle manure at either 37C or 55C with and... | place: Denmark: Kongens Lyngby | collected 2014 | reverse complement strand
GCTGGTGTTGCCCTGTCACCCGTGACGCAAGGTCCGCAGGTTGATCAGCATCTGCGCACAAGTGTGCCTGGTGTTTTTGCCTGTGGCAATGTATTGCATGTCCATGATCTGGTCGATGAGGTTTCCGAAGAAGCAGCCCGCGCTGGACAGGCAGCCGTAGCCTGGCTGAACCGGACTGCCCGCAGCGTTGTATCTGACAAGCTGGAAAAGTCGCCTGTTCTTGTCCGCGACGGCCAAGGTGTGCGCGGCATTGTACCCCAACAGATGACGCGACCGGTGTTGCAGGACAAGATCCATCTCAGTTTTCGTCCTGATGCGGTTTATAAGCAGGCAACGATCCGTGTTGAAGCGGATGGGACTGAAGTGTTCCGCCAAAAGCGGCTGATCATGACGCCTGGGGAAATGGCTGTCCTTGACCTTCCGGTCAATCGGTTTTCCGTTGATACGGTCACCGAACTCCGTGTTCATGTGGGGGTGAAAGAATCATGAATGGTCAGATAAATGAGATCCGTGAATTGATTTGTGTCAATTGCCCGATGGGCTGTCGTCTGCAGGTGACCGTTTCACAAGGTCAGGTCAAAACGGTCAAGGGAAATGTCTGTGCACGAGGTGAACGCTATGCCCGTGATGAGGTGCTCAGGCCAATGCGTATGGTGACCAGCCTGATTGTAATTCCCGGCAGTCGTGAGCCGTTGAGCGTGAAAACAAGAACAGCGATACCCAAAGACCTGATTTTTGCCTGCCTACAACAGATCAGAGCATGTAAAGTATCTTCCCCGGTCCGCATGGGCGATGTTATCCTGCCGAATGTTCTGGGCACAGGTGTCGATGTCATCGCGACGCGTGATCTGCCTGAGCTTCCTTGCCATCATGGACAAGAGCCCTCATAATAGATTTGGGCAATGACGAAGGCCGCTCAGGCCAGGCAGGGAAGGGCCATTCAGGTATGGACATAAACGCCAAGCCAATTGTTGACCAGATTATTGAAAGCCCGGTTATCGCGGCTGTCCGCGACGGTGTCAATCTGGAGCAGGCTCTTGCCGCGCCAGTGCGGATCATCTTTCTGCTGGCGTCATCCATCAATCAAGTTGGCTGGCAATGTGACCTGATCAGGGAAAAAGGCAAGACATGTTTTCTTCATGTTGACCTTGTTGGGGGATTGCGTCCTGATCAGCAAGGGATGCGTTTCATTGCTGAAAAGATTAAGCCTAATGGCATTATCACAACAAAAGCCGCTTGTGTTCGCTGGGCTCAGAACCACCACCTGGCAACTGTTCAGCGCATTTTCCTGCTTGATTCCCAGGCATTGAGAGATGGCATTTCCAATATTCGCGCTGCCCGCCCGGACCTGGTGGAAATTCTGCCCGGCTTGTCAGAAAAAGCGATACAGCTGGCTGTGTCTTCCTTTGACCGGCCGCTGATCGCAGGCGGTCTGATCCGTTCACGCGAAGATGTCTACACAGCCTTGAGCGCCGGTGCCATCGGCGTTTCAACTGGAGAAGCAAGTTTGTGGCAGCTATAATCAACGGCAAACCTGTTTGCATGGTTTGCCGTGTACGCGCCGGAAGGAGAGACATCAGGACATGCATCCTGCAGAGGACAAGAAAGAGACGATTGATTTGCTTCAGCTGGCTAAAGCTGATTTTAAATGTGTCTGCGGCCGGCGGCACAAAACGGATATCCGGGAGATCATCATAGCAGAGGATCTGCTGCGCCCTTTGGAAAGTCTGGCCCGACAACAGGGCATCTGCCAGGCGGCCGGGCCAGCTGATTCACCTGCCATTCTAATGGTTGCCGACGATTTGACATGGCAGGCTGCCGGCAAAAAAATCAGCAGTGCGCTGCACGCTTCTGGTTTGCCTGTGGCTGTTTGCTGTTTTCCGGCTGACCCGCCGCTGGTGCCTGATGAACGAGCCGTTTTCACCTTGCTGGAAAAAATGCGCCCGCCGACCCGTCTGCTTCTCGCAGTGGGAACTGGAACGATCAATGACCTGACGCGCTTTGTCAGTCATCGGACAGGAACGCCATATGTGGTTGTTGCAACCGCTCCATCCATGGATGGCTATGCATCATCGGTTGCGGCCCTGGTCGTGAACAACATGAAACTGACCATGACTGCCTGGGGCGCTAAAGCTATTCTGGCTGCCCCTTCTGTCCTGGCTGCCAGCCCTCCTGTCATGATCGCGGCCGGCCTGGGCGATATTCTGGGAAAATACACAGCCCTGTGCGACTGGCGCCTGGCGGGGATTGTGGAAAATGAATATCAGTGTGATTATGTGGCTGGTCTGGTGATGCAGGCGGTGAATGACTGCCGGCGTCAGGCTGGGTCTTTGGCCATTCAGGATGAAGCGGCCGTGTCTGATGTTTTCCGGGCTCTCATCCTGACCGGTCTGGTTATCAGTTATGTTGGCAGTTCACGGCCTGCGTCTGGTTCGGAACATCATCTTTCCCATTTCTGGGAGATGGCTTTTATAAGGACAGGCCGCCCGCCTGTTCTGCACGGCAGCAAAGTGGGGCTGGCCACCCTGATGACCTGTTTGTTGTATCGGCATCTGATTGATCTGCAGCCGGATTTCAGACGGGCTAGAAGAATAGCCCTGCAGTATCAGGAAAATGACTGGGTCAGAAAGATGCAGCAGATCTACGGGTCAGGGGCTGATGAAATTATCCGGCTGGAGAAACGAACAGGCCGGCATGATGCCGAGAAAGCTTGTGCACGCATCAGCCAGATAGAAAAGTGTTGGCCTGCCATCCTTGCACTGGTTCGCCAGACGATACCCGAGCCGGCTGATATACGCCCGATCTTGCTGCAGTCTGGTGGTATAACAGAGCCGGCAGAGCTGGGCATCAGCAGGGAACTGGTAGCGGACAGCCTGCGCCATGCTATGGAAATGCGACCGATTTACACGCTGCTGCGGCTGTATTCTGATCTTGGCGAAACAGAAACCGCCATAAGATTAATTGACCGCTCCTTTCTTTTCTGACGTGCGTTTCGCGCCACGTGCAGCGGATGGCCTTTTTAGCCGGATCATCTGATGTAATGCCTGTGAGGCTGTTGTCTTACTGATAATCTCCCGAATAGCGGACCAGGGATACAGACTGAATGCCGGACACCTGCTGCAGCTGTTCAACGAGACGGTTATCTTGGTTTTTCAAGCTTATTTCCAGCACGACTTCAAAGCCGCTGGAAGTTGATGTTTTGCTTTTTACGGTGTACGGCGGCAAAGCCTGGCGCAAGTCAGCCCGGAAGTGCTCATCATAACGGATAATCAGCAGGTAGGGTTTGCTGCGGCCGCCGGTCTGGACCACTGATGCGACCAGCATGATCGCGGCCAGGATCAGGCAGCCAATGATAGCCAGCTGGAAAAATCCGGCTCCCGACGTTAACCCCAGCGCGATAGCCCAGAACATGTAGACGATATCCAGGGGGTCTTTCAGCGCTGTTCTGAACCGGACTATGGAAAGCGCGCCGACCATGCCTAGCGAAAGGACGATATTGGAGCTGATCGGCATGATGATCAGGGAGGTAACCAGAGAAACCATCAACAGTGCTGTTCCGAAACTGCGGTTGTACAGCACGCCGCGAAAGGTGATCCGGTAGATAAAAACAATCAGGACAGCCATCAGCAAAGTGATGGCAAAGGTGATCAGGATGCGCTGCAAGGTCAGTGGCTGGTTGACATTGACTTCCAGCAGTTTGAGCAGGGTTTCTCTCATGAATGTTACCTCCGGTCTGTTTGCGGTTTTGTATACGTCTCGCGGGCGGTTTCGTACGTTGTTGGCCTTGTTCGGACTTCGTTCATAGAGGTGTGGAGTTTGTCAACCCTGATCCTCCCAGCTGTGCGTTCTGCAGCTGGCTGCACATTGCAGATATTTGCTCAGGGAGAGCGACATGACGCCCTGCAGGTTAAGCAGGTCGTTGATGAAAGACGGCAGGAAATGGTCGTATTTCACTTCCATGATCACGGTTCCGGGTGGCAGCACTGCCTGTAAAGAAGCGTCTTTGTCCCAGAGATCCTGCCGATAGCGGCCGGTGGACAGATAGCGGTCAAACGTTATCCGGACATTGCCGTCCGGCCAGACAAGCGGCGTGCGCCAATAATCGACCAACAGGCTGGGCCGTAAATACCTGGTTCTCCATTCTGCGTAGAACTGACCGAGCAGATCAAGGTTACCGGATTCATTATTCTGGCACAAGGCGGCATACAGAGGCTCCACATCACCACCCAGCAAAGCGTCAACCAGGATTTTGCTGATGACGCAGCTGTGCTTTTGCGTCAGTTGGCCTGATTTGATTTTTTTCTCCAGGCGAATCACGTTGTCTTCATTGTTATAGATACGTATGCGGTACTTGTGTCTGGGATCAGTTCCGGCCAGCTTCTCAAAAATGCCCCGCTTTTCCAGATCATCAAAATAGAGGCTGCGGATACGATAGCCGCCCATGCTGTCCGCCGATTCCCCGTTTTCATGCCGGTCACGGCGCAAGATAGGGGCCAGCGCATAATAAAGATGGCGGCAGGCCGATTCATCGACCATATATTTCAACTCATGCCGCCAGATCATGAAAAATCCTCTGGGAACAGTTCCTGCATGCTGCTTTGGCTTAAACTGAAGGTTTCCTGTAGAATGACAATCACCCGATCACGCTTTTCACTGGTGATGCGGCGAAGCTCACTGACCTGGATCTGCCAGTAATCAAGGGAAGAAGGACCGCCCCAGCGTTCGATTTGCCGTGGCATTTCGCTGCTGATCATGCCTGTGATCTCATCGAGGATGGTCAGCATGCGCTCTGTGGTAAAGACATGGTTTAGATACCAGGCATAACGTTCGATGAACGCTTTTTTGAAATCAGGATTCTCCATCAGCTTGACCTGAAGCGTTGAGTCAAAGATATCCTGCTGACCATGCCCTGCCGGATCAAGCAGGTCATATTGGAGAATGTTCTTGGTATAGGTCGATGGGAACATGGCCCAGTCCAGATCAAAAAAAACCCAGCGCCATTCCGCACCGTCTTTTCGTTCCCGCCAGAACTTTTTGTTGCCGGAATCAAGGTTGTTGAAAAAAGTCTGGGTGATTACGAAATCCATCAGGCTGTGCTCGTCAATCAGGGAGAGTACATAGGCATAATGCTGCGGGTCACGCATGTCATGATCTTTGACATACTGCAGCAGATCGCCGTAACTTGCGTAGTCACCACTCAGGACAATGCGGTTGCCTTTAATGATGTCAACATTGTCGGGATCAGCGCCATGGTGCGCCGCTACATAATACTGATCCACTTTTTCCCGCAGGTAATACAAGCCAAAGTAGCGGCCATTGATGTAGACAACGCACGGACGCCAGTCCATGGTTTCCTGCTCTGTTGCCTGCTTGATGACTTCAGTCATGAAAACATCACGCATCTTGCTGAAGCGCCAATCTTGTCCGGAGGTGCGCAGAATCAGACGTTTGAATGTCTGAACATCATTTTCCGGAAAAAAAGGATAAGTAACCTGGCTTTCGCCATACATGGAGCGGATCTTCAGTTCCAGTGATTTTTGTTTTTCCGTACGGCTGTAAGAGCCATGGAGGTTGATGCCGGCCATGAAGTGGACGCCCGGGGTGCCGTCTGCCTCATAAAAATCAATTTCCGCCGGCTGCTCGATTTTTGCTTCGAAATGAGTCCAGAGACCTGTGTTCGGGTCAAAAAAATCGTCATGGTCAGCCAGGATGGAGACGACTGGGAGATCGTGAGCTTCGGTAAACAAGATGGTGCGTACACGGGTGCTGCTGGGCATATGGTCATTCAACAGGGCCATGCTGCGGATGACCGTTGACTGGTCAACAAGAATCGGCTCCATGTAAACAGCCGACTGGCTACCGGGCAGGCTGCCGTCCAGTGTGTAGTGGATGACCGCGTCTGGTTGACTGCTTGACAGGTGGATGAGCACCGGCTCGTCGGCATACAATCCGTTGACCGGCTGTTTTTGAGCGGCCGTCATAACGGTGATCACAGGTGGCAGCGAATGACCGGCCAGTGCTGTTGTCGTGTTGGCACTGCCCGGGGTTGGGTTCTGATAAAAATAGCGGCTGTCTGCAGGTTCCATACCGTCATGATTGCCACGCCCGCTGCTCATTCCGGCAGCTAAAGCACCTGTGGCGAAACGGTCAATCCGCAAACCCCGGGGATCCGTCAGCTGGAGTGTTTCGCCTGCAAGGGCAATGCCAAAAGAAGATGGTTCGATCGTGGCATATCCGCCGGCAGGAATCGTCAGTCCATCCAGCTTTTCCAGATAGGGCTGATCATCTCGATCGGACAGGCCAAACCCGCTCAGATCAATGGTTTGATCGGTAGCGTTAAACAGCTCAATCCAGTCTGCCTGGCTTTCTTTGCGGCCGGCTTTTATTTCTGCGCTCAGCGCGATGGCTTCATTGATCCAGATACCGCGATGATAGAGCATCTGGGCTTCTTCCAACTCTGCAAAGCCTTGTGTGCTGTTCGGTCTGCCGGGAGTCGGTGTTGGATAATACATCCAGTTTTCCCGATCAACCGGATCCCTGCCGTAGGCGACATTGAGCGGCAGGTTCAGGAGCGGTTGGCTGAGCAGACGGCGGCCATGAGGGTCTGACAGAACCAGCATTTCATCGGTCTCACCCAGCCTGAACGTGGCATGCAGGGAAGCGGGCTGATCTGATTCATAGTTTAGCGTTTCTCCGGACAGATAAACAACCAGATAATCGTCAGGTTGCAGGGTTATGTCCGGGAAGGTCCACATCTCCGGGTTATCCGGATCATCTGAAAGAAAACAACCCAGCAGGCTGAATGGTTCCGGACCGGCGTTGTAGAACTCGACCCAGTCAGGATATCCGCCGCACAGGCCGATCTCCCTATCCTGGCGTGTGATGTATTCATGAACAATCAGATCACTATGTGGCACTGGAATGGCCTCAGCCGCATTAATATGTCCGCTATCAGGATTGGCAGAACCAGGTGTGGGCTCACCGAAAAAATAATAGGGATCTGTCGGGTTGCTGGAACCGTCAAGCAAGCCCCAGGATATATCTGTGGGTATTTCCGGAATCTCCAATCGGGCCAGCACTTGTCCGGCAGGATTGGTGAAGATCAAATCCTCACCGCCGCTGGCTAGTCGGAAAGAGGCATGAAGCTCGCCCTGGGCCAGTGCTGCGGCGATAGCCTGCTCATCAGAGCGTCCTGAAGCGAAAACAAGCAGGTACGCGCCCGGATCAAGGACAACATGGGGGAAAACCCATTTGTTTGGCCGATTCAGATTATCAGAAAGACCATAATCTTTCAGGTTGACAGGACTGCTGCCTGTATTGTGGAATTCGATCCAGTCCGGCATTTGTGCGTCTGCAGTCTGCAAAACAGACGCGTTTGACGAAACAATTTCGGTGATCAGGACGGGGTTGTCAATGATGGGTGCTTCGTCCACGTCTGTATCAACCGGTTTTGGGGTTGGCTCAGTCACAGACCAGTCAGGGATATTGGCCATATCCTCAGGAATCAAGTCACATCCGGAAAAAAGAAAGAAAAAAAAGGCCAGCAGCAAAACAATCGCAAGCAGACCCTGCAAGAGCCTTTGCCGGTCTTTTCCGATTTTCATATTTCTGAATGGTCTGGCTTTTTTACCCATGAATACACCCCGAGGATATTCTCCTTGTCTGTCAAGTGACCTTGCCTTTCAATGAAGGAACGTCACAATTATGGCATAATCTGCCGGATTTGTTAAGCTGTGCCTCACAGTGACCGGGCTATTTTGTCTTATACGCAGTGCCCGGAGTAAATGTTCCCTGTTGTTTGGTTGATTCAACGTGATTCTGCGTGACTTCGTCACTGTAAAGCTGCCTGATTTAGCGTAAGATACAGACAAAACCACAACGGTTGTTTGAAAGGAGCTTAATTATGGCTGATAAACATGTCTTAAACGTCACAGAACAGAACTTCGAGCAGGAGGTTCTGCAGTCTGATGTTCCTGTCCTGCTTGATTTCTGGGCCAGCTGGTGTGCGCCTTGCCGCATGATCGCCCCGACGATCGAAGCCCTGGCTGGTGAAATGGCCGGCAAGATCAAAGTGGGTAAAGTCAATGTTGATGAACAGCCCGGTCTGGCTGAAGCCTTCCGTGTAATGAGCATTCCGACGGTGACCCTGACTAGAGGCGACAAACTGCTGATGCAGTCTGTTGGGGTTAAACCAAAGGAAACGCTGAAAAAAGAAATCGAAAACAAACTCTGATTCTGAATTTGCGTTTGACCTGCAGCGGTTATCCTATAGGTCAAACAGGAAACAAGAAAAAGCATGGCAGCCTGACCGGCTTATGTCCGGTCGGGCTTTTCAAATTTTCACCCTCGTTTTCATGGTATAATCAAAGCGGATCAGGTTTTGGATCACTGTTAGAATCCAACTTGGACCAGAATACACAGCCCGCAATCCGCAGGAGGCACTATGACCAGTCAGGAACAGATCAACCGCGTCGACCAGCTTTTCCCCGTTTTACGCCTGTTGGAGCCATCTTCCCGCAGTGCTCTTTTTTCTGCAGGCCAGGTGATTGACCTGCCTACCGGCCAGATGCTGATGCAGCAAAATCAGCAATGCCGTTTTGTTCCGCTGGTATTGAGTGGTCAACTGCGTGTGTACACGGTATCGGAAAATGGCAGGGAAATGAATTTGTTCCGAACCGTTCCCGGAGACACCTGCCTTTTGTCTATTGCCTGTCAGATCAAAAAACAGGATTTTCCTGCCCTGGCGGAAGTGGAGCACGCAGCCAGCCTTTTTATGATTCCTGTGCAGACCTACCATCAGATCCTTGCAGAGCATCCTGCTTGGAAAAACTATATTATCGTGACCTTGTACAGCCATCTGACTTCTGTGATGCAGACTCTGGAAGCGGTTGCTTTCAGCCGGACGGACAAACGCCTGGCTGAATGGCTGCTTGACCACAAGCCGGACAGGAGCCGGACAATTCGCTGCACCCATGAAGCGATCGCCATTGAGCTGGGTACAGCCCGCGAGGTCATCTCCCGTCTGCTGGGCGATCTTAAAAATCAGGGAGCAATCGAACTGGGCCGCGGCAGAATTGAAATTCTTCAGCCGGCTGCACTGCACCTGATCAGCCAGAGTCCGGGATGATCGCTTTGCCTGCGCCCTTTGTGACTGTGCACAACGCCGTAAGAGGGAAAAACACTTAATGGCACCATACAGGTGTTTTATGTGGCTGATTACTATTGTAATATTCAATTCATTTTAGCGCTGTGATATAATCACCCTTGTTTTCAACTTTTAAACGAACAGGAGGAGGATATCCGGCAAAAAATGGAAAATACGGAACGTGGAAAAATCAAGCTGCATGGTTTTAACAACCTGACCAAAGCATTGAGCTTCAACATGTATGACATCTGCTATGCAAAATCAGTTGAGGACCGCAATGCCTATATTGAATATATTGATGAACAATACAACGCCGAACGGCTGACCACCATCCTCGAACACGTCACCCAGATCATCGGTGCCACCATCCTGAACATTGCGAAACAGGATTATTACCCGCGAGGATCGAGTGTATCCATCCTGATCAGTGAGGAAAGCACACTCAAGATGAAAGAAGGGGAGACGACAACGTCGCTTGACCGGTCGACCAGACCTGATATTATCCTGGCCCATCTTGATAAGAGCCATATCACGGTCCACACCTATCCGGAATACCATCCGGATGGTGGTGTGGCAACGTTCCGTGCGGACATTGATGTGGCAACCTGCGGGGAAATCTCCCCCCTGAACGCACTGAGCTACCTGGTGCAGAGTTTTGACGCCGACATCATGACCATCGATTACCGTGTACGGGGCTTCACGCGGAAAATAACGGGGGAGAAGCTGTTTATCGACCAACCCATGGCATCGATACAAAACTATATTCCTGAATCTGTGCGCAACCGCTATCAGATGATTGATGTCAATGTCTATCAGGAAAATATTTTCCATACAAAATGCAAATTGAAGGATTTTGATCTGGATACCTATCTGTTTGGTTTGTCCCAGGCTGACCTGCACCCTGGAGAGGCGAGGCTGATCACCCGTAAGATCATGCGGGAGATGGATGAGATCTATAACGGCCGTAATATGCCATGAGCGATGTGTACCTGTGCACGCATCAGATGAATAATTTTTATGCAAGCGTACAATGCGCGGCGGGACTGCCCGTGTTTTAAGGCACACCTGCTGTTGCATCACATCTGATCAGTCAAATATGAATATTACAGCAACATGCGTTCGTGTAAGCGTTTATGCCACCCGATTGTGATATAATATAATATGGTTCTCTGTTTGGCAGGAAACCGGACCAGCGTTTGTGCCAGTTGTTGAAGACGGCCCCCTTTGCGGCTGGAAATCCGTTTCTGACTCAGACAGTGATCCTCCAAAAGCAGAACAATTGATTGACAGATTTGGCGGTGAGCACTCCATTCATGGGTGACATGACGTTTCACATTAACCTGATATTGATCGGATTTGCCATACTGGCGGCACTTCTGCTTCTGGTTAGCGCTGCTTTGCTGGTTTTCCAGAAACTGGCTAGCCGACATATAGGATCCGATGACCTGGAACAGATCGGCAAGGTTGCCATCGTCCTGAAAACGATTCGCCCCGGCCGGCCGGGACAGATCCGGTATCATGCTGAAGATGGCGACCATCAGGTTTTTGCGGAATCTGACAGTGGCATCAGAAACGGGAATATGGTCATTATCCAGTCTGTTGCGCAGAACCGTTTCCGTGTTCGTGCGCTCACGTCAGAAGAGCTGGCGGCTGCAAGGCAGCCAGACCAAAAAACGGACACGCAGCCAGCCCCGGATGACGGAGGCCAGGCTCAAAAAACTGCCGAACAACTTTCAGACAACGACCAGGCTGTTCAAGCAATGGCGCGGGAGGATCAGGGTTCATGATTGAGGTTCTCCTGTGTTCAATGAATGCCCGTTATGTCCATACCTGCCTGGCTGTCCGCAGCCTGGCGGCTTATGTGCATCGACAGCAACCCATTGAGATGACTTTGTCCTGGCGTGAATGGACCATCAATGACCGGCTTTTACCTGTTCTGGCGGATCTGGATGCGGCTGCTGCGGATGTTTATGCATTTTCCTGCTACATCTGGAATATCACGCCGATTATCATGATCAGCCGTGAACTAAAGAAAATCAGACCGCAGGCCATCATCATTTGGGGCGGTCCTGAAGCAAGCACACGAGCTGCCGGCCTCATGACCGACTACCCGTTTGTAGACTACCTGATCCAGGGTGAAGGAGAGAAGCCTTTGACGGCTTTGTTAAGGCTGCTGTCTGTGAACAGGCAGCCGGAATCCCCAGACCTGGCTGATGTAGCGGGACTGGTCTGGCGAGAAGCCCAAGGATTTCGTCAGAACAGCGCGGCTCCCTTACTTGATGGTTCAGACTGGGCTTTCCCCTACGCTGATGATGAATTGCAGCAGGAACGAGACAGGATTCATTATTATGAATCGAGCCGCGGCTGTCCGTTCAACTGCAGTTATTGCCTGTCTTCAAGGGAACGGACAGTGCGTTATCGGCCGCTGCCTCTTGTTTATGCCGAGTTGGCACGGTTTATCAAAGCCGGTGTGCGCCAGGTCAAATTTGTAGACCGCACTTTCAACTGCGATCCTCAGCGGGCCCGCGCCATTTGGCAGTTTTTGCTCAAGGAATCAACTGAAGACAGTCCGACCGGCTTTCATTTTGAACTGGCTGGCGATCTGTTGGACGATGCTTCCTTGCAGCTGCTGGATCAGGCGCCACCCGGTCTTTTCCAGTTTGAAATCGGTGTACAAAGTGCTCACGCTGATGTGCTGGCCTCGGTCAACCGCGTTAGTGACCTGGATCGTCTGTCCAGGCAGGTCGAGCGTTTGAGCAAAGCCGGCAACAGCCATATCCATCTTGATCTGATCGCCGGTCTTCCGGGTGAAAGCCTGGACATGTTTGGCCAGTCATTTGATTTCATATGTCATTTGCGCCCACACACCTTCCAACTGGGTTTTTTGAAAATCCTGCCGGGAACAGCGATCAGCCGTCTGGCAGCTGAGCGAGGGTACAAGTGGCTTGATGAACCGCCATATGAAGTGCTGCGATCAGATCAACTCTCCTTTCGTGAGCTGTCTTTCCTCAAGAAGATTGACAGCCTTCTTTCCTTTTTCATAAACAGTGAACAAACACGTGCCGCCGCGCTGCTGGCAGGTTTCTGGCCAAGACCATGGCTGTTTTACCTGGATCTGGCCGCATATTTTCAGAACCGTCATTTATTTGACCGTGACTTGAGCGTTGTGGACCGTTTGCTTTATTTATATGAATTTGCCCGGGAGCGCATACAGGATCAGTTTCAGCTGACCGTGTTTCTTGATCTGCTGCGAACGGACTATCAGCTCAGTGGTGCCAAAGGACAGCCGGTATGGATGTCCTTTTGGGAAAACAGTACCAATCCGGACCACCGCCGTCGGTTGCGATCATTGAGATTAGCTGCCCGTCTGCAAACGGGCCAGGAGCGAATACGCCTGCACTTCGACCTCGTTTCTTTTGACTGGTCTGTTTACACGATTGATGGGCGGATTGAAAAACTTGATTATCTGATGGTGTACGATGACAGTAACGGTTCATGCCGGCTGGCGGGGCATGGCGCTTTTGGAGATGGTTTGCCGCCTTTGCAAGTTGCTCAGAAATAACGCCGTAAAACCGCATGCGCGTCCTGGTAGCCACGGGCAATATTGGCATCAATCATTTCATGGCGTATATCAAGGATACCGCCAATCGGCTTCGCTGGCTTGATGGAAATAATCGTGGCCGGACCCGCGTCGTATTCCCGCACAGGTCCGATACCGCCGACCTCAACTTCGATAATCAGGCGGAAACCTTTTTCCAGCAGCATTTCTGTCGGGCGATTGTTGTAAACACCACCATCGATGTAACGTCTCCCATCAATTTTTACAGTGCGGAAAATCGGCAAACTGGCGCTCGCCAGGATATAGTCAAACAGCTGACCGGCCGGGATGTCATCGCGAAAAATCCCGACTGGTTTGAGTTCAGTCAGGGAGAAGGTCAAAACACCTAGGTCAACCGCAGAACGCCGCAACTCAGTTTCGTTAAGGAATTTTTGCATCTGGCGACGCAGAGGTGTTGTGTCCAGTCCTTTTTCCTGGATCACCAGGCGGGTGAGCAACGGCAGATTGCGCCGGTCAAAGACATTGTCGGGAACAGGAAGGGCTTCCGGCAGATCAATCAGATCTGTCACACAGACTTCATGCCAGGCTCTGTCAGCCAGTTCGTAATCACCCTGACAAAAGAGAGCGCCGTTGATCGCCCCGATAGAGACGCCGACAACAGAGGCAATGGGAACTTGGTATTCATGAAGAGCCTGCCATACGCCCAGCTGGTAAGCCCCTCGTGTGCCTCCTCCGGCTAATACCAGGCCAATCTTATCCATAGGCTATCCTCCTGTTCTGAGGTGGATCTGTAATCGCAGTGCATGCTACCTGGATAACATTATCCGGCAGCGCTATCCTTTTGACAAGACAGCGTATCATTGCCTGTATAGAAGGTAAAACGTTTTTCACATTGCCAGTGATCCCTGCCATACAGTATAATGATCAGATAAAAACCGTAATGAAGCCGCTTCGCGGCAACGCCATATAGAAGGAGGGTAATTCTGATGATCCGCTTTAATGCCCAAAACGCTTCCGCTTTCGTAAGCCCTGATGAGGTCATGCAAATCAGGCCGCAGTTGGAGGCTGCCCATGACCTGTTGCGCAAGGGCAGGGGGCCTGGCTGTGAATACCTCGGCTGGTTGGATCTGCCCAGCCAATATGACAGAGAGGAACTGACCCGCATTATTCAGGCTGCAGCCCGTATTCGCCGTAATTCTGATATTTTGCTGGTGATTGGCATCGGAGGCTCCTATCTGGGCGCCCGCGCAGCCATCGATATGTTGTCGCATTCCTTTAGCAGCCTGCTGGGCAAGCGTCAGCGCAAAGCGCCGTTGATCCTTTTTGCCGGCAACAACCTGAGCCCGGACTACCTGGCAGACCTGACCGATGTGTTGGAAAACAAGAAGGTGTCCTTGAATGTCATTTCAAAATCAGGGACAACAACAGAGCCGGCCATCGCTTTCCGGGTTTTCAAACGATGGATGGAAGAACGATACGGTTTGGAAGAAGCACAGAAGCGCATCTATATCACAACGGACAAATCCCGTGGCGTTTTGCGCAAGCTGGCTGGTGAAATGGGTTACGAATCGTTTGTTGTTCCTGATGATATTGGCGGCCGCTTTTCTGTGCTGACCGCTGTAGGCCTTCTGCCTATTGCCGTTGCCGGCATTCCGGTACGTGAGATGCTGCGCGGTGCCCGTGACGGAGCCAAAGCCTGGCAGAAACCTGATCCTGAGGCCAATGACTGTTATGCTTATGCTGTCTGGCGCAATATTCTCCTGCGCAAGGGGTATGGCATTGAGATCATGGTCAATTATGAGCCAACGATGAATTTTTTCACGGAATGGTGGAAGCAGCTGTTTGGTGAAAGCGAAGGTAAGGATGGCCGAGGGATTTTTCCTGCAGGCGTCGATAACACAACCGACCTGCATTCTCTCGGGCAGTATATTCAGGATGGCAGGCGCATGCTTTTTGAAACGGTCTTGCTGGTGGACAAAGCCCGGCATGCCTTTAAGGTGCCTTTCGATCCGGAAAATCGGGACGGACTGAACTTTCTGGCCGATTTTGACCTTGCAGATATCAATCAAAAAGCAGCGCAGGGGACAGTCCTCGCCCATGTGGACGGGCAGGTTCCAAACCTCCGGATCACCCTGCCGGAACGGTCGGCCTATTGGTTTGGGCAGTTGGTTTATTTCTTTGAACTGGCCTGTGCCATCAGCGGTTATCTGCTGGCGGTCAATCCGTTCAACCAGCCCGGTGTGGAGGACTACAAGCAGAACATGTATGCTCTGCTGGGCAAGCCGGGTTTTGAAAAGCGCCGGACTGAACTGGAGAAACGCCTGTCCAGGGAGCGTGATGTGTAATGGGCGAACCCGTAAAGCTTCCCCGGCATCTGTTGCGTTCTGTTGCAAAACCGGCTCGTTATGTTGGCGGTGAATGGAACAGTGTCACCAAACAGGAAACAACACCTGAGGGGTGCCGTCTGACCCGCTTTGCCTTCTGCTTTCCCGACCTTTACGAGATTGGCATGTCCAATGTCGCGCTGCATATACTCTATCATCTTCTTAATCAGCGGACAGACACCTGGTGTGAGCGCGCCTTCACCCCCTGGACTGACATGGCTTCGGGTATGCGCCGCCTTGGTTTGCCGTTATACGCTCTGGAGTCACGCACACCTCTGGCTGGTTTTGATTTTGTCGGATTTACCCTGCAGTATGAACTGTCCTTTACCAATGTCCTCAGCATGTTGGACCTGTCCGGAATACCACTTCTGTCTACAGATCGAGGCGTATCAGACCCATTGGTCATCGCTGGCGGGCCGGTTGTCTTCAACTGCGAACCGGTCGCAGATTTTTTTGACCTTGTACTGATCGGTGAAGCCGAAGACATGATCCATGAACTGCTGGATCTTTACCGGGAGACCTGTGAGCAAGGTGTTCGGCCGGCAGACTGGGATCGCCAGGCTTTTCTGAAGAAGGCCGCACACATTGAAGGTGTTTACGTGCCTTCTCTATACCAGGTGAGCTATGACCTGGATGGTGTCGTAGCGGCTGTAGAGCCAATTGAACAAGGCGTTCCGCCTGTCGTTCGCAAGCGTATCGTTCTGGATCTGGACGCGGCTGCCTGGCCGGACAAACCTCTGGTGCCCAGTACCGAGATCATCCATGACCGTGTGGCGCTGGAATTATTCCGCGGCTGCCCGCGTGGCTGCCGCTTTTGCCAGGCTGGGATGATCTACCGGCCAGTAAGGCAGAAAAGCGCACAGACCTTACTGAACCAGGCAAAACAATCGGAAGCCGCCAGTGGCTATGATGAGCTGGGATTGCTGTCCTTGTCTACAAGTGACTACGGTTCGCTGGGAGACCTGACAGACGGCTTGCTTGAGATGATGACACCGCGGCACACCAGTTTGTCCCTGCCTTCGTTGCGTCTGGATTCATTTTCTCTGGAACTGATGGAGAAAGCGTCAAAGACACGGAAAAGCGGCCTGACTTTTGCTCCGGAAGCCGGTTCACAGCGACTGCGCGACGTGATTAATAAGAACATAAGCGAAGAGGATCTGCTAAGCGCGATGCGCCTGGCCTTTCATGGTGGCTGGAATGGGGCGAAGCTGTATTTTATGCTCGGCCTGCCCAGTGAAACCGATGAGGATGTTCTGGCCATTGCGGACCTCGTGGACAAGATTGAATCCCTATACCGTTCCCTGCCGCGTGAAGCACGGCCGCGTAAACTGGAACTGGTTGTCAGCACCGCTGTTTTCGTGCCCAAACCGCATACGCCGTTCCAGTGGGTTGGACAGGCTGACCCGGATGAGGTCAAACACCGTCAGCAGCTGCTGCGTGACAGGCTGCGCAGCCGTTCTGTCAAATACCAGTGGCATGACAGTCAGACCGCCTTGCTTGAAGCTGTTTTCGCCAGAGGCGACAGGCGCTTGAGCCGTGTGATCCTGGAAGCCTATCGGCGAGGCTGTGTTTTCGATGCCTGGGATGAACATTTCAAGCTGGATATCTGGCTTGACTGCCTGCACTCTGCCGGGCTTGATGCCGTATTCTACGCTAACAGGCAGCGCCGGACAGATGAGATTCTGCCATGGTCCCACATCGACAGCGGCATTACCCACGATTTTTTGCTGAACGAATATAAAAAATCACAAAGCGGGCAAACAACACCGGAATGTCGTTTGGCTTGTCAGAATTGTGGCGCCGCTGCATTTGGGGGAGGTCTTTGTTTTGACTGCTAGGCTTCGTTTGCGTTTCAGCCGGCAGGGGCCTGCTGTCTGGCTGGCTCATCTGGACATGATGCGCACGTTTGAGAGAGCGGTACGCCGGGCTGGCATACCTGTAGCATACAGCAGTGGATTCAATCCACGGCCTCAACTGTCCTTTGCGTTACCCATAGGTGTCGGGATCGCGACCGAAGATGATTGGCTGGACGTTCTGCTCAGCGAAGATCAACCAGCCGGAGCTTCTGCGGCAGAAACCTGGATGGGGGCGCTTAACGAAAAACTCCCCGAAGGCCTGGCTGTTCATGCCGCTGAGCAGTTGCCGGCAGGAGGATCCAGCCTGATGAGCCTTGTCTGTGCGGCGGAGTACATGCTGGAATGTCCCGGCCTGGCCGCAGCTGTCGAACGTCTTTTCCTGCCGGAAGAAGGGGGTACTGTGTCTCCCTGGCTGGTGGAAAAAGTCAGCAAGGGAAAAAAACGCCAGCTCGATATACGACCGCTTATTCTGTCTGTTCAGAGTCTGTCAGCCGACCGTGTCCTGCTCATGGCATCTGCCGGAAGCCGTGACCATCTGCGACCGGATTTGTTTCTGCAGCTGTTGACTGACCGGGCCGGATTGGAAACACTGGCCGCGGCTGACTGTTCCGTGACACGGACAGCCACCCGCCTGCGTGAAGGATAATGAATACAGAGCAAGAGAAAAAAGCAAATTGGCGCGGGCAGACGACGTGTGAACTGGTCGTTTACCATAGCAGCCAGGCGTTATATTGTGTGCTGATGGAGGGCGATCAGGCCGTAGAGGTCATGCAGCAGGAATTGCCTGTCAGCAACCCGGCAAGTGCTGCCGCCTGCCTGAACCGGCATGATCTGATGCTGGGCAAGGTACGGCAGGTGCTCCCGGCACTGAATTGCGCCTTTATTGATATTGGCGATGACCATGATGCGCTGTTGCCCCTGTCTGAAGCACCTCCGGAAGTGCGGGGAGGCCAGACGCTTATGGTACAGATCAGAAAAAGGACACCCACGCATAAAGGCCATCAAGTCACCACCCGCCTGGCTTTGCCGGGGCCATACGCAGTATTGCGCCCACATGCTGCTCCGCTTCACCGCAGCAAACTGCGTGCTTTGCCGGAAAACCTCCGGGAGGATCTTTTCCAGAGGGATCTGGAAAGACTCCGGAAGTTGTGGCTCACATTGGCGCAAGAGGCAACAGCCGGTCCCGTACCCCGTTGCCTGTATGCTTTCGGCGATCCTTGCCACATGGCCCTGATCACCTGGACCGGCCCTGAATTAAGGCGAATCAGGGTGGAAGATCAGGTGATTTATGATAAGCTTTACCGTCTCTTGCAGAACATCATGCCAGAATACCTGCCGTTGCTGCATTACCAGCGGCCTCAAGGTGATTTCAGCCTAGCCGCCATCTATGGCCTGACCAATCTGACTTCACAGCTGCACCAGCACATGATCTATCTGGACCAAGGCGGTTCCATTGTACTGGAAACCACCGAAGCCATGACGGTCATCGATGTAAACAGCGGTCGGGACATCCGGGGCAGCAATGTGCGCGCGCTGCGCTTGCGGACCAACCTAAAGGCCGCAGAAGCGGTTGCCCGCCAGTTGCGTCTGCGCAATCTTGGCGGCATGGTGGTGGTGGATTTTCTGCGCATGCAGGAGGATGATGACCGGCAGGAAGTGGAAAACCTGCTGTGCGACCTATTGCGGCTGGACAGGGCACGCAGCGTTGTATACGGATTTACGGCCATGGGTTTGTTTGAACTGGTGCGTACAGCGATCTGACGCCTCGCGGCTTTCTTATGAACAGGGATGTATGACGCCGGACAGAGAAAGGATGGTGTGAGCAAGATGGATTTGTTGTCTATGCTGGCCAGACTGCTGGTTGCTGCTCTGCTGGGCGGTGTCGTCGGACTGGAACGGGAAATCAAGAAAAGAGCTGCCGGCCTAAGAACCCATCTGCTGGTGTCACTGGGGTCTGCGCTGGTGATGGTGACCGCAGAATTTATGCTGATCCGTTACCAAGGAGCAGTCAATATTGATCCGACCCGCCTTGGTGCCCAGGTCATCAGCGGCATTGGTTTTTTGGGGGCCGGCACGATTATCAAGCAAGGTGCCAGTATTAAGGGCCTCACAACCGCGGCAAGCCTCTGGGCGGTTGCCTGTGTCGGGCTGGCCGTTGGCGCCGGTCATTATGGCGCAGCTCTTTTTGCTGTAGCCGTTATCTATGGCGCACTGGTCCTGCTGGAGAAATTTGAGGAAAGAAGAATCGGCTCAACCCGGATCAATCCGGAATTCACCATTAAGCTGGCCAACCGGCCGGGCAAACTGGGTGAAGTCGCTTCTGCTATCGGTGAGACCGGTGCCAATATCACCAACATTGAGGTGGAGAGTGACGATGAAAACTATACGGTCGTCAAGCTGCGGCTGCATTTGCCGAAAGGGGTCACACGGGAGCAGGTCTACATCCTGCTGAAATCCATAGACCAGCTTTTGCTGATTGATGACAGTATCGTCTGAAACCAGACTTAGATAATGCCCGGTCCATGATAGCAGACGGAACATTCGGTTTTTTGCAGTCTGCCGGGCAGAACGGTATAATCTGTCATGTATGGTTATTGGGGAGGACATCATGGCTGACGTGCTCCGGCTACCGCCGCATTTTCAGGATGGCATGATCCTGCAACAGCAGGTTTCATTTCACTTGTACGGTTGGTGTGCCGCGCATGCCGCTGTTCAGGTGGTCCTGGAACGCCACCCGTATGATGGGCGGCCTGTTTCCCCGCTGGACAAGCACTATGGTGTTCTTTTCAAAAAAACCGTTATCGCGGATGACCATGGCGAATTTTCTTTGGATTTCCCTGCCAGTGAAGCTTCCTTTGACCCTCACATGCTGACCTTGTCTTGCGGCACAAAGACCATCTGCCTTCAGGATATTTTATTTGGTGAAGTCTGGATCGTTGCCGGCCAGGCCAACATGCAGATGCCAATCAGTGCTATTCTGCCTCAGCAAAAATGGGAAAAACTGGCGTGTGTCCACTATATACGGATCCTCAATCCGCCGGAAGACTGGTCCCATCAGGATCAGCTGCAAAGGCCGGAAGCCTTAGAGGACGCCGGCTGTCAGACAAAATGGCTGCACGGTGATCAACCTCAGCATATAGCCGATATTTCAGCTGTTGGCTTTGCTTTCGCCCGTCAGTTGCATCACGACTTGAACATACCCGTTGGCCTGGTGCAGACTGCGCTGTCCGGATCCTGTATATCTGCCTGGATAAGCAAGTCAGCATTGCTGGGCAAACACATTATGTCCCGGGAATGTCTGGCTGAAACGCGTGATTGGGTTCATGAAGACGGGCAATCGTTTCAGGAGCTGCCCGCACATCAACAGCCGTCCACCCTGTATGAGAGAAAAATAGAACCACTGAAGTATATGGGTGCTCGCGGTGTTCTCTGGTATCAGGAAGGACATGATGGCCTGGCACCGGAATATTACGCCGAAGCGTTTCAGCTGCTTGTCACGGACTGGCAGCGCGTTTTCCGCTCTGGCGGCAGCAAAGGCCTGGCCTTCCTGATCGTCCAGCCGGCACCTTTTTATTATGGACAGGATCGGTTTACCCGGCAGGCGGAATTTAATGAGATGCTGGCTGCTGTCCGGCACAAGCTGACCTGTCCTGCCGCGCTCCTGCCTTTGTATGATCTTCCCCTGGATTATACAGAAACAAGCGGGGACTGGAGCCACCCTCAGTATCCTGTAAGCAAGCTTCCGGTCGGCGAGCGGCTGGAGCGTATTGCTTTAGGCCTTCTTTATGACCGCAAAGCTCCGCGCACAGCCCCGGAATGCAACAACATCGAAATCGTCGGCAACAAAATGATCTTATCGTTCAGCCAGATCGGCGACGGGCTGCGACTGTCCGGTCCGGGCGAGCGGCTGCGCGGTTTTGCCATTTGCGGGCCTGACCGTGTATATCGCGCTGCCAGTGCCCGCATCTTATACGGTGTACGCGTCATGGTTTGGCACGATGAGATTAAAGACCCGGTTGCGGTCAGCTATGCCTTTGCCGACATGAACCAGGAAGCGAACCTTGTCAGTCGTGACAGTTTGCCTGTTGTGCCTTTCCGCTCAGATCGTGAACCTTCCGATTACTGTGCACCTATGGAATGGACGCATTGTGATTCCCTGAAGCTCTGGTGCATACCAGATGCCCGGGTAATCAGACGGGCCGGCTGGCATCCCCGTTGGCGCCTGTCCCGCGGCTCCGGCGAAATGAGCGTCGAGCCAGCGAATAAAGTCGACGGGGATGGATCGCTTTTTATCAGTTATCGCCCTGATGAACATCAGGAAATCGCTGTTGAACCGCTGTTGGGTTACGCATCCCTGTTCCCGCCGCTCCATCTGGGTTATTATGATGCTGTAACTTTAAGTCTTTTTAATCCGGATCAGCACATCAAGCATGTACGCCTGGCATTGGCTGCCGGCCTGGCTGATGAGCCTTTGCGGATGCTCAGACAACGATCACCCGTACTGGCGACACTGCATTGGCAGACCTTCACCTTTTCCCTGGATGAGGTTCATGATCTGCTTGACCAGGTCCATCGTCTTGTGCTGATCATTGAAGACAGGAAAAGGCAGGGGAAAATCTACCTGGATCAAATCAAGCTGGTCAGAACCAGCCAGTCAGGAGCCTCCTATGGCCTTCATTAGGCAGAACGCAATAAAGATCTGGAAAAAGGAAAGGCGGGTAAAAAGATCGCTCTGCCTGATCATGGCTGTCAGCTTGTCTCTTTTGATTTTGTCAGCCTGCCAGCCTGTTGTGAGCGAATCGACGATAACGCTCGGCCCGACCGTGATCAGTACCGCACCCTCCACGCAGCAGACTACTGTGCAGCCGACAACATCACAACGAACAACAAGGCCGACTGAACCGGTGCGCGAACTACTATCGCCAGCGGATTATGGCACATTCAGCAGCGGCCACACACTGCAACTGCCAGCAGGCGTTTGGTTTGACAGCAGCGAAGTATCAACTTTGAACAAAGTGACAAATCTGGTCGTGACATCATCAGGTCAGGGCAAGCCGACCTTGTCAAGCTCGGATGAGGGCAAACCGCTGCTGTCTCTTCAGGGTTGCGCCAACATTACTTTCCGGCAGATTCGTTTTGGCTTTGACCGTCCGGACTGGACAGGCCGGCAAGTGCCTGATTTCTCGACATTGGTCGAAGTGCGCGATAGCAACAGCATACTGTTTGAGGATTGTGAGTTTTTCGGCAGCGCCGGCTCCGCCATTCTTCTCAACAGTTCGGAAAACATTGTCTTGCGCAACTGCACTTTCTACAATCACGCCGGACAACCACTCAAAACGGGGGATGCCTATTTGCCCAGCCAGCTGCGTGTAAGCGACAGCCTGTTTGAGACCGTAGACAGCGGTCCCCTTGTTCTGCATGTTCGCGACTCAAGCTTCGACCGGTGTGTCTGGATTGGCCGAAAAGGCTATCGGGTACCTGTCGCATCTGATGGCCAGCAGACAGGTTTTATGCCCTTGGACCTGACACAGCTGCTGCGCCGTGTTCTGGCAGGCCGTATTGACTATTTTAGTGATGAAAGAAAAAACCTGACAGTCCGTGACAACCTTTTTACCAGCGATGAAGTTTTTGCCTTGTTTGAGCAGATGGAGCAGACTTTGCCGGCATTGCTGCCGGCCAATGCCATTGCCTGGTCACTTTCCGGCCAGAAATCAGAGGAAGCTCCCCAGGGCAGTGCTCTTGATCCCACTCTGGGGCTGAACCTTTCTCTGCGTGTTAAGGTCGACACGCCGGATTCAGCAGCAAATTCTTCGTCACCACAGCAGACACCAGCACCACAACTGCCTGCACCGCTCTATGATATCCAGCGACTTCTGGCGGACCTGCAGGATCTGATTCGCATCGAGGGGAAGCTGGATCCGCTGCTGACCGGCAATCTCTTTCTGAAACTTAGTGATCAGAATCAGAATCAGTTGCTTTCATTGGCTTTGCCACTCGATGAGCTGGACCGCTGGCTGGATATCAGCCGTCCAGACTTTCTTCTTGAGCATGGTCAGATTGTTTTATACAACCAGGATCTTATACCAGCCGATTTTTGCCAGCGGGATAACGCAGGTTCTTTTGCTGCGGCTCATATCCTGCCTGTATTGCGCCCTGCCTTCGATATTCTGTCATCACCCCTGGTTCTCAACCGGGATGATCAAATCTTTTATCTGGAAAATGATCTGTTCTATCAGGGAACGCAAGTAGCCGGTGGTGTGGCAGAGCACCAATTTCTGCACCAGCTGACCTGGACATCAGCTGAAGGTCAGCTGTCAGATGCGGGAAACACGCGTCAAATACGCACGTTGATTGCCATCAGTGCAGACGCTATGAACAAGACCATGATCAGTACAGAGGGTGACCGGTTGGCCTTTCAGCTGGCCGATCAAGAACTGGCCGACCAGATACGTCAGCTGCTGCAGCAAGGGACCTGGACAACTGAGCAGGATGATGGCAGCATTTTATATCTACAGACTGTTTCAACCTGGACCATGGAACAAACGGACTGCCTGCCTCTTTTCCTTATTGATCAAAAACAGGATCTTATTGACTTGCGGACAGTTCTGTATGACCTTCAGTGTCGTCCCGTACTTGTCAACGTGAGCCTGATCAGGGAGGAAGAAAGCTGGACCGTTCATTCTGTATCACCGCTCAATGGAGCATGAGCACGGCTGTGCATGTGCGCACAGACCTGGTACGCGTTGGCCAAAGCAACTGAAAAGGAGATCATCATTGAATATTCTCTACCTTCATGCACATGATATGGGCCGGTATAACGGTTTATACGGGTATGCGATCCAAACCCCCAACCTTACAGCCGCAGCGCAGAGTGGAACTGTTTTCACCAATGCCTGCTGCGCGGCGCCAACCTGTTCACCCAGCCGAGGCGCTTTATTGACCGGCCAGTATCCGCACAGTAACGGCCTGATCGGACTGACGCATCGCGGGTTCAGTCTGGCGGAACCATCACACCATCTGGCGGCCTGGCTCAGACAGCAGGGTTTTCACACGGTTCTGAGCGGCCATCAGCATGAAGCTGCTGATTCCTATTCCCTGGGCTACAGCGAGGTGCTCCCGCCAGACCATGAGCGTGTGGCAGCCACAGATATGCTTTCACAGGACAGGGCTGCTGCCCATGCCGCGGCATCATTTTTGCAAAGCCGGCAGAATCAACCGGAACAGCCTTTTTTTCTTGCTGTCGGCTTTCGTCTGCCCCACAGGCCGTATCTGCCACATCAGACCGTCAACCCCGATCGGGTACAGCCGCCTCATTGCCTGCCTAACAACCGACAGACACGAGAAGATTATGCTGATTATATTGAGAGTGTTCAGGAAATGGACAGGTCGGCCGGCATGGTTCTGGACGCACTTAAAAAATTCGGTCACTGGCAGAATACGATGGTCATCTTGACCACAGACCATGGGATCGCTTTCCCCCATATGAAATGCAACCTGTATGATACAGGTATCGGTGTGACGCTGATGTTACGCATTCCTGGTCAAGAGATGCCACCGCTTTGTGACGCACTGGTGTCCCATGTCGACATCTACCCCACGATTTGCGATGTTTTGCAGCTGGATCGCCCGGCTTGGCTGCAGGGTCAGTCCCTGATGCCTCTTTTTTGCGGTACAGAGAGCATTCGCAGTGAAATTTTCGCAGAATCCACCTATCATGCAGCCTATGAGCCTATGCGCTGTATCAGGACCATGCGCCACAAACTGATCGTGCGCTATGATGATGATTTCAGCAAATTTGTCTTGCCCAATATTGATAATGGCCTGTCTAAAAGGTTTTTGCTGGTAAGCGGGATTGGTGACGTTGTCCGCAGCCGTGTTGAGCTGTATGATTTGCATCTGGATCCAGCTGAACGCAACAATCTGGCAGATGACCCGGATTATGAGTCGGTGCGAAAGCAACTACAGGAACGTCTTGACCTGTTTCTCCGGGAAAGCAACGATCCGATCCTGGCAGGTTATGTGCCAAAACCGACAGGGGCACGGGTCAATCAAAAATCCGGCATACACCCAGAAGATGAGAACTATGAGTAACTAATTTGATGCACGAACTTGAAATCACTCAGCCAGGAGGGATGGTAAGATGTCTGGATTTACCTTGAGTACGGAAAAACTTGATTATTCATTTGACGAACGGGGTGTGCTTACCGGCTTTCGCGAGTGCGCAACCGGGATCGATCTGGCTAAGCCCGGATCCTATGCGTTCTACCTGTTGCCCGGTGTGGCTG
>LSQX01397154.1_pt2 | contig 25233 bp, 28 predicted proteins | sample 654561 | NCBI WGS metagenome assembly LSQX01 (sample SAMN04489861, study PRJNA283612) | anaerobic digester metagenome | isolation source: 4 biogas reactors fed with cattle manure at either 37C or 55C with and... | place: Denmark: Kongens Lyngby | collected 2014 | reverse complement strand
CCCCATTTTTCATTCAGCTCATCAATGACCGTCGTCAGCCGGCTCCGGTCCTCCTCCAAGAGGTCTAGCTGCCTGAATGGATAAAGACCGGTCAGATAGATTCCAAGGAGGCGGAAGCCCTTCGTCAGCTCCAGAGTGTGCAGCAGCTCCCGGGCCCCTGCGAAAATCGACCAATCATCCCTTGGCCAGCTGGATTTAGTCTTGCTCCTGGTCAAAGTGGTGAAATCGGGATAGCGAGCCTTGAGGGTGAGGGTCCTGAAGCTGAGATCTCCCTGGCGGAGCCTCCTGCCAACTTGCATCGCCAGTCGGAGCAGCTCCGCCTCAAGGGCCCTGGAGTCGAAAATGTCGACCGGGAAAGTGTTTTCTGCTCCCAGCGACTTGGCCTCCCACTCCCATTCCACAGGTCTGTCATCGATGCCTCGGGCCAGGAGAAAAAGCTGCCTGCCCATCTTCCCGAATTTGCGGACGAGCCATTCCTCCGGGACTTGCCTCAACTGCTCGACAGTGTTGATCCCAAGTCGGGCAAGCTCTTTGGTTGTTTTTGCACCTACCCCCCACAGGACGTCTACCGGCAGGGGGGCTAAGAACTCATCGACCTGTTCCGGCTTGATAATTACCAGTCCATCGGGTTTTTGCAGTCCCGACCCAAGCTTGGCCAAGAACTTGTTGCCCGCGATGCCGACTGACGCGCTAAGCTTCAGTCTTCGCCTGATGGCATCCTTGATCGTTTGGCCCATGTGCTCTAGGGAAGAATAGAAGTGTTCACAGCCCGTCATGTCAAGGAAGGCCTCGTCGATGGAGAGGGGCTCCATCAGGGGGCTGAACTCGCGAAGGAGGGCGAACAGCGCCTGGGATACTTCCTGGTAGCGTTCATGGCGGGGCGGAATGAACACCCCTTGGGGGCATAGCTCAACGGCCCTGCGAATGGGCATGGCCGAGTGGACGCCAAAGCTTCGGGCCTCGTAGGAGCAGGTGGACACTACCCCCCGGGGGGAGCTGCGGCTGCCAATGATCACCGGCTGGCCGGCGAGAGACGGATTATCCAGGATCTCAACGGCAGCGAAAAAGGCATCCATGTCCACGTGAGCTATGGTCCGCAAAGGAATCACCCCCGTGACTATTCGCCGCTTGCGGGGCATTTCCCTCGCACGGCGAGGAAGGAGGAATGTATTGTGCCCGATGCGAAGTACGTCAAATATGGAGGGGTCCGGTTCATTAACAACGCATCTCCCGAAGAGATCAACCGTTTTGTCAGGGGGCTGCCGCCAGAGGACAGGGAGTCCCTGTATGGGGTGATCAGGATCCTCCACGATGAAGGCTTGATTACCGTGTTGGAAGATGAACCGATGACCACGGTCGATGAGAATATGCTGCCGTACCTGGAGTAGCAGGTAGCAATAAAGGGCAATCAATGGGCTTTGTTCCCCTTGTTGGCGCCAGCCCCAGGCCATATAATTATGTATAATGCAAAGTAGTGCGGGAGGGGTAAGACACATGTCCCAAGGGCCCAATGAACGAGGCATTCTGGTGGGCTGCATCCAAAGGGGCCAGTCCCTGGCAGACCTATTGGAATCCCTCGATGAGCTGGCCCTTCTCTTGCAGGCCAGCGGCGGCCTGGCTGTTGGCCGGGTGGTGCAAACAAGCAGCGGTCTCGACAGCGCCACCTACGTGAGCCTGGGCAAGGTCGACGAGATCCGCTGGCAGATAGAGGCGGAAGGGGCGGGCCTAGTCGTTTTTGATGATGAGCTGAGCCCGGCCCAGGCCCGCAACCTGGAGAATATGCTGCAGGTGAAGGTTGTCGATCGCACCCAGTTGATCCTCGACATTTTCGCCCAGCGGGCCCAAAGCAAAGAGGGCAAACTCCAGGTGGAGCTCGCCCAGCTCACCTATCTGCTGCCCAGGCTGACGGGTTTGGGTACCGAGCTTTCCCGCCTTGGCGGCGGCATTGGCACCAGAGGGCCGGGCGAGACCCGCCTGGAGACCGATCGCCGCCGGATCCGCCGGCGCATCGCTCATCTGCGGCGGGCCCTGGAAGAGGTTCGCAGCCGCCGCTGTTTGCAGAGGCGAAGCCGACGGCGGGGGCTTATCCCGACGGTGGCCCTGGTCGGTTATACCAACTCGGGCAAGTCGACCCTCCTGAATCGCCTCACCGGAGCAGATGTGTTCATTGAAGACCAGCCCTTTGCCACTTTGGACCCAACAGTCCGCAGGGCCGTCCTGCCCGACAACCGCAGGCTCCTGCTGGTGGACACCGTCGGGTTCATCCGCAAGCTGCCCCACCAGTTGGTGGCCGCCTTCCGAGCCACCCTCGAGGAGGTGGTTGAAGCGGATGTCCTCGTCCACGTGGTGGACGCGGCGCGAACCGAATGGGAGAAGCAGTGCATGGCCGCAGTCCAGGTCCTGGAGGAGCTGGGGGCCGGCTTCCACCCTCTGCTGACGGTTTTCAACAAGGTTGATCTGCTCAGTCCGGACCAAAGAACGCGGCTGCGGAACGGACATCCCGATGCAGTCCTGATCTCCGCCCGCCATGGCTGGGGCATCCCTGAGCTGCTCGACGCGGTGGGAAGGCTGCTTCCCGACCCGACGGTCCTGGCCGACTTCCATCTTCCCTACGACCGGGGAGATCTAGTCGGCTACCTGCATGACCAGGGGCAGGTGCTGGAAGAGCGCTACACGAACCAGGGCATCCGCATGAAAGTCATCATGCCCCGCATCCTCGCCAACCGGCTGGCGGAGTACAGGGTGGCCGGGGATTAGGAGGTGGTGCAAATGGGCAAGGGGAAAGATAAGTGGCCGATCTTGCTCATCCGGCTCGGGCAGGCCGTGACGGTTGGGCTGGCGTACTACTTCGTCGTAGGCATTCCGGGGCTGACCTCTTCCTTTGTCGCCATCTTCGTGGCGCTGCTTCCTTTTGACTTGATTGTGGCGATGCCCAGCATCTCCTTTGGCCTGCGCCACTGGCGGCAGTTCATCCGGGTGCTCCTGCCTCGCATTACCGGCACGGCCTTCGTGTTGATGATGGGTCTTGCCTTTGGGTTGGCCTTCGGTTTGGGAGTTCGCTTCGGCTTTCCGGCGCCCCTCGCCGGCGTGCTGCTGGTTGGCCTGTCCTACACGCTGGCGACGAGGATTCGCGGCAACATCTCCAGCTATGTGGCGGTGGTGGGAGGCCTGACCGTCTTCGAGCGTCTCCTTGCCAATCACTTGGGTTCAGGCAATCTTGTCGACCAAATGGCCCCCGTCGTCCTCACCATTGCCGTTGGCACCTTCGCCGCGCTCCTTGCCGGCTGGGTGGTAGGTTTAGTGATGGGGCTCATCACCCGCTCGCTCCTTCCCCGGGGCTACAAGACTCTGCGCAGCTTCGCCTATGAGCTGCCCCTGGAGATGCAGCCCTTCCGGGAAGTGTTGAAAATGGAGACGGATTTGGCTCTGGCCGAAGTCAACGTCGCTGCGAGCTGTCCCTTGGTCGACCGTTCCCTGCGGGATCTGCGGCTGCGCGAGGCTTATAAGACCAACGTGCTGGCGATTCACCGCGCCGGCCGGGACATCGTCGTCCCCGGCGGGGAAGAAGTCATCAAACCGGGAGATATGGTTCTTCTTTTAGGTCCTGTAGGCAGCATTTCCCAAGCTGCCAATTTGTTGAAGGGAAGTGCCGAATGTGGGTGAACAATACAGTTACGGGGGCCAGGCGGTCATCGAAGGCGTCATGATGCGAGGTCGGCGGGGGATGGCCATCGCCGTGCGGACTCCGAAGAACGACATCAACCTCCATGAAGAGCGGCTCCAATCCCTAAGCTCTCGCTATCCTATTTTAAAGCGGCCGATCATCAGGGGCACGGTGGCTTTGATTGAATCGTTGACGTTGGGAATGCGCTCTTTGAACCATTCTGCATCTGTTGCTGCCGAGGGGGAAGGGGAGGAGCTGAGCACCAAGGAGCTGGTCCTGACCGTGGCCTTGGCCGTGGCTTTGACGGTGGGGCTGTTTATCATGTTCCCCGCGTTCATCGTCAGGATCATCCAGGAACGGGTCGCCTCCAACATCCTCCTCAACCTTCTGGAAGGCTTGGTCAAGATAACTGTTTTCGTGGGCTACATCGTGGCCATTGGCTTCTTTCCCGACATCCGCCGGGTCTTTGAGTACCACGGGGCAGAGCATAAAGCCATCAACTGCCTGGAAAGCGGTCAGGAGCTGACGGTGGACAACGCCAAGGGGCATACCACCATCCACGCCCGCTGCGGGACCAATTTCCTGCTCATCGTCTTTTTTACCAGCGTGTTTCTCTTTTCCTTTTTTGGTCGGCCTCCCTTTTTGCAGAGGGTCCTCCTGCATCTTGCCCTCCTCCCCGTCGTGGCCGGCATTTCCTACGAGATCATCAAACAGGCGGGCAAACAGTGTTCGTCGCCCATTTTCCGCCTTATCGCCTATCCCGGAATGCAGCTGCAGCGGCTGACCACCCGGGAGCCCGATGAGGAGCAGCTGGAAGTTGCCATTAAGGCCTTGGAGGCTGTGCGGGCAGCCGATGCCGAGCTAGGGGAGCCCGCGTCCCTCGAATCCAGGCGCAAGGCGGCCAAGACTCCGTAACCGGTGTGCTATAATACTCTTAGAACGTCAAGGAGGGGAAAGGCGGCTAGGCCCTTATGTTAAAGAAACTAGAGGCAGTTGAAGAAAAGTTCAATGAACTAACCCGGCTCCTCGCCGACCCGGAAGTCATCGCGGACCAGGAGAGATTCCGCAAGTACGCCAAGCTCCGGGCGGACATGGAGGAGATCGTTGAATGCTATCAGCGCTACAAACAGGTTCTGGAAGAACTTGGGGGCGTGCAGGAAATGATGGAGGAAGGCCTGGACGATGAGCTTCTCGAGCTGGCCAAAGCCGAAGAAGAGGAGCTCCAGGCGGAGCAGGACAAGCTCGAACACCAGCTCAAGATCCTCTTGCTGCCCCGGGATCCAAACGATGAGCGCAACGTCATCGTCGAGATCAGGGCCGGCACCGGCGGTGAAGAGGCGGCCCTATTTGCCGCGGATCTGTTCCGCATGTATACCCGCTACAGCGAAAGCAGGGGCTGGCGGAGCGAAATCATGAACTCCAGCCCAACGGAACTGGGCGGCTTTAAGGAAGTCATCTTCATAGTGGAGGGCAAGGGCGCCTACAGTCGGCTGAAATTCGAAAGCGGGGTCCATCGGGTGCAGAGGATACCGACCACCGAATCGGGAGGCCGGATTCACACCTCTACGGCCACGGTGGCCGTCCTCCCCGAGGCGGAGGAAGTGGAAGTGGACATCGATCCCAACGACCTTCGCATCGACTTTTTCCGCTCCACAGGCCCCGGGGGGCAAAGCGTGAACACCACCGATTCGGCCGTCCGGATCACCCATCTGCCCACGGGGCTGGTGGTCAGCTGCCAGGACGAAAAGTCCCAGCACAAGAACCGGGAAAAGGCCATGCGCATCCTGCGAGCCAGGCTCCTTGACCGCCTGCAGGAAGAGCAGGAAGCCCGCATGGCCGCTGAGCGCAAGAGCCAGGTGGGCAGCGGCGACCGGAGCGAGCGGATCCGCACCTACAATTTCCCCCAGGGCCGGATCACCGATCACCGCATCGGTCTGACCCTCTACAACCTGGAAAGCGTGCTTGAGGGGGACTTGGACCAGGTGATCGACGCCCTCGTCGAGGCGGATCAGACGGCCAAGCTCGCGGTAGTGGCGGAGGCGTAGCATGCTGACCATCATGGAGGCATTGCAAAAGGCGGCCGCCTACTTTGCCCGGCAGGGGATCCCATCGGCGCGCCTGGATGCCGAAGTGCTCTTGGCCCACGTCCTGGAGTTAGAGCGGATCGACCTTTACATCCAACATGACAGGCCCTTGATTAAAGGGGAGATCGATGCCTACCGCCAGCTGCTGCAGGAGCGGACGAAGGGCGTCCCCGTCCCCTACCTGACAGGGCGGCGGGAATTCTTTTCCCGGGAATTCTTCGTCAACCCTTCCGTCCTCATCCCCAGGCCGGAGACGGAGCTGCTCGTTGAGGCCGCGGCCGATTGGTGCAAAGGCTTGAAAGCTCCCTTGATCGTCGATGTGGGAACTGGATCGGGCATCATCGCCATCACCTTGGCTTTGCTCCTACCGGAAAGCAAAGTGGTGGGCGTTGACGTATCAGCTGAAGCTTTGGCCGTCGCCCGGCGGAACGCAGACCATCACGGAGCTGAGGTCGAGTTTCGCCAGGGGGATCTGCTCTGTCCCCTCCAGGACCTAAAAGGAAAGCTCGATGCCATTATCGCCAATCCTCCCTACATAGCTGAAGGAGAGTGGGAGGAGCTGCCCCGGGAGGTGCAGCAGGAACCGGCCCTGGCCTTGCTGGGGGGAGTAGATGGACTAGACTTTTACCGCCGCCTCCTGCTTGAGGGGGCGGCCATGCTCCTTCCCGGAGGCTTGCTCGCGTTGGAAGTCGGCTGGGGACAGGCCGATAAAGTTGCCGCCATGGCTGGAGACCATTGGCGGGTGGAAAGGACTATCCCGGACTACGCGGGCATCCCCCGAGTCATAATGTTGACAAGGAGAGCGGGATGATGCAGACCGTTGTACTCAAATGTCCCCCCGATGATCTAGAGGAGGCGGCCAGGGTCCTGCGGGAGGGAGGCCTGGTTGCCTTTCCCACGGAGACGGTCTACGGCCTGGGCGCCAATGCCCTGGATGAGGAGGCCGTCGCCAAGATCTTCCAGGCCAAGGGGCGTCCCGCGGACAACCCCTTGATTGTCCATTTGGCCTCCGTGGAGGAATTGCCCCAGGTAGTTGCCTCAGTCCCGCCTGAGGCGGCCGTCCTTGCCCGCCGCTTCTGGCCGGGGCCGCTGACCCTAGTCCTGCCCCGCAAGGAAGAAGTGCCCCTGATCACCACCGGCGGACTGGAGACGGTGGCGGTGCGGGTCCCCGATCACCCGCTGGCTTTGGAGCTCATCCGTCGAGCGGGGGTGCCCGTCGCCGGTCCGAGCGCGAACCTCTCGGGCAGGCCCAGCCCCACCACCGCCGCCCATGTCCTCGAGGACCTGCAGGGCAAGGTGGATGTGATCATCGATGGGGGCCCAACGGGGCTGGGAGTTGAATCCACCGTCCTGGACCTGACGGCTTCGCCTCCGGTTCTCCTCCGTCCGGGAGGGGTTACCTGGGAAGCCCTGGAGGAGGTCCTGGGCAAGGTGACCCTGGACCCGGCGATCCTGGCCAAGGAGCCCGTCAAAGAGGGCCCCGTCCGCTCTCCAGGGATGAAGTACCGTCATTATGCACCGAAGGCCAAAGTGTACCTGGTTGAAGGCCAGGATGAGGATCGGATCGCGGATCGGGTGGCTTCCCTGGCGGAGGAGCTTGCCGCCGCGGGGATGAAGGTCGGGGTCCTGGCCACCGCGGAAAGCGCAGGCAGATGTGGGCGGGGCTTGGTCCTGATTGGGGGATCTCGACGGGATCCGGCGGCTTTGGCCGCCAGTCTTTTTGCCCGCCTGCGGACCTTCGACCGCTTGGGTGTAGATGCGGTGGTGGTGGAAGGCATTAAGCCCGTTGGGCTCGGCCTGGCGGTGATGAACCGGCTGCGCAAAGCCGCCGGGTACAACATCATTGAAGTTTAATCAAGAAGCCCCCTGCCTGGCTGCTTTGATGAACAGCCCCTCATAGCCAGTGTAGCCGCACTTGAGGCACTTGACCTCCAGCTCCGGCCGGTCGTTGCGCAGCATCACCGACATGGAGTCGGCCTGGAACAGCTCTTCGCCCGTCTCCGGGTCCTTGCGGATCTCCCGGGACAGCTTGAAGATGATCTCAAAGGCTGATCGGTTGCTGCGGCAGATGGGGCAAAGATAACGTTCGGCCAATGTTCTCCCCCGGTCTTTAGACTGTCCCTTAGGGGCCTTTTCATACCGGGGTTTTTGGCCTTCCAGGCAGGAGAGCGGCGATTAAGCGGGAATGTTTCATATGTGATCCTTGCTTCTGGGACATACTACATGCCAGGGAAAAATCAGCCAAGGAGGTCCGCCCTTGTCGAAAAAGGTGCTGGTGGTTTGCACGGGGAACACCTGTCGGAGCAGCATGGCTGCCGTCATGCTCGCTGATTTGCTCCGGTCGCGGGGAATTGGCGATGTGGAAGTGGACTCCGCCGGCGTTGCGGCCTTCCCTGGGCAGCCAGCATCGGAGGAAGCGAGGCAGGTCATGGAGGAGCTGGGGCTGGATCTGGGGGGGCACCGGGCCAAGCGTCTGACGGAAGAACTGGCATCCGGGGCCGATCTCATCCTGACGATGACTGCGGCCCACAAGCGGGCCGTGGAGGCTTTGACCGAGGATGTGCCGGTGTTCACCCTGGGGGAGTTTGCCGGGAGCGATGAAGAGCTGGCCGATCCTTTCGGGCAGGGAATCGATGCCTACCGCAGCGCGGCGGGCAAGATCCGTGAGCTCTTGATGAAGGCATTGGATCGGCTGGAGAATTTCTGGAAAGAGGGAGAAGGATGAAAGTTGCTGTTGGGTGCGATCATGCCGGCTTGGCGTTGAAGAACGCCCTCAAGGCCCTCCTGGAGAGCTGGGGGCATGAGGTGGCCGACTTGGGATGCTACTGCCAAGACTCTGTTGATTATCCCGATTATGCGGCGGAAGTGGGCCGGAGCGTCGCCGCCGGCGAGTATGAGACGGGGATTCTCATCTGCGGCACCGGGCTGGGGATGGCCATTGCGGCCAACAAGATCAAGGGCGTGCGGGCGGTAGTGGCCCACGACACCTTTTCCGCCCGGATGAGCCGGGCCCATAACAACGCTAATGTCCTGGCCCTGGGCGCCCGGGTCATCGGCCAGGGACTAGCTGAAGAAATAGTGAAGGTTTGGCTGTCCACCGAGTTTGAAGGGGGCCGGCATCAACGGAGGTTAGACAAAATCGACCAGTTGGAGGGTTGACCGGCAAATGGGCGCAGTGCACATCATCGATCATCCCCTAGTTCAGCACAAACTGACCTTCATCCGCAACAAGGCCACCGGTCCCAAGGACTTTCGCGAGCTGGTCAATGAGGTCTCGATGCTGATGGCCTATGAGGTGACCCGGGATCTGCCCCTGGAGACCGTTGAAGTGGAGACTCCCGTGAACTGGGCTCGCGGCCGGCTGGTCACCCGGAAGGTGGGAGTGGTGGCCATTTTGCGGGCGGGTCTGGGGATGGTGGAGGGGATCTTGAAGCTGATGCCGACGGCCGGCGTTGGCCACATCGGTCTGCAGCGGGATGAGGTGAGCCTGCGGCCCATGGAGTACTACTGGAAGCTGCCCGGGGATCTAGAGAACTCGGAAGTGATCGTGGTCGATCCTATGCTGGCCACGGGAGGCTCGGCCGCCGCGGCCATCGGTCTCATCAAGCGAAACGGCGGCCGGAAGATCAGGATGATGAACTTAATTGCCGCCCCCGAGGGGATAAAGCTCCTGCAGCGGGTTCACCAGGACGTGGACATCTTCACCGCCGCCGTCGACCTGCGCCTCAATGAGCAGGGCTACATCGTTCCCGGTCTCGGGGACGCCGGCGATAGGCTCTTTGGCACCAGATAGGAGGGTTCGGCTTGCGCCCCACCTGGGATGAATATTTCCTCGAGATCGCAGAGCTCGTCTCCCGACGCTCCACTTGTTTGCGGCGGGCTGTAGGAGCGGTCCTGGTGCGAGACAGGCGCATCCTGACCACTGGCTACAACGGGGCGCCATCGGGGCTTGCCCATTGCCTGGATGCAGGCTGCCTGCGAGATGAGCTGAAGGTTCCCTCCGGGGAGCGGCACGAGCTTTGCCGGGGGATCCATGCGGAGCAGAATGCCATCATCCAAGCGGCCCTCCACGGGGTGAGCACGAAGGAGGCGGTGATGTACTGCACCCACCAGCCCTGCGTCTTGTGCGCCAAAATGATGGTCAATGCGGGGATCGTACGGGTGGTGTGCGGCGGCGAGTATCCCGATGACCTGGCTGCCCAGATCTTGGCGGAAGCCGGAGTGGAGGTCGACCTAATTTCGTGCAAAGGAGGAAAGGGTGCATATTCCTCCCCCTAGCAGGGGATGGGCCTTTGCGCCAAATCCATGAAGTATTTTGCTGTTTTCCTCGCATCGCTAGGCATCTCATGGGCGGCAACGCCCCTCGTGGCCTCCCTGGCGGTGCGGCTGCGGCTGGTTGATGAACCGAACGAACGGCGGATCAACACTCGCCCGGTGCCTACCGGGGGCGGGGCGGCGATTTTCATTGGCTTCATCCTTCCCGTACTTTTCGCCCTGCCCATGAGCCGCTTCCTTGCGGGACTGATCCTTTGCTCATTTCTCATGCTGACCCTTGGTCTAGTCGATGACCGGCGGAGCCTGTCGCCTAAGGCGAAGTTCATCGGCCAGGTGATCGTTTCCTTGCTCCTGACCTTTTACGGCGTCAGGATTGACTTTGTCAGCAACCCCTTCGGCGGCATGTTCTACCTTGGCCGACTGGCGATCCCCCTGACCATCTTTTGGCTGGTTGCCGTCACCAACATCATCAATCTCATCGATGGCCTTGACGGACTAGCCGCGGGCATCACCTGCATCGCCTGCCTGCCCCTGTTTCTCATCGCCTTTCAGCGGGGGCAGGAAGTCGCCGCGCTGCTCACCATCGCCCTGGCGGGAAGCTCCTTGGGCTTTTTGCGGCACAACTTCAACCCGGCCAAGATCTTTATGGGGGATGGAGGCGCCATGTTCCTGGGGTTCATGCTGGGGGCGATTTCCGTCCAGGGGACCTTGAAGGGGCCGGCGGCCATTGCCCTGAGCGTGCCGGTTCTCATCTTGGGATTGCCCTTTTTCGACACCGTCTTTGCCATCGTGCGCCGCTTCTGGCGGGGACGGCCCATCTACGCTGCCGACAACGGCCATGTCCACCACCGCCTGCTGGCCATGGGCCTAAGTCAACGGGAAGCGGTCATGGTCATGTATTTGGTCAGTTCCTTTTTGGGGATCCTGGCCCTCCGGATTGCGGGGATGAACAGCGCGGCCAGCACCTTGACCCAAATCGTGGCTGCCGTCATCCTGCTGCTTGGCGTCCGCCGGCTGGGGACAAGCACTTCGGGGCGGTTCAAAGACCGCCTGGGCAGCTGAGGAGGCCCCTCGATGGACATACTCCTTGTCTTCGGCACTAGGCCGGAGGCCATCAAGATGGCTCCGGTCTACCGGGCCCTCCGAGAAGGGCCGCTGAGCCCCATCGTCGCGGTCACCGCCCAACATCGGGAGATGTTGGATCAAGTCCTCGAACTTTTCCAGATCCCTGTGGATTATGATTTGAATATCATGCGGGAGGGCCAAAGCCTGACCCAGGTGACCCAGCTGGTCCTCGGCGGGCTGGCCGAGGTCCTCGAGGAGGTTCGACCCCGGCTCGTTTTGGTCCACGGGGACACGACCACTACCTTCGCTGCCAGTCTGGCAGCTTTTTATCAACAGATCCCCGTCGGTCATGTGGAAGCGGGCCTGCGCAGCTACGATCCTTACAACCCCTACCCCGAGGAGATGAACCGGCGGTTGACCGCCTCCCTGGCCGCGTTGCATTTTTGTCCAACTCCCCTCGCCAGGGAGAACCTCCATCGGGAAAACATCGCTGGCGAACGGATCTATGTTACCGGAAACACTGTCATCGACGCGCTGCTTTCCATTGTGCAGGAAGACTACCAGTTTCGAGAGCCCATCCTCCGCTCCCTCAACTTTGCGGGGCGGAGGGTCCTGGTGGCAACGGCCCACCGCCGGGAGAATTGGGGTGCGCCCCTGCGGGACATTCTGCTGGCCCTGAGGGATTTGGCCGACCGCTTCCCCGATGTAGAGGTGGTCTTCGCCGTCCACCGCAATCCCCGGGTGAGAGAGCCCGCCGAGGCCATCCTCGGAGGGGCTCCCCGGGTCCACTTGGTTCCGCCCCTCCCCTACAGGGAGTTCGCCAACCTGCTGGCCCGCTGCCATCTAGTCCTCACCGACTCGGGCGGCCTCCAGGAAGAGGCGCCCGCGCTGGGCAAACCGGTCCTCGTCCTCAGGGAGAAGACGGAGCGGCCCGAAGGAGTGGCGGCGGGGACTGTGCGGCTGGCGGGGACCCGGCGGGAGACTGTCTTCCACGAAGCGGAGAGGCTCCTTGCCGATCCGAAGGAGTACGGAAAGATGGCCAGGGCGGTGAACCCCTACGGCGATGGGAAAGCAGCCGCAAGGATCCACTCGGCATTGCTCCATCATTTTGGCTTAGGCGAGCGGCCGGCAGATTTTTGTCCCGGCGAGGAGGGATGATGGTGCCCCGCGCAAGACCCAGGGAGATGAAGACAGTCCAGTTGGAGTGGCGCCGCTTCACCCGGGTCGTCATGGGTCTGTTCGGGTTTCTCTTGGCAGCCATGATCCTCAGACAGCAGTTGGAGATGGGCATCCACCGGCAGCTTTGGGCCGATCCAGTCCAGCGGCTTTTTCTGGACCTTGGGGGGCTGGCGGACTGGGTGGAAATTACCGTGGAGGGGGAGCCCCTCCGGGGGCCGGCCACCCTCGCCGAGCTGAAGGAGCACGGGACGGCCGTCGCCCGGGCCCTGGGGCTCGATCCAGAGGCCTTGACGGTGGAAAGCGAGGCCAGGTCCCTAATCGGCTCGGTGGGCCTCCGGGGCGTCCTTGGCCATGGGGAGCGGATTTTGGTCCTGGCCCAGGCCGTGAGTCCCCAGGCCTGGGGGGCGGGGCCGGAGCCCGAGACGAATCTCATCATTCAATGGACGAGCCGCCGCCTGCCCGATGATCTGCTGTACCGGCGGCGCCGGCTGGCAAGGCCGTTGCGCCAGGGAAATTCCCGACTGCGCCGGTTTTTCGTAGGAATGTCACCCCTCGCGCGGGAGCGGGTTAGCATCAGCGGCCAAACCTCCTCATCTTTGGAAGTAGTCCTCGCCCGGCTCGATGGAGCCCTGGAAAAGGTGGGTGCAAAGCGTCTTTCGCCCCTGGCCGCGGGCCGGATCGCGGCCCATTGTCCTCTAGCTCCTCCGGGCGATGGGGAGGCCAACCTATTCATTGAGCTTGCTCCTTCGGATCAAGGGACCAGGCTGGTAGTTTCCTCGGGCAGGACCATGTGAGCTGACAAGGAAGTTCCTTTTTCGGGCAGCAGCGTATAGAGAGGAAATTACTGGGGAGAATATACCCGTGTTGAATCCATGGCGATTCCCACGGGTTATTATTTTATCCGAAAGGGGTTGTAGGAAATTGAATAGGTTGGTGCGATTGCCTTTGACATGGGCCGGCATGCTCCTCCGGGGGATGGGGCGGGCCGCGGGCAGGATTCCCTGGCGAAGGGTCCTGGGTCCCATCCTCTTGCTCGGGATCCTGGGGGTCTCCTTGGCGATGATCGGCAACCGGCCCTTGCCCTTTCAGGAGCGGATTTCCCTTCCTGCTCCCATGGAAGAGGCCGGGGAGACTCGGGACTTGACGGGGACTTTGCTTGGACGGGAGCTCGCCGCCAGGCTGCTTGCCTCATCGCAGCTGATCTGGGATGAGTTGGGCGATGATGTGCCTGTCTTGGGGCGGGCAAGGCCCAGGCAGGGACCGGAAAACCTCATCTGGCCGGTGGAAGGCCGCATAACCAGCGCCTTCGGCTGGTACCGGCATCCCTTGTACCGGGATTGGCGCTACCATCCGGGCCTGGAGTTTGCCGTCAAGGATGGGGAGCCCATCCGGGCGGCCCTTAGCGGTCGGGTGCAGTTGGTGGAAGAGACTGCCCCGGGCTACTTCCGGGTGGTCCTTGAACACGGCGATGGCTGGCAGACCACCTACGACAATCTAGACCAGGTAAGCATCAGCCGCGGCCTGGAAGTGAGACAGGGCCAGCCCATTGGCTGGTCGGGAGGCGGCCTGTTGTTTTCCCTGCGTCATGAGGGCAAAGCGGTCGATCCCCGCCAGTTTGTCCGCTAAAGGGCCCGACCTCCGTGGAGCCTGACATATTCCCCCTGCCGTCGCATATAAATGTACAAAAACGGCGAGGGGGCGCCCGTGATGAGGGATTACATCCGGCGACGGGTGATCGATATCGGACAATACATTGTTACGACCAGCGCCACCGTCAGGCAGGCAGCCATCGTATTCGGTGTGAGCAAGAGCACCGTCCACAAGGATGTTACGGAGAGGCTCCCCGGGGTGAATAAGGAGTTGGCCCGCAGGGTCAAGCGGGTGCTGGATGCCAATAAAGCGGAAAGGCATATCCGGGGTGGGGAGGCCACCCGCCGCAAGTATCGTAAAGGCGAGCAGGCTTCCTAGCAGGAATTCTCCCCGGGCTGGCGAAAACATCCAACAAATCCAGCTTCTGGTCGATGGACCAGCCAAGGAAGGGGCCGTTGGATGTTTTCTGCTGAAATTGGCGTCGATCTGGGGACAGCTAATGTATTCATCTACTTAAAAGGTGAAGGAATTGTTCTGCGGGAGCCTTCCGTGATCGCCTACCACCGGGGCACCAACCGGGTGGTGGCCGTGGGTCAGGAAGCCCAGCAGATGATCGGACGCACTCCCGCCGATGTGGTAGCCGTCCAGCCCCTCCGCGCGGGGGTGGTTGCCGACTACCAGGTGGCCCAGATTATGCTGCAGCATTTCATCCGACGGGTTGCACCCGGCCGGCTGCGCGCCTTCCGGCCCCGGGTGCTTCTTTGCGTCCCTTCGGCCAGCACCGATGTGGAGCGGCGGGCGGTGGTGGAGGCCGCCCGCGAGGCAGGAGCCAAGGAAGTGAAGCTGGTCTCGGAGCCGATGGCCGCGGCCATTGGTGCGGGCCTGGACGTCGTCTCCCCCCGGGGCTCCATGGTGGTCGACGTGGGCGGGGGCACGACGGATATCGGGGTCATCTCCCTGGGCGATGAGGTGATCAGCCACTCGGCCCGGGTGGGCGGCAACGACTTTGACGAAAGCATTGTCCGCTGCGTGCGGCGGGTCTACAACCTCATCATCGGCGAACGCATGGCCGAGGAAGTAAAGGTGGCCTTCGGCTCCCTGAATGATGTCGGAGGGACCATGGAGGTGCGGGGCCGGGATGTGGTGAGTGGTCTGCCCAAAGCCGCGCAGATCTCTGGGCGAGATGTATCCGCGGCCCTGGCGGAGATTGCCGTCATGATGGTGGATGCCGTCCGGCAGGTCCTGGAGCGGGTGCCGCCGGAGCTGGCCGCGGACATCGGCGAGGACGGCATTGCCTTGACTGGGGGCGGCGCCCAGCTGGGCGCCCTTAGAGAGCTTATTGCCAAGGAAACCGGGCTTCAGGTCAACCTGGTCGAGGACCCCTCCTCCTCGGTGGCCCTGGGGATGGGCATGATTTTGGAGGGCAAAATAAGACTTAATCAGTTCTTATAGCTCAAGAAAGAACCTCCCTTTGCCGAAGAGTTAAATGAAGGGAGGTTTTGCTTTGCTTCGGGGAATCTATACGGCGGCGGCAGGCATGCTGGTCCAGCACACCCACAACGATGTCGTCGCCAACAATCTGGCCAATGCAAGCACGCCCGGTTTTCGTCGGGACAGGATCCTTGTCCGCTCCTTCCCCCAGTTCGATCTGTATCGGACTCCTGAGGGCGCGCCCGTTGGTTCCTTGACCACCGGGGCGGCGGTGGACGAGGTGGTGCCGGATATGATGCCAGGCCCCATCAAATTCACCGGCAATGATTTGGATTTGGCCCTGGAGGGTCCGGGATACTTTGCCGTGGCAACGCCCCAAGGCATTGCCTATACCCGCAGTGGGTCCTTCATGCTGGACGGAGAAGGATATCTGGCGACCAAGGATGGCTATCGTCTCTTAGGGAGAAACGGACCCTTGGCCGTTTCCGGGCCGATGACGGTGACCGATGAGGGGCTGGTGTTTGCCGGAGACGAGGCCGTGGATGCACTCTTAATTGTGGACTTCCCTCCGGGGACGGTCCCGGAAAAGATGGGGACAAGTCTAGTCGCTGGGCCGGCTGCGCCCGTCGAGGAGGTGAGGGTCAGACAGGGCCACTTGGAGATGGCCAACGTCAACGTGGTCAGGGAGATGATCGACTTGATCGCGGTGATGCGGGCCTATGAGGCCAACCAGAAGATCATCCAGGCCCATGATGAGACTTTGGGCAAAGCGGTAAACGAGATGGGCAGGAGCGTATAGGCTGGACTGCGACCCTTCGCGAGGCCTTAGGCCGCTGACCGACAGAGGCGGCCTCCTACCTGCCAGATTCCATCAAGACTTCTCTCAGGGAGGATAATGCGCTATGATGCGTTCTTTGTGGACCGCCGGGTCAGGTATGACTGCCCAGCAGTTCAACATTGACACTATTGCCAACAACCTGGCCAACGTCAATACCGCCGGCTTCAAGAAGAGCAGGGTGGACTTTCAGGATCTGTTGTACCAGTCCGTTCGCTACGCAGGGACGCCCGTCACCCAGGGGGCCCAGATCCCAACGGGCATCCAGATCGGCCACGGCGTGCGGCCGGTGGCCACCCAGAAGATCTTCACCCAAGGGACTTTCCAGCAGACGGACAACCCCTTGGATCTGGTCATTGAAGGGGAGGGCTTTTTCCAGGTCCTGCTGCCCGATGGCACCGTCGCCTACACCAGAGACGGGGCTTTCAAGATGGACGGGCAGGGGAAGCTCGTCACCTCCGACGGCTTCACTTTGGAGCCTGAGATCCTGGTGCCCTCCAACACGGTAACTGTCAGCGTCGGCGCCGACGGCACCGTCACCGCCGTCCTCGACGGGGAGAGCGAGCCCAAGAACCTGGGGTCCATCGAACTTGTCCGGTTCGTCAATCCCGCGGGCCTGCAAAGCTTCGGCCGCAACCTGATGCTGGCCACCGCCGCATCGGGCGAACCCATCCTGGGGACCCCGGGCCTTGAGGGCTTCGGCGCCATCGCCCAAGGGTATCTTGAGATTTCCAACGTAGTCGTCGTTGAGGAGATGGTGAACATGATCATCGCCCAGCGGGCCTACGAGACCAACTCCAAAGCCATCCAAGCCTCCGATGAAATGCTCCAGACGGCCAATAACCTGAGGCGATAGTGGAGGTGGTCTAGATTGAAGTGGGCGGCGATTTGGGCTTTGGCTCTGCTAGTGTTGTGCTCGTCCATTGCTTTGGCTGGGGAAGGAGCCGTCATTTCCCTGCTGGAGTCGGCCGTCGTCCCCGGCGGGGACATAGCCCTCCGCCAAATAGCCCACATTGAGGGGCCGCCGGAGGTCGGCGAAGTGGTAGTGGGCCGGGCGCCCTTCCCGGGCCAGAGCCGACGGGTGCACCGGGGCTACGTGCTGGTGCGCCTTCGCCAGGCGGGCATCAAGGACGCGGTGGTCGTCGGGGCCGAAGAGGTCGAGGTGAGGACTGAGCTTGAGGCGGCGGCAGAGGAGCCCGTCCGAGTTCTCATCGCCGCGGTGGACATTCCCTACGACGAAATCATCAGCGAAGATATGCTGCAGGTGGATGTCCTGCCCGCAGGTCAAACTCCTTCCGGGGCCCTAAAGGACCTGGAGGAGGCGGTGGGCAAGCGCTCGACCAGGATGCTTAGGGCAGGTTCGGTCCTGACCGACGCGGTGCTCGACGCGCCCCCGCTGATCTATCGAGGCCAGCAGGTTGAGATTCTGGCCAGGGTCGGCGATGTATCCGTCAGCGCCCCGGGCATCGCCAGGGCCGACGGGCGCCGGGGCGAATTGATCCCAGTCGTCAACTCCCTTTCCAACCGGATAGTTCAGGGGGTCGTTCTCGATGGGGAAAGGGTGCTGGTGAAATAGGTGGTGAAGGAATTGTCCAGAGCCGCAATGTACTTAACTGTTGTTTTCCTTTGCCTGTCTTTGAGTGTAGGTGCGGGAGCTTCCTCTTTGTGGAGCACGTCCCGCTCGATGTATACGGAGACGAAAACCAGGCAGGTGGGCGATTTAATCACTTTGGTGATCGTGGAAAGCTCCCAGGCGGTCCAAAGGGCGGAGACGTCGATGGGACAAAGTAGTGAAGTCTCCGTCAAACCCGGCGGAGGGATCCTGTCCAGCCTGCTCCCCTTCCTGAAGCTGGGGGGCGGAGATCAGGCCAAAGCCTCGGGCCAGACTACCAGGGGCGGGGCCCTCACGGCCCAGATCACCACCCGGGTTGTTGAGGTGCTGCCCGGTGGAAATCTGCGCATTGAAGGACGGCAGCTCATCACTATCAACGATGAAGAGCAGGAGCTGACGGTATCGGGCATCATCCGCCCCGAGGACATCACCCGGGACAACAAGATCTTGTCAACCTATGTTGCCGATGCCGACATCCGCTTCACCGGGGCGGGACCTTTGGGTGAGAAGCAAAAGCCGGGACTACTTACGAGGTTGTTCAACTGGCTGTTCTAATGGCGGAGGTGAAGCCGTTGCCTAAGAAGCTAATCAGCGCTGCCTTGTTGATCCTGGCCCTGTCCGGGATCGTACTTGGCAGCGATGGACCCCAAGTTGGGATCATTCCTGCCGAGCCCCTCGTCCGGGTGAAGGACATCGCCCGGGTGCAAGGGGTGCGGGACAACCAGCTGGTGGGCCTGGGCCTGGTGGTGGGGCTCGCCGGGACGGGGGATGGACGGGGGACCCTGGCCAATGTCCAGATGGTGGCCAATATGCTGGCCAACTTCGGCGTCCCCGTTGATGCCCGCTCCCTGCGCACCCGGAACGTGGCCGCGGTGATGCTGACCGCGAACCTGCCCGCCTACGTTCGTCCTGGAGATCGGATCGATGTGACCGTCTCCTCCCTGGGCGACGCCCGGAGCCTGGAGGGGGGCTACCTGCTCCAAACCCCGCTGGAGGCCGCTAACGGACAGGTTTATGCGGTGGCCCAGGGACCGGTCTCCGTCGGCGGCTTCAGTGCAGGAGCAGGCGGGGCCTCCGTCCAAAAGAACCACCCGACGGTAGGCATAGTCCCCAATGGTGCCATCGTCGAAGCGGAGGTGCCCACCTCTTTCCTGTCGGGGGATGAGATTACCCTCCTCCTCCACCGACCGGATTTCACCACCGCAGCCCGCCTGGCCAAAGCGGTGGATGAAGCCTTTGGCCAGCCGGTGGCCGAAGCGGTCGACCGGGCTGCGGTCCGGGTGAAGGTCCCCTCGGCCTACGAACACGATGTGGTGGGCTTCGTCGCGGCGGTGGAAGAAGTCGTCCTCCGTCCCGATGCTCCTGCGAAAGTGGTCATCAATGAACGGACGGGGACCATCGTCATGGGGCACCATGTCCGGATCAGCACCGTGGCCGTTGCCCACGGCCCCCTGCGGGTCAGGGTCCAGCCCCGGGTGGAAGTGCACCAGCCGCCCCCGCTGAGCTCGGGGGAGACGGTCAAGGTTGAGACTCCGGAGCTGGAAGTGGAAGAGGAAGACCGGGCGCTTAATGTCCTGCGCAGCGGGGCCGATGTGGAGGAGCTGGTGGCGGCGCTGAACGCCATTGGAGCCACTCCCCGGGACATCATCGCCATCTTGCAGGCCATCAAGGCCGCCGGCGCCCTCTACGGGGATTTAGAGATCATCTGAGGGGAGGAGAAGGCATGGTGACGCCGCGAGTTAGCTTATCGGCCGCGGATCTGTGGCTGGGACGACAAACCAGGACCTCTAATGGCGCCTTTGCCAAGGAACTTGCCAAGGCTGAGGCCGAGCTGGACGAGGTCCAGCTGAAGGAGGCCGCAGTGGAGATTGAGGCCATCTTTTTCCAGCAGCTCCTTGTGCAGATGAGGCGGACCGTCCCCAAAGATGATCACTCCCAGGATTTCTGGCACGACCTTTACGATGTGGAAATGGCCCGGTTGATGGCCGAAAGGGGCGGTCTAGGCCTGGGAGACATGATTATCGCCCAACTGAAAAAATAGTGTGCAAGGTCCGGGGGGAGGCTTTCTCCCCGGCCATGTTTGTTCCTCCAGAAGTTTCCCTCCCTCGCCCGGCCAGGCAGGCAGGACTCCCCTTACTGATCTAGAACATTTAACAGGATCGCAGGATTGGCGGCGGCCTCCTGGCTGCATCATCCTGCCAGATTTGGCCATAATAACGTAGGTGATTGGGCTTAGCCTATGAGGAAGGATGGGCGTAATGGATAAAGATGGGAGAATTAGGCTGGGGGCTTGCCTGGCAGTCCTCCTGTTGGGGTGGCTCGTCGTGGCGAGCCCTGCCTTTGCCGAGGAGGAGTTCTGGCCGCAGGAGATGCTGTATCCAGGACTCAAAGGCATCTGCAAGACGGTGATTGAAGGGGAAACGATCGAAGAGCTGGACGTGGAAGTAATCGCTGTACTGCCTGATCAAGGCCCCGCGGGGGATCTGGTGCTGGTGCGCCTCGGCGGTCCATTGGTGGAGGAGATGGGGGGCGTGGGGGCCGGGATGAGCGGCAGCCCCATCTTTTTCGAGGGGAAGCTCGCGGGGGCCATCGGGTACGGCTTTGACTACACCGATCATCGGCTCGCGTTGATGACGCCCATCGAAGATATGCTGCCCCTGCTGGACTACCTGCCCCGGCCTGTGGACCTGGAATTGGAGCTCCCCTACGTCCCCTACAGGACTCCCTTGCTGGTATCGGGCCTCAGCAGCCGGGCCGAATCTCGCCTTCGGTCCCTCCTTGCCCGGGAGGGTTTGGAGGTGCTGAGCCTGCCGGGTGGCGGCCCCGCTCCTTCCGGGAAGACATCCTTGGAGCCCGGGAGCGCCTTCGCTGTGCAGCTCATGCGGGGCGATTTGAACATGAGCGCTCTGGGGACTATCACCTACGTCAAGGACGGGGAGTTTTTGGCCCTGGGCCACCCGTTTCTCAACAAGGGCGATGTGAGCTTTTTGCTTAGCGGAGCCCGGATCCACCGGACCGTATCCAGCCTTGCCCTCCCCTTCAAACTAGGTTCGCCCACCGAACCCTTGGGGACCGTCCATCAAGACAGGGGAGCGGGGCTGGCGGGGCGGCTGGGGACGCTGCCGCCCATGATTCAGTTGGAAGTGGAGACGGAAGACAGGGATCGGGGGTTGACGCAGGTTACCCGGGCGGAAATAGTGGGCGATTCGGGTCTTAGCCTTTCCCTGATCGGGACAGGCCTGCTGTCGGCCCTGGACAAGGGGATTGACCGCATCGGTCCTGGCACCGCCTGGGTGGAGATGCGCATCGAGGCGGAGGGGATGAGCGACCCGTTGGTGCGCAAGAACATGTTCTACAGCGGGACGGACATCTCGGCCCAGGCCTTGCTGGAGGCGATCGAGGCCGCCCATCTGATCGAGGAAAACATTTTTGAACCGGTGACGATGAAGGGCGTTTACCTGAAGGCTTCGATCCAGCAAAGCCGGGAGACTGCCCATATCATCAAGGCTATCCCGGCGAAAGAAAAGGTTCAGCCCGGCGAGCGGGTCGATGTGGAGATAATCCTCCGGCCCTTCCGCAAGCCGCCCAAATCCATTAGGATCGAACTGGAAATCCCCGCCGACGCCCAGCCGGGCATGCTGCCGGTGACGGTCCGGGGCGGCGGCAGCTATTACTTCTATGCCCTGGAGGATCCCTTCCACAACCTGGAGCCCGTTGACTCTGGGGCCGGGCCCGACGGGGAGTGGAGTCCGCCCACCAATCTGGAAAGCTTTGAGAAGCTCCTGCATGAATTCCTGGAGCGGGAGACGAACAATGAACTTATCGTCGAGTACTTGCCTTTCTATGAGACCTATGGGGAGCTGGAGGCCTTTGAAGGGCCTGAATCATCCCTCCATTCCCTGACCGGCGGCCCTGAAGGGGGGAGCAAGCGGCGGACAGGGATAGAGGAGAAGAAGGATGGGCCCCTGGGGGATGAGCGGGAGCCGATCAAGATCCGGGAAGCGACTGATTATGTGGTGGAAGGCTCCCACACCTTCGATCTGATCGTTGAGCTGCCCGAAGAAGAGCCCGAAACCCCCCGGGTCCAGCCACGGGAGGAGTTTCGCCAGGTGAAATAGGGCGGAGGAATATTGCTCTCTTGCTAGGAATTGCCCTCCGGGGACGGCAGGATTCATCCCGGGGAGGGAGAACTCTTGATGGAGTGTTAAGGGGTCGAGTTGAATAATTTTGCCAATAACAACACAAAATAGCAGGGGCCAAGGTGGAACTTGCCGAGGAGGGGAGCATAGTTGGCGGACAGGAAAAGGATGAGATTATTAGTACTGATTTGTCTAATCTTGATCATGGCCCAACCGGCTGCTGCGGCGACCATTGAGATCAAAGACATAGTCATTGAGGGCAACACCCAGGTGGAAGAGGAGCTCATCCGCGGAGCCATCACCCAGACCCAGCTAGGGGGGCCGTTCAGCGAAGAAGCCGTCAAAGCCGACCTGCAATCGATCGCTGATCTAGGCTTTTTCCAGGATGTGGGGGCCCGCTTGAATGAAGTGCCTGGTGGAGCCCAGGTCATCTTCCGGGTAGTGGAAAACCCCACCGTCCGGGATGTGGTTGTGGAAGGGAGCACCATCCTGTCATCGGGAGAGGTGGCCAAGTATCTAGGGGTGGAGCCGGGCCAGGTCCTCAACGTCCTTTCCTTGAGTGAAGGGCTGAAGGGGATGGCCGACCAGATTTTTAATGACCACGGAGTGGCTCTGCGGCCCGCAGACTTGGAGATTACCGATGACGGCGCCATTAAGCTGAAGGTGGTCGAGACCAGGATCGCCGCCATTGAGATTGCCGGCAACGAGAAGACGAAAGATGAGGTCATCCGCCGGGAGCTCCGGATAAAGCCGGGGGACATCCTGGAGATGAGCAAGGTCTATGAGAGCTTAAGACGGGTCCTCATGCTGGGCTATTTCGATGAGGTCAAACCCCGGTTTTCCGATGGACCCGACCCGGATCAGACAGTCCTCACCGTCCAGGTGACGGAGCGGAAAACGGGCAGCGCCCACTTTGGCGCCGGCTACAGCTCCGTCGACGGCTTCATCGGGTATATCGAAGTGGCCGATAAGAACTTCCTGGGGAAGGGCCAAGAGGTGAACATTCGCTGGGAGTTCGGTCAGAACAAGAATACTTATGATCTGGGCTTCTACGAGCCCCATCTGGATGCGAAGGGCACATCCTTCGGCTTCAATGTCTACAACCGGGCTTACAAACGCACTACTCTCAAGGACATAGACTACACCGATCGGCGCACCGGCGGCAGCCTCACCTTGGGTCGTCCCTTGGGAGATTACACCCGGGGGCTGGTGAAGTTCAAACTGGAGAACACCAGGCTGGAATACGAAGACGCAGATGCCGATCTTGAGGATAAAGAAAGCAGCCTGCGCAGCGTGACCTTGTCCGCCTTGACCAATACTACCGACCATCCCTTCTACCCCAGCAAAGGCTTCAAGAGCCGGCTGTCGGCGGAGTTCGCCGGCAAGGTGCTGGGCGGCGATGAGGAGTTCATCAAGTACGAAGGGGATTTTGCCAAGTATCTGGGGCTGTCGGAGAAGCACACCTTGGCCTTTCGGGTCAGCACCGGCACCAGCACCGGCGAACTGCCGGAGCATGAGTACTTCTGGGTCGGCGGCGCCGATACGGTCCGGGGCTACAAGTACGGTGAAAGCCGCGGCGACAAGATGCTGGTCATCAACGGGGAATACCGGTTCCGGCTGGTGGATGCGGTCCAAGGCGTCGTGTTCATGGATTTCGGCAACGCCTGGGAGGACGAGTCCATGGACCTGACCGACTTGATGCGGGGCTATGGGGCCGGGATTCGGCTGGACACCCCCCTGGGGATTATTCGCATCGACTACGGCATCGGTGAAGACGGAGGACAGACTTATTTCAGCTTCGGCCAATCCTTCTAGGAGTTTGGAAAAAAGGACTGTCCCCCGGGTACTTTGAGGGAGACATTCCAGGAAAGGATGAATTGCATGCGGATGAACAAAAGGTTGCTGGGTTTGGTGGTCTTGACGGCTGTGCTCCTCGCTGCGGCCGCTAGCAGCTGGGGCAAGGGAGCGGTGGACGTGGGCTACGTCAACTCCCAGGTATTGCTGGACAAGTACGTCATCCCGACGGTTGAGCCCATTTTGACCGAAGAGCGCGAGCAGCTCCAGACGCAGTTCGATGAAACCACCGGTGAGATGGACATGGAAGAGAAGCGCAGAGTCTTCGATGAGTACCAGGCCAAGCTGGACATGCGGCGCCAGGCCCTGGTGGAGGAGGCCCTAGGTCGAGTGCGGGCGGCCATTCAGGAAGTGGCCGTTGCCGAAGAGGTGGACATGGTCCTCGATTACCAGGTGGTCCTCTACGGAGGACGGGATCTGACGGAGCAAGTCCTGGCGAAGCTGGGTTTGTAGCCTGCGCTGCGTACTGAAAGCAGCGACCATGGGGCGGTCTTGGCAGGGAGCTTTCCTCCCTTCTGAGCCCGCCCTTTTCCTTTGACCGATGGGCGGGGACGATCAAAGAAACCCTCGGAGATGGGCATAATACCAGTTCGAGGGGGAATGGACATGAACTGGCGACGAAGCTGGCCCATCATGGCAGCCTTTCTCCTGGGGGCGCTGCTGGGGCTTTGGCAAGGTTCAAGGGGTCAGGTGGGGATGGTGGACCTGGATCGGATCATGGCCGAAAGCCCGCGAGCCCTCGCGGCGGACCGGGAGCTTGCGGCCAAGTACGAGGCGCTTTCCCAAAGGCTGGAGGAGGAGCTTGCCCTCCTGGCCGATGATGAGCGGGAGGCTCGAGAGTCGGAACTCTTTGGCGAATACTTGCAGCTGAAGATGGACCTGGAGGGACTCCTGGCTAAAGACATCGATGCCGCCATCGATGAAGTGAAGCGCAGGCGGGGCATTAGGGTGGTGGTCTACAGGGATGCGGTGAAGATCGGGGGAGTTGACATCACCGATGAGGTCATCCGCCGCCTCGACTAGCTGGAAAAAGTTGCCCGCGCTTTGAGGAGAGGAAAAGGGGAGCAGGCCGTAGAATGTACTCGGGGAATTCCATAGTTGCCTAGAACATGGGAGGAATGACAAATGCGGGTGAAAAAGTCCCGAGTGGCATTGTTTGTTTCCATTGGTTTGCTTCTCTTGTGCGGGGCGGCCATGGCCAAAGGGGTCATGGGCGGGACTGGCCTTTTCAACATCCCCTCGGCGGATGTGGTTGGCACCGGGGCCCTCAGCCTGGGCTTCCGCCAGTGGGGAGGGGATGGCGTTGCCACCCTTAATTACGGCTTCCTGGACAACTTGGAGGTAGGCGCATCCACCCTCAATCCCCAGAGGGGCGAAACGGAGCTGCTGGGCCATGTGAAGCTGCAGCTGGCTCCGGAAGACCGGGATATGCCGGCCTTGGCCGTCGGCCTGCAGGGCGACTCCTATTACGTTGCCGCGAGCAAAGAGCTGTACCATGGCCTGCG
>LSQX01096074.1_pt1 | contig 25242 bp, 22 predicted proteins | sample 654561 | NCBI WGS metagenome assembly LSQX01 (sample SAMN04489861, study PRJNA283612) | anaerobic digester metagenome | isolation source: 4 biogas reactors fed with cattle manure at either 37C or 55C with and... | place: Denmark: Kongens Lyngby | collected 2014 | reverse complement strand
TCTGGAACATGAGTTTTGGTTTTCTCGGCATTCAGTTTGGTTTCGCGTTACAAAATGCGAATGTGAGCCGGATTTTCGAGAGCTTGGGCGCGGACATTGGCAATATTCCCATTCTGTGGTTAGCGGCGCCGGTTACGGGACTGATTGTCCAGCCGATAATCGGGCATTGGAGCGATAAAACGTGGAACAAACTCGGTCGGCGAAAACCATTTTTCCTTTCGGGCGCGATTATGGCTTCCATTGCGCTGATTTTGATGCCGAACTCACCGGCGCTGTGGGTAGCGGCGGGCATGTTGTGGATTTTGGACGCGTCGATTAACGTTTCGATGGAGCCGTTTCGGGCGTTTGTGGGCGATATGTTGCCGTCGGAACAACGGACGCTCGGCTTTTCGATGCAGAGCTTTTTTATCGGCATTGGGGCGGTGGCAGGCTCGGCGTTGCCGTACGTGATGAGCAATTGGTTAGGCGTATCCAACATTCCCGCGCCGGGCGAAGCGCTTCCCGATACCGTAAAATGGTCGTTCTACATTGGCGGAATGGTCTTTGTTTCGGCGGTTTTGGTTACGATTTTATCAACGAAAGAATATTCGCCGGAAGAGTTGAAGCGATTTTCGGAAGAAAAGACTGAAAAACAATTGGTCGTAGCAACAAAAGAAGTGGCGTCGGAGCGTTTCTCGAAGTTCTCGATGATTTTCGGCGTGCTGGGCGTAGCGATTATCGCGCTGGTTTTTTCCCTGAAAATGGACGTGCAGATTTATGTGCTGGGCGGATTGTTCGTACTAATCGCTGGGCTGTTCTTTTTGGTTTCTCGTTTTAGAAAAAACAGCAAATCGAACGGATTGACCGAAATTATGACCGACCTGATGAATATGCCCCGCACGATGGGACAATTAGCTGTGGTGCAGTTTTTTACGTGGATTGCGCTTTTCTCGATGTGGATTTACGCCACGCCCGCCATTACGGAATATCATTTTGGCACTACCGACACGAAATCGGCGCTCTACAACGAAGGAGCGAACTGGGTGGGCATTCTTTTCGGGGCGTATAGTTTTTTCGCGGCGCTGGTTGCGTTTTTGCTTCCGGTTTCAGCCCGCTACATTTCCCGAAAATACACGCACTTGGTCGCGTTAGTCATTGGCGGATTGGGGCTGATTTCGCTCGTATTTTTCAAAAACCCGAATTTGCTTATTATCAGCATGGCGGGTGTGGGCGTGGCGTGGGCGAGCATTCTGTCGATGCCGTACGCGATGCTGACCGGCTCGCTTCCCGCCGACAAAATGGGGACGTACATGGGCATTTTCAACTTTTTTATCGTTCTGCCCCAAATCCTTGCGGCAACCATTCTGGGCAGTATTACCAAACATTTATTCCACGAACACGCGATTTACACGCTGGTGCTGGGTGGCGGGTTTATGATTTTGGCGGGAATGTTGACGCTGGTTGTGGAAGATAGGGATGACCCGAAGAATCCTGCCCCCTAACCCCCTGAAGGGGGAACACCATTCATTTATGGACTATTTTACAGCGAAATAACAAGTAAAAGCACAATAAAAAATCTCAACTTCGTAGAAGATGCCCCTGCCATATGGATATTTTTATCAGACAATAATATTTTACTAACTAAATTCACCGCTCCAAATTCCCCCTTTAGGGGGTTAGGGGGCTTTAAACCATGAAAAAACTAACCATTACACTCGCATTTCTATTCTCAATTACATTTTTCGCATACCCGCAGAAATCCCCCCTTCAGGGGGTTAGGGGGCAGGGCATTACCGTCGAACCCACGTTTTGGTGGACAAACATGCACAATCCCGCGTTGCAACTGATGATTTACGGGAAAAACATAGCAAAATGGGATGTGAATATTGATGTTCCCGGCATTTCCGTTGTCGAGAAAAAGCTGACCGACAATCCGAACTACATTTTTCTGTACCTTAATATTGCTAAAGATGCGAAAGCCGGATATTTTAACATTGAATTGAAAAACGGACGGAATAAGCAAACGATACAATACGAACTTAAAAACCGTGTTCCCAATTCTGCCAATCGGGAAAGTTTTTCGGAAAAGGACAATGTTTACCTGATTATGCCCGACCGGTTTGCCAACGGCAATCAGATGAATGACAGCATAAAAGGATATTTTCAAGGCGCAAACCGTTCCGATTTGGCATTCCGTCAAGGCGGTGATATCGAAGGGATGATACAAAAAATCCCGTATCTCGCCGATTTGGGAATTACGGCGCTGTGGACTACGCCCCTACTCGACAACAACGACACGCAATACTCGTACCACCACTACGGCGCTACGGATTATTACAAAATCGACCCGCGTCTCGGCACAAATGACGATTACCTGCGATTGTCCCGAACCGCTCAACAGCACGGCATTAAGCTTATTATCGACGTGGTACCGAACCACTGCGGGGGCGGTCATTGGTGGGTCAAGGATTTGCCGGCGAAGGACTGGTTCAACGTGTGGGATACCTACACGTCGTCCAACTACCGCATGACCGCCTGGACCGACCCGCACGCGAGCGAAGCCGACCGCTATCGTCTGACGCACGGCTGGTTCGCGCCGAATATGCCCGATTTGAATTTGAGCAATCCGCTACTTTTTGATTACCTGAAACAAGCGTATATTTTTTGGATTGAACGTGCCGAGATTGCCGGAATGCGCGTGGATACGTACCCGTACAACGATTTGAAAACGGCGTCGGCATTCATTCAGGCAATCCGCGACGAATATCCGCGAATGAACGTGGTGGGCGAATGCTGGGTGAAAACGCCCGCCGAAATCGCTTATTATCAGAGCGGTAACAACAACAAAGACGGTTTCGACAGCCGACTGCAAAGCGTGATGGATTTTGTGCTGAAAGATAAATTGCAGGAAGTTTTTAACGAAAAGGAAGGCTGGGAAACGGGAACGGCGAAGTTTTACAGCCATTTCGCGCAGGATTTTGTGTACGCGAATACGAATTTGGTGATGAATTTCGTTGATAATCATGATATTGACCGGCTTTCCATTGCCGTGAAAAACGATGTAAAAAAATATAAAATGGCGCTCGCCATGCTGACTACTGTGCGCGGTTATCCGCAGATTTATTACGGCACGGAAATCATGCTCGAAGGCATTCCCGGTGATTATCAGGGACATAGATTTACGTTTCCGGGCGGTTGGGCGGACGATAAACGCGACGCGTTTACCGCCGACGGTCGCACAGCCGATGAAAACGAGATTTTTGATTACCTGAAAAAGTTGCTCAACTATCGAAAAGACAATCCTGTGCTTCAAAACGGCAAAATGACCCAATTTATCCCCGAAAACGGCGTGTACGTTTTTTTCCGTAACAACGATGAGAAAACCGTGATGGTCGTATGCAATAACAACGATGAGAAAGCCGTTTTAGACACGAAGCGTTTCCACGAGCGATTGCGCGATTATGAAATCGGCGTTGATATCATTTCACGCACCCCGCACGAACTCAAAGACGGCGTTGAGATTGAAGGAAAAACGGTGCTGGTGCTGGAATTAGGGCATTGGTTGTAAGAGCCCCCTACCCCCCCTAAAGGGGGAATTATAGAGTGAAAATTATCAAGCATATCTCTTTTTTAGAAAGAAATTTTGCAACTTTACACATTATTATCTAGGAAATAAATGTAATCTCTCACATTTTTTTCTATGAATAAAATGTAATTTAGAACCTGATATTCTATTTTCGTTTTTTCTGTGAAAAATACAATTTGACGAGAGCAATCCGAACGTCATTGACAGATTATCGAAAAGAAAATCATTTTGAAAATATTCCGTTATATGGATTAAGTGCGCTCAAACCGTAAATTTTCACACAGTAAATGTAATTGTTTTACATTATCTATCAAAATATTTACTACATTTGCAACATGGAAGCATTAAAGCAATTTGGAATAGTGCCGGTAGATAGTGATGTGTTAAAGTCTGTTTATCAGTCGTACAAGCAACCCTTAAACAAATTGGCAGACCTTGAACGGAAAGGGCATTTAATTCGTTTGAAGCGCGGTATGTACGTTGTTTCACCGGCTATTTCCGGAAAGAAATTATCGCTGGAACTGATAGCTAATCACCTGTACGGAGCGTCCTATGTATCGATGGAAACGGCGCTTCGGCACTACGGATTAATACCGGAAGCTGTTTACGTGATGGCGTCCATGACCACCAAATCGAGCCGGAATTTCAAGAATGAACTCGGACAGTTTGAATACATTCATTGCCCGCCCCGCTATTTCTCAATCGGTATCAATCAAATCGTTCGAGATGACTTTGCTTACCTGGTTGCTACGCCCGAAAAGGCGCTTTGCGATTTAATTGCCTACACACCGCGATTACAGCCCCGTTTTTTGAAATCAATGCAGAAATATTTAGAAGAAGATTTGCGTTTGGATATGGATGAATTTTACAAAATGGATGTCCAGATTTTTGAGCAATGCGTTGCAGTCGGGAAGAAAAAATCGGAAATTTTGAACCTAATCAAACTGTTGAAATCATGAGTATTTTTGACCAAATGCTGTCTCGATACGAGATAAAAACGGAAAATGACCTGAAAAACGCGAGCTACGAAGTGATGCAGGAAATAGCGCTTGCAGGGCTTTACCGCGGTGGTTTTTTTGAAAAAGCGTCGTTCTACGGCGGTACCTGCCTGCGTATTTTTCACGGAATGGAACGATTTTCGGAAGACATGGATTTTTCGTTGCTTGCGCCTGACCCGAATTTTCAGTTGGAAAAATATTTTCCGGATATAAAAAATGAATTTAACTTGTCGGGCAAAGAAATCACCATTACCAAAAAGGATAAAACTCAATTTGGACAGGTTCAATCGGCTTTTTTGAAAGATACAACGGAAGTTTACGACCTAAAATTCCAAACCGAGAAATCAATCAAAATAAAAATAGAAGTGGACACCAATCCACCGCCAAATTTTGAAACCGAGCAAAAACTTCTGCTTTTGCCTTATTCCTTTATGACACGGTGCTTCGTGCTGTCCGATTTGTTTGCCGGAAAAATGCATGCGCTCGTTTTTAGAAAATGGAAACAACGAGTGAAAGGACGTGATTGGTACGATTTTGAGTGGTACGTCCGAAAAGGAATAAAACTCAACTACAACCATTTGAAAGAGCGTATTTTACAGTCAGAAGGTGTAGAAATAAGCAGAGACGAATTTCTAAAATTGCTCAAAGAGCGACTTTCCACGGCGGATATTGAAATGGTGAAAAATGACGTCAGAAGATTTCTTAAAAATCAAAACGAATTGGAAATTTGGTCGAACGAGTATTTTTTGCAGTTAGCGGATAGGATGAAGTTTAAATAAAAGAAGGGTAGATTTGAAAAATGCATAAATAATCAATTCCGTCCCATAAATAGATTTCAGTACAGGACAATAAAACCGTAAAATTTCATACAGTAAATTTAAATATTTTACATTATCTATCAAATTTTTCACCATACAAAACAGATGCAACAAATCAAATACAAACCATACTAAAATGACAAACCACACACAAAAAAACACGTCCAAAGGATTTTGGGGACGTTTCTCAAATTTTGGCGAAAAGCTACTCACCGCGCTCACCCGTTTCCCGCTCACATTCGCGTGCGTGGTAGCGGTAGCAGTGCTGTTTATCAGCATGATACACTCGGACAAGGACGATAATTACGTCAAGTGGATGATGGCAGGCGTGGTGTCCGCGTTTGCTACACTGTCGGTTTATCTTTTTGCGGAAAACAGGATTAACAAGCTTATAACCAATGGAATAAACGTCATTCTAATCGCTCTTTCCGTTTGGTTGTTTTCCACTTTTCCAAATTCAATTCGCGATGCGCACGGCACTCAATTCGTCATGCTGATGGTCAGTTTTCTGCTTGCCGTGTTTTTCGCGGGTTACATTTCCGAGAAAAACTCGCTGAAATGGTGGAATTTTCTGCAAAACACGCTGTTCCAATTGGTGATTTCTGCCTTTTTTGCCGGTGTGCTGATGGCAGGATTGAGCTTGGCGATTGTTTCATTGGACAAGCTTTTCGGACTGAAAATCAACGATGATGTGTACGGATATTTGGCGGTTTTCTGCTTTGTGCTGTTCGCACCAAGCTATTTTATGTCGCAACTGGCAGAAAAACCAACGCCCGACACCAAATTTTCAATCACTTACCCCGCCATTTTCAAAATCCTGGGACTGTACATTTTACTGCCGATACTTTCCATTTATACCGTAATATTGTACGGCTATCTTTTCAAAATAATCGCCACGTGGGAACTGCCCAACGGCTGGGTTTCCTGGTTGGTGTCGATTTTGGGATTTGTGGGGTTTATAGTAATTATTGTTTTACACCCAATATCCAACCTGCCCCCTAACCCCCTGAAAAATGCCCCCCAACCCCCTGAAGGGGGTGTTTTAGGTGCGCTGTCCAACTTTACAGAATTTGAGAGACGCGCTTTTTCCCCCTTTAGGGGGTTAGGGGGCAGGGCTTTATTTGCCCGCTTCTTTCCACTTATTCTCATTCCTTTATTAATTCTGATGTTCGTCGGGATTGTCCGCCGATTTTCCGATTACGGCATTACGATTAACCGTTTGCTCGTTCTCATTCTCAATCTTTGGTTTTTTGGAACAAGTATCTACGTGTTTATCAGCTGTTCACGCCAACCGAAATGGATTTTGACTTCGTTTGCTACCGTGGCGTTTCTTTCGGCTGTTGGACCGTGGAACGTGATGCGGATAACCGAAAAATCGCTGAAAAAGGAATTTTCCGAACTGCTCGCCGAAGCCGGTTGGACAAACACGCCCGATGCGGATATCCGCACGCTGAGCAAACAGAAACAGTCCCGCCTGTCGGATGTGGCGTACTACCTGCAAAGCACGTACGGACTTGAAAGCATTCGACCAATGTTTAGCGTATTGGAAAACAATGCCAATGTATATCAATTACTTACCGCGCTCAACATTTCCGAAAGACTGACGAATAGCAATCGTTTTTATATCAACGGACAAGAAAAAAGCGATGTTTTTGATATCACGGGCTACAAAAAAATGATTCGATTGAAAAGTTATGACATGAATAAAATTTACAATGAAAATGGGTTGAAGATCAGGACAGAAAACGAACAACTTATTGTCAATCAAAATGGTAAAACGATTATCCTTTCTTTAAGAGAGATGATTGAAAACAGCATTTCAGAGCTAGAAGAAGCTTACATGAAAACAAAGGATCTTACGATTGAAAACGATGATTGCAAACTGATTATTTACAACCTTTACGGCAACATTGAAGAGCAAAACAAACTAAAAATCGATTATATGGATGGGTTGCTTTTCTTGAAATAAAGCTCATTTCGCACTATAACAGTGCGCTTTTCAAAGAATATTGCACTGTCTAAGTGCAATTTATTTTCATTTTAGCACTGCAATAGTGCATATTATTCCCGACTTGTCCACTTGCTGAAACAATAGAATAATCATATCTGATAATCAATGAATTATCTCGAAAAAATAACGAAATTGTCGCACTAATGCATATAATCAAGAAAATATCCATTTTCAAAAACTAATGTTCCTACAATTCAATATTTGAAATTTTTACATGATTTTTTTTGAATAATAGATTCTGAATCGTTTAACTTTCTAAAAGATTCATTCGTTCAAATTTGATATTTATTATGTCGCACTAATTTGTACAAGTCGGGAGCACTGCAATAGTGCATATTATTTGTATCTTTGCAAAAAATGATACGATAATGGAAAAACTTTTTGAACAATCCCATAAGTTAGTCGGCGGAGTAAACCTTGATTTTCGTCGCTATCTATATGCTAAAATCGACTGGAACAGTCGGCTGATAGGCTTGCTTGGCGCTCGGGGTGTGGGAAAAACCACGCTTGTACTTCAATACATAAAGGAAAATCTAAATCCGAACGAAGCGCTTTACGTTACAGCCGAAGATTTTCATTTTACAGAAAACCGCCTGCTTGATTTAGCGGATATGTTGGTAAAAATGGGCGGAAAGCGCCTGTTTATCGACGAAATACACAAGTATAAAGATTGGTCGAAAGAACTTAAATTAATCTACGACTATCACCCCGATTTGAAAGTTGTTTTCACGGGTTCGTCCGTGTTGGATATTAACAAAGGCGTTGCCGATTTGAGCCGAAGAGCCGTGATGTATCACATGTACGGGCTTTCGTTTCGCGAGTATCTACACGTTTTTCACGGTATTTCGGCGCCTGTTTTTTCTTTGGAAGAAATCATTGCTCAAAAAATCACCCTTCCCGAACTCAAACACCCGCTTCCGCTTTTCAAAGATTATCTCGAAAATGGATATTATCCTTTTGCAAAAGAAAGCGGATACGATTTTCGGTTGACGCAAATCCTTAACCAAACGCTTGAAACGGACATTCCACAATATGCCGACATGAATGTAGCGACGGGCAGGAAGTTGCGACAACTGCTGATGATTGTGGCTCAAAGCGCGCCTTTCAAGCCAAATTTCAGCAAAATTGCACAAATGCTTGAAGCGAGCCGAAACAACATTGCCGATTATTTTCTTTACATTGAAGAAGCCGGGCTGATTATGCAGTTGCGAAATCACACCGGCGGAATCCGGGGTTTAGGAAAAATTGAAAAAATTTATTTAGAAAACACCAACTTGATTTACAATCTGGCGCGCGAAAATGCAAATATCGGGAATATCCGCGAAACATTCTTTTTCAACCAAACCCGAATATTCGCAGACGTCATTTCGTCCCCCGTAGCCGATTTTATGATTGGTGATATGACTTTTGAAATTGGTGGAAAAAGTAAAACTCAAAAGCAAATTCAAAACACGCCAAACAGCTTTGTAGTCAAGGACGACATAGAGTTTGGATTTATGAATATTGTTCCGCTTTGGCAGTTTGGAATGGGGTATTGAAGTAGATTAGGGATTTCAATAAGTTAAAATGGGAAATATAAACAATTTTGTTTATATTTGCAAATGATTAATTGCTGTAAAATGGATAAAAAAATCGAAATACTTAAAGGAATAAATCCGGGAAAATTCATTGAGTATGAATTAAATAAAACAAACCGGACACAGCGGGAATTAGCCGTTTCAGCCGGAGTGCCGTACCAAACAATCAATAACATAATTGCGGGAACGCGTAGAATTTCCGTTCCCAACGCCCTGAAATTAGAAAAAGCGCTGAGTTTGGATGAAGGATTTTTATCCATTTTGCAAACCTATTTTGAAATAGAAAAGCAGAAAGCGAAAGACAACAATATAAGCAAACCGAATATTCGGAAAATGCTTTTTTGGGATACCGATTTTGATAAAATTAATTGGGAAAAACAAAAGAACGCGGTAATAATGCGAGTTAGAGAACGTGGAAACAAAGCAGAAAAAGAAGAAATATCACGATTTTATGGTTTCGAAAAAGAAGAAATCGAAAATGATTACAACACCTAATTCCAGAAAAAAATGGTCAATCGTCCAACACTACATTACAACACAGTTACACCACTTCTTAAATCAACACTTTTGAAATTGATGCAAGAATATATTTTTATGCCATTCCGATTGGTAGGCGGAACTTCGTTGAGTTTACGATTGGGGCATAGAAAATCAGTAGACATAGATTTATTCACCAATGCACCTTACGGAAGTTTGGATTTTTCACGCATTGAAGACTATTTGCAAAATAATTTTCAATATTTCTCAATGCCCGACAAAACAGACATTATAGGCTTTGGAAAATCTTATTTTATTGGAAATTCGCAAATTGACTTTGTAAAACTCGATTTGTATTATTATGATGAAATGAATACAGAATATGAGATAATCGATGGTATCAGAATGGCTAAACTTGAAGATATTGTTGCCATGAAAATAGATGTAATCTCTCGGAGCGGACGAAAGAAAGATTTTTGGGATTTACATGAATTACTCGGAAAATTTTCATTGAATGAAATGATTGAATTACACAAAAAGCAGTTTGAATACACTCACAACAGAAATGAAATACTTGATAATCTAACAAATTTCAATTTTGCGGACGATGATTTTGACCCTATCTGCCTACGAGGAAAAATATGGGAACTGATTAAATTAGACATTTTTGAAGATGTAACACTTATTAAACAATCACAAGTATGAATACCATTTTAAAACATAATTGCAGTTGCCGACCATTTCAATTTGTGGTAACAATTCTTTTAGTTCTCACTGCAATTTCCTGCGAAAAGCAAGCGCTCAACCTTCCGCCCGAAGGCGAAAACAACCTGAATTTGAACACGTTGACCACGCTATCGATGGGCGAAAACACGCTTGTTACGCAAGATTTTATCCTTGACCCCAGAGAAATTGACAGCGTGAGTTCCGCCGAAATTCCGGTGGTTTTGGTGGATAAAAAGTATAAAATCCGCCTAAACGTAACGTCGGAAACACCCCATTTTTTCAATATAAACATTTGGATAAAAGGCGTTCCGTACGCCATTCCGTGTCGTAAAACCGACAAAGTAGATTACGTTTTCTCGTTTAATCCGCAGGGGAAAACGTACAAAAAAGTGCAAATCGCCGGACAGATGAACGATTGGGCGCCCAATCTATCGCCCGATTTGGCGCTGAACGACAGCGGATTGTACACCGCCACGCTGAATATCAGCCCCGGAACGTACTTGTACCAAATGGCGCTCGACGGCGATTGGAACCACGACCCGAACAACCCGAATAAAGTGGACAACGGCTACGGGAAATTCAATTCCATTCTGCAAGTGGCGGGCAATTCCGATAAATTCCCGAGGCTCGAAACCGATAAAATCGAAAGCGGTAAATTCACGCTTACCACTCAAAATAACGTGAAATCGGTTTTCGCGTATTGGCAAAACTACCTGTTGCCTGCTGATTTCGTGAAAACGGAAAACGGTAAAATCACCGTTGCCATTCCGCGAGAAGCGGGGAAAACAGCCCGTTCTTTCGTTCGTGTGTGGGCGGTAAACGAGTGGGGCGTGAGCAACGACGTGCTTGTTCCGCTCGAACACGGGAAAACTCTCACCAAATCGTCCGAGATAACGCGCCACGACCGCCACGCGCAAATCATGTATTTTATGCTCGTGGATAGGTTCAAAAACGGAAATACCGACAACGACCGACCGATGAACCGACCCGACGTCAATCCGAAAGTCGATTTTTTCGGTGGCGACCTTGCCGGCTTACAACAAGTGATTAACGACGGTTATTTCCAAAAACTGGGCGTCAACACGCTTTGGATTTCACCGCTCAACCAAAATCCCGACGAACCGTACGGCTTTTACGCCCCGATGAAAACGAAATTCAGCGGGTACCACGGCTATTGGCCCGTTTCGTTCAGCCGAGTGGACGACCGTTTCGGAAGCAATGATGAACTGAGAAGTTTGGTGGCGGACGCCCATTCCAAAAACATGAACGTGTTGCTTGACTACGTGGCGCACCACGTGCACGAAGAAAATCCGCTCTACAAGCAGTTTCCGCAATATTTCACGTCGCTTTATTTGCCGGACGGCACGCTCAACACCGAGCGATGGAACGACCACCGCTTGAGCACGTGGTTCGACACATTTATGCCGACGATTGATTTTTCAAACCCCACCGTCATTGAAATGATGACCGACAGCGCGCTGTTTTGGCTCAATGAATTTAAGCTCGACGGCTTCCGCCACGATGCCTGCAAGCACGTTGATTTACCGTTTTGGCGCACGCTCACCAAGAAAATCAAGGAAAACAACCAAGGCAAAAACCTGTACCAAATCGGAGAAACGTACGGAAGTCCTGAACTGATTAACAGCTATTTAAGCACCGGAATGCTCGACGGACAGTTTGATTTCAACGTGTTTGAAGATGCCAACACGAGTTTCGCTGGCGTGGGCGTTCCCGATTTGCAACGCGTGAATGCCGTGCTACAAAGCAGTTTGAAAACCTACGGCTCGCACAATTTGATGGGCTACATTTCCGGCAATCACGATAAACCGCGCTTTATGGCATTGGCTTCCGGCGATTTGAAATTTGGCGAAGATAGCAAAAAAGCCGGCTGGGAGCGCGAAATCGGCATTACCGACAGCACCGCTTACGACAAAATGGCTCTGATGCAGACGTTTATTCTCACCATTCCGGGCGTTCCCGTGATTTTTTACGGCGACGAAATCGGCTTGACCGGCGCCAACGACCCCGACTGCCGACGCATGATGAAATTCGACGGATTGAACACACGCGAGAAACAATTATTGGAAAAAGTGACCAAACTTACCAGCCTTCGCAACACCAATCCCGCACTTGTTTACGGCGATTTTATCAACTTGCAAGTTACGACGGACACGTGGATTTTTGCCCGCAAATATTTCGATAAAAAAGTCCTAATCTTAATCAATAACAGCCCGCAACCCAAGGAATTGGAAATAGAAATCCCCGCCAACCTGCAAGGAAATTTCAAAGCCAATTTCGGCAGTAAATTTACGTTGAAAGACGGAAAATTGAAGGTGAGTTTACCCAAATATGGTTCAGAGATATTAAATTAACGTTAAAAACGTATAATTTATGATTGAATTTATATAAATAAAAATATATTTGTACTTTATAATGTACATAAAACAACAAGATATGATAGTGATTAGTAGCGCGGAATTACGCAATAATATGAAAAAGTATTTGGATTTAGCTAAAAGCGAAAGCATTATTATCCAAAGAGGAAAAAATGAAACATTTCATTTAACTGCTGAAAAAGTGTTAGAGCCTGATGCTGATTACCATAGGGCTATAAGTGCGGAGGAATTTAGAGAAGGAGCAAAAGCTCATATTCGTAAACTTTATGCTAAAAAAAATAGCACATGCGAGTAATTTTTCTTCCTGAAACACTTGAGTATTTTAATGAGTTGACAAATATTCTTTATGAAGAAGAGTATTTTGGCTTTGAAGAAAATGCGCTTAGATACGTGGATGAACTTATGGATGAAATCATTAATTCATTAGGTTTGAGAATAAAAAAACCTGCTCCTATTCAATTTGAAAAATTTGGAAAAGATATGTTTTACTGCGCATTTCGGAAAAACAGAAATACAACATGGTATGTTTTTTTCTCAATTTATCAGGTTGGAAATAACAGAGTTTATTTAGTAAAACATATAAGTAATAACCATTTAGCTTCTTCACAATTTCTATAATTTCATAATTCAACATGATACAAATCCCCGAAATCAAACTTCAGCAAGCCGGTTCAGCCGGCATAGACGAATTTCTGCACGTATTTATTGATGCTTATTTGGAGGCATTGGGCGGAAATCTGAATGCCGAGAATATGCACCTGCTAAACGGCAATCAGCACACGCTTCTCGCCTACCATTTTTTGCGTGAGGAAGTGATGCAGGGCGGTTTTGTGCAGTTGATCCAAAACGGCTACGGTGGTTATATTTTCGGAAATCCCGTGGCAAAGGCATTAAAACAGTTTGGCGCAACGGAGCTCGCGAAAATTATCTACAAAGCCAAGGAAATTTACGATTTTCACACCGAGGAGCTTGAACGACAAACCACCGAAGAGGAATTTACAGCCATGTATGTTGATTTTGAGCAGTTTGACGAGTTGGAAGAGCGCTTTTTCGAAATAGAAGAGGAGCAAACCGCCATTATCGCAAGGTATGTGGATGAGCATATCGAATTATTTGGAGAGGTAGCTAAGTAACAACTACTTCAAAGTAACTGTAACTAAACGGCTAATACAGGAACACATAAGAGCTAATTAAAAAACATAAAAAAAATAGTTTTAAAATGAGGGATTTTTGATACTTTTGCATCATTTAAGAAAAAATCTATTCATTATTCACATCACACAAGTATGAAAAAACTATTTTTTATCGCTATCACGCTTTGCATCGTGGTAACCATTCAAGCGCAGGATGTAGAAACGTATGCCGAAGCCCCGTTAAAACGCAATTCGCTGTATTTTGAGTTGGGAGGAAATTCCTTGCTTTACTCACTAAACTTCGATCACTTAATTCCTTTTTCAAACTCACTAAAATTGGCTGTCGGAGGGGGTTTTGAGTATGTTACGGACATCAAGATTAATGACGTGAGCTACGGCGCTTCTACCTGTTTGACACCATCCGCGAATTTACTTTTAGGTCGTACGTCGCATCATTTTGAAACCGGAGTTAGTTGCTTCGTTCCACTTTCCGCCGGAATTGCATTGCCCGCAGTAAGATTAGGCTATCGATATCAGCCCCGAAACGGGGGTTTTCTTTTCCGAATCGGTGCCACACCCTTTATAACACCGGGAGGGATTTTGCCTTGGGGCGGTTTGTCGTTTGGATTTAGTCTTTAAATAATTAGCGGCGGTTACATACATGTGGCTGCCGCTTAATAAATCCTTCAAGGATTCGAAATAAACTTCACCTAACGGGGGATTTAGGGAACCACCTTCTCTCTTACCCAATTCGCCCACTCATAGTGCGTTTTACTTTTATCAAACGTTGTGTACGGGATGGTCTTCCCGATTTTTACGTTGAAGCGATTCCCGCGTTGCTTGTACATTTCGTCAACCAAATAGAGCATTTCCAAGTTAGGCAGACCGAGTTTGGTACGGATTTTTGACAGGTTGTAGAAAAAATTAGAGTTACGAGCTTCGAAAGTAATCGGAACAACGTCGCGTTGGTATTGCAACGCTTTGGTTACAAAGGTTTTAACCCATGGTAAATCTTGAATTTTCCCGTTTATTTTACGTGAATTGGCGCCCGCGGGAAACATAATTAGATGATTATCTGAGCGGAAAAACTCGTCCACCGCTCGCGCGTTTTCTCGTACATTGCCGCCTTTTCCACCTTTATTTACGGGCAAAAACATATCCTGCATCGGTTTTAGAAACATTAAAATATCATTGGCAAAAAACTTCACTTTCCCATCGTAATGTCGCCCTAAAACCAATCCGAGAATCAAGCTGTCAAGCCCGCCGAGCGGATGATTACTCACAAAAATGTATCGTCCGTCTTTCGGTGGAAGATTCTCCAACCCTTCAAAATCGGCTCCTGACTGCAAATGGTCGTAAATCGTCTTTTCAATAAAATCGATGTTTTTCAAGCCGTGTGCTTCTTGAAAAAATGCATTCATCTCGTCTTGATGCACAATCTTTTTCAAATAATTCACCACAAATCGAGGCAATTTCTTATTCGGAAGCTTCGCTTTCAATATCTCATCGACGTCCAATCGCATGATTTCATCGTTTTCCATACAACTCAATTTTTTGAATCCACAAAAATACAATTTTTACTCTCCATTATCAACAGCTAACTGCAAAAATTTCCCCCACTTTTCACAAAGCATACTCCACTTTTTGAAAATAAATCCTTATCTAATTGATTTACTGATATTTTAATCTTCCAAATCATTATTTAAAAACCTTTTCATTGTTCATAAATCTGTTGATAAAACAGCTAACAGACTGTTGATAACTTTGTTGATAAATATTAGTGGGGAAAAATGGGGAATTTCAAAAATAATAACTATTTTTACCGTTGGAAAATATTATCCAATAAAATCAATGTCAACATTTATAGGTAAATACGATGCAAAAGCCGATGTAAAGGGACGTGTGTTTGTTCCGTCCGTTTACCGAAAATTGCTTCCCGAATGGGAAAACGAACGGCTCGTGATGCGAAAAGATGCAGATAATGACTGCTTGGTCCTCTATCCGGAAAGCATTTGGAATAAAAAAATCGAAGATTTGAAGTCAAATTTGGACGAATGGGATGCCGATGATCAACTCCTATTGATGCAATTTGTTTCCGATGCCGAATGGTTGGATATCGACAGTCAAGGCCGGGTTTTGATTTCAAAAAGATACTTGGAAATGATTGGGATTGAGAATAACGAAGTACTTTTTGTAGGAATGATGGACAGATTTGCAGTATGGGGCAGAAAACGATACGAAGAAGTCAAGCTATCAAAAGATGATTTTGCGAAAAGATTAAAAGAAAAAATGACAACCCAGTAAAGAATTTACGATTTTTTTTATTTACGATTTACGATTGTGACAAACAGCAGTAAATAAATAAATTGACTAATCCGGTACTTCAATTTTCTCACAAGCAAAATTACAAAAAGCACTAATTATTAGAGATAATAAATTAAAAGCGACTTAAAAAAGGGAATTCTCTAACACGCTTATCACCTGAAATTTAGTGAATAAATATATCCACTAAATGCCTAAACTGCAATCGTAAATTATTAAATTCTAAATCGTAAATAAAATGTACCACATTCCCGCTCTCCTCACTGAAACTATCGACGGTTTGGCAATCAAGCCTGACGGCGTGTACGTGGACGTGACATTCGGCGGTGGAGGCCATTCAAGAGAGATTTTGAAACAATTGGGGGAAAACGGCAAATTATTTGGTTTTGATCAAGATGAAGAAGCGCTGCAAAATGTTATCGATGACAAACGATTCATTTTTGTGAGAAGTAATTTTAGGTATTTAAGTAATTTTCTTAAATATCACGGAGTAGAAAAAGTGGATGGAATATTAGCCGATTTAGGTGTTTCTTTCCACCATTTTGATGAACCGGAGCGTGGTTTTTCTTTTCGATTCGACGGAAAATTAGATATGCGAATGAACACACGTTCAACGCTTACAGCCGAAAAAATAGTGAACGAATACAGTGAAAAAAAGCTGGCTGATGTCTTCTATTTGTACGGAGAAATACATAACTCACGCCGAATAGCATCTGCTATCGTGAAAGCACGCGCTACAAAACGAATTGAAACTATCGAGCAATTTCTCGAAATAATGAAGCCTTTTTTTCCACGTGAAAGAGAAAAAAAAGAGATGGCAAGAATGTTCCAGGCATTGCGCATAGAGGTAAATAATGAGATGCAAGTGCTTAAAGAACTGCTTTTGCAAAGCGTGGAATTAGTAAACCCAAGCGGTAGGTTGGCGATATTAACATATCACTCACTTGAAGATCGATTGGTAAAAAATTTCATTCGATCCGGAAATTTTGAAGGGAAAGTGAAGAAGGACTTCTTCGGCAACATTCAGGCGCCATTGAAAGCTATCAACAATAAAGTCATTGTAGCGTCTGATGCTGAAATCAAGAGAAATCCGAGAGCAAGAAGTGCAAAATTGAGGGTAGCCGAGAAGTTAAGTTAGTTAAGCTCCCTATTCGTTTGGTCGGGATTCTTAAAAACGAACAACAAATACAGCCATTTTAGCGAAATTACTATTCAATTAAATTAAAATGAGTTTTTGGAAAAAAATAATAGAGACCATTAAAGGAAATGAAGATTTTTCGGAGCTTAAATCGAGCAGTTTCCGTGATTTCCTTAATGGGAATATCTTAAACAAAAAATTCTTTCAAAAACAAATTAAACTCTTTCTGCTTTTGTTCGTATTGACAATATTTTATATCAACAACAGATACAAATGCGAACTGCTGGTTGCTGAAGAAGTGAAGCTAAAAAGCGAACTGCAAGACATTAAATTTGAATCACTTACAATTTCAGCCAAGCTCACAACGTTAGGAAGACGAACCTACGTATTGGATTACGTAAACTCTAAAGGGCTTGATCTGAAGGAAAGTTCGTTAGCACCGATTGTGATTGAAGAACCTGATTTGAAGAAAGAAGAAATGCTGCTCAAAGCCAAAGAAGAACATGAAAAAGCAACCGAAAAGATAAAACAAGACACCACTAAAAACGAAGAAATCATTCGATGACCGAACCCGGAAGAAAAATAATTGGAAGATTTTCAGCTATTTACCTGATGATAGTTGGGATTATGGTGTTGATTGTCATTAACATCGTAAAAATCCAAACCGTTGAACGTGACAAATGGCTTGAATTGAGCAAAAGCAAAAGCAAAGATGATATTATTGTACGTCCAAACCGAGGAAATATATACTCCGCCGGCGGTCAGTTAATGGCAAGTTCCATTCCCACCTATTTAGTGTATATGGATACGCGAGTACCCGCTTTGCATCTGAATGACGGTTCGCTTTTTTATGAAAATGTCGATACGCTTGCAGAAAGTTTGGCAAATTACTTCAAAGACAAATCGAAAGCAGCCTATAAGCGGGACTTGATTAATGCTTACAAAAAGAAAGACGGAAGTTTTCAGTTTTACAAAAATCGTATCAGTTACGAACAGTTGAAAGACATTCGGAGATTTCCGCTTTTCAAGTTGGGGCGAAACAAAAGCGGGTTGATTTATAAAGTAAGATTCACACGTGTAAAACCTTACACTACACTTGCTTCACGCACTATTGGCGATATTTACGCGGATGAAACAATGGGCGGGAAAAATGGTCTTGAACTCGGGTTTGAAGATTATCTGAAAGGCACTCCGGGTGTTTCCTCAAGGCAGAAAGTAGCAAACAGATGGCAGGAAGTCACACAGGTAGAGCCGATTGATGGAATGGATATTGTTTCCACAATCGATGTGGATATGCAGGACATTGCGGAAAAAGCCTTGCTTGAAAAACTACGCGAAATAGAAGCTCAGACAGGTTATGCAATCGTTATGGAAGTAAAAACCGGTGAAATTAAAGCCATTGTAAATATGGACAGAAACCGGGATGGTAGTTACACTGAAAACAGAAATGGAGCCGTAGCCGACAAAGTGGAACCGGGTTCAACATTCAAAACAGTATCACTTATGGCGGTCTTGGATGATGGAAAAGCAAAATTATCTGACGTAATAGCAACGGGAAATGGACTCTATAAATTCGGCAGAGCCACGATGCGCGACCACAACGCACACAGAGGCGGCTATGGAGACATTACGCTCGAGCAATCGCTGAACGCTTCTTCCAATGTCGGAATTTCGAGAACGGTAGTGAATGCCTATGGAAATAACCCGGGAAAATTCATTGACAAATTATACAGCATGGGATTGAATGAGCCGTTTGAACTTTATCTTCCCGGTTCTGCAAAACCGTTTATTCGCCATCCAAATGACAAAAACTATTATTGGTCCGTCAGCACACTGCCTTGGATGTCAATAGGATATGAAGTTCAGATAGCACCTATTTACACATTGGCATTTTACAATGCAATAGCAAATAACGGTAGATTTATCGAACCGTTATTCGTGAAATCAATCAATCAAAACGGAATTTTGGTCAAAGAGTTTTCTGCTCGAGTAATCAAAGAGCAAATCTGCAAACCAAGCACATTGGAAGATGTACGAAAAGCGCTGCTCGGAGTGGTGGAAAATCCAAAATACGGTACAGGCAAAGTTGTCCATTCTCCTTATGTCCGAATTGCCGGAAAGACAGGAACCGCCCAAATCTCCAAAGGAGCAGCGGGTTACACGTCGGGTGGCAAGTCGCATCAAGTTTCGTTCTGTGGTTTTTTCCCGTATGAAGATCCCAAATACACGTGTATAGTTGTAATTCGGGAGCCTCGCATTGGAGCGCCTTCCGGAGGATTAATGGCTGGAGTGGTGGTAAAAAATATCGCTGAACGGATTTCGGCAATTGACACAAAATCTACAATTATCGACTTCAAAACAGACAGCGCTTTGTTGGCACATAAAGCTCCGATACTAAAGTCGGGCAATTCGGTTGCTTTGGAATCTGTGATGAAAAACCTGAATCAGCCTATCCTATCGACAAATAACGAATGGGTTACAATTGCAAAAAACGATAATACTATCCAATTAAATGGTGTGAAAGTACAAGAAAAAACAGCTCCAAACCTGATTGGGATGGGCGCAAAAGATGCTATTTTCCTAAGTGAGAAAGTTGGTTTAAGTGTCAATTTTTCGGGTGTTGGAAAAGTAGTTTCACAAAACATTCCGGCAGGAACAAAAATAAGCAAAGGACAGACCATAACAATTGAATTAAAATGATTTTAACTGACATTTTACAAAATATCAAAGTCGAAAAAGTTATTGGAGATATTTCCATTAAAATCTCAGGGATTCAATTTGATTCACGAAAAGTGGAGCTGGGAAATCTTTTCGTAGCTACACGAGGCACAACTGTTGACGGTCATTCTTTTATTCAAGCTGCTATTGAAAAAGGGGCCAAAGCTATTCTTTGTGAAAAAATTCCTTACGAACCGGCAAAAAACATGACATATATAAAAGTCAAAGACAGCTCGGAGACATTGGGAAAGGCGGCTTCGGCATGGTTCGGCTATCCTTCTTCAGAGTTGACTTTAGTCGGCATTACAGGAACCAACGGAAAAACCACCATTGCAACTTTACTTTACAAATTGTTCAGAGAATTAGGCTACAACGTAGGGTTGCTTTCCACCGTACAGAACTATATAAACAGCGAAATTATCGAAGCTACACACACCACGCCCGATGCGTTGGAACTGAACAGGTTATTGAGAAAAATGGCTGATGCAGGTTGCGAATACGCGTTTATGGAGGTGAGTTCACATGCCGTAGAACAACGACGAATAGCCGGTTTGGAGTTTGATGGTGCTGTCTTTTCGAACCTGACCCGCGATCACATTGATTATCATGAAACTTTTGAAAAATACCTGAAAGCTAAAAAACGCTTTTTCGATGAATTGGATAAAAATGCTTTTGCACTGACAAATGTCGATGATAAAAATGGATTAGTCATGTTGCAAAACTCCAAAGCTTCGAAACACATCTACTCTACCCGCGGGATGGCAGATTTCAAAACCAAAATTTTGGAGGATAGTTTTGATGGCATGCTATTGGAAATGAACGGAAAAGAAATCCATGTGCCGTTTATCGGAAACTTCAATGCATACAATTTAACGGCAGTTTTCGGTACGGCAATGCTGCTTGAACAAGATGAATTGGAAGTGCTGCGGATAATCAGTTCGTTGAAATCAGTTTCGGGGAGATTTGAAACAATAAAAGCTCCCGGAGGTTTCACCGCGATAGTCGATTACGCCCATACACCCGATGCGCTGAACAATGTGATTTCCACAATCAATGAAATTTTACAAGGAAACGGAAGGTTGATTACTGTGGTGGGATGCGGCGGAAATCGCGACAAAGGAAAACGCCCGATGATGGCGCGAGAAGCTGTAGATGGAAGTTGGAAAGCCATTCTCACTTCTGACAATCCGCGTGATGAAGAACCGATGGCTATTCTCAATGATATGCTCGAGGGATTGGATTCCGAACAAAAAACGAAAAGTCTCACAATTGTTGACCGCAGGGAGGCGATAAAAACAGCCTGTGCCATTGCACAAAAAGACGATGTGGTGCTCGTTGCAGGCAAAGGGCATGAAAATTACCAAATTATCCGAGGAGTAAAACATCATTTTGATGATAAAGAAGAAGTGCTTTTAGCTGTTTCGAAATAGAAGTTTAAAATTTAGCACACAATCAACAAGGACAGGAAAAAAGAGTTAAAGTAATTTTGGAATAAGTTATAATTTCCTTTGTAAATCGAAAACAACAATCAAATCATAAATATAAATGTTATACCATTTAATTAACTACTTAGATCGTTTCTATGATATCCCCGGACAGCAAATGTTCATATCTATCTCATTCAGAACAGGTTCGGCGTTTATCTTAGCATTGGTTGTAGCAATGATTTTCGGTCGGAAAATTATCAATTGGCTACAAAAAATGCAAATCGGAGAAACCATCCGCGACCTCGGAATGGAAGATCAACTCCAGAAAAAAGGGACTCCAACAATGGGAGGACTTATCATAATTCTCGCCATTTTGGTACCAACACTTCTGTTTGCAGATTTGACAAATATCTACACCATTCTGATGCTGATAACAACCGTTTGGATGGGAATTATTGGGTTTTTGGATGATTATTTGAAAAAAATATACCGCAACAAAGAAGGGCTGAAGGGAGAATTTAAAATTTTTGGTCAGGTTGGTTTAGGATTAATCGTAGGATTGACCCTTTATTTAAGCCCGCAAGCCGTTATACGTGAGAATGTTGAGCACATTGGCGCTACCACACAGCGAGTAGAAGATGTGAGCTATAAAACTGAAAATGTAAAATCGACCAAAACGACTATTCCTTTTTTCAAAAACAACAATTTAGACTACGCCAACGCTTTCAAATGGGCAGGCGATAAAGCACAACGATACGGTTGGATTTTGTTCGTATTCATGGCCATATTAGTAGTTACAGCTGTTTCGAACAGCGCGAATCTCACGGACGGGATGGATGGACTCGCGTCCGGTTCGACGGCGATAATCGGCGTCACACTCGGGGTGCTCGCGTACCTTTCCGGCAACGTAAATTACGCCGGCTACCTGAATATTATGTACATTCCCGGAACAGGAGAAATGGTCGTATTTGCCGGTGCTTTAATCGGCGCCACAATCGGATTTATGTGGTACAACTCGTATCCCGCGCAAGTGTTTATGGGCGATACAGGGAGTTTGACATTGGGAGGAATTATTGCAGTTTTTGCTATAGCCATTCACAAGGAATTGCTGATTCCAATACTGTGTGGTTTGTTTTTCATAGAAAGTCTTTCGGTGATTTTGCAGCGCGGATATTTTAAATTCACCAAAAAGAAATACGGTGAAGGGAAGCGGATTTTCTTGATGTCGCCAATACACCACCATTTTCAAGTAGGTGGAAAATCGGGTATCAAAGCAATTATAAACCGACCGTTTCAGCCGGTTCACGAATCAAAATTGGTGGTCAGATTTTGGTTGATTGGGATTATATTGGCAGCGATTACGATTATAACGTTGAAGGTAAGGTAGCCCCCTAAATCCCCCGTAGGGGGACTTTTGAGCATTTAAGATAAATAGCAAAAATGAACCGAATTTTATAATTACAAAACAATGAAATTCAAAATAGGTTTTAGTTTTATCTTTTTGATTTTTATAAGCTGCAGTACAACAAGTAAAGCCCTATATGAGACTGATGATAAAAGCTGGCTATCGGCAGACACTATCAATGGAGTTTATATTCCAAAAGATTTATCCGATTGCATTGAACAAATAGATATAATTCTACCTGACACCATTAAGGAAATGGCTATATTCTGGTCGGAAAGCACGTTTTCCGCAAATACTCATGCTGGATTAGGTATGTGGATTAGAAATAATTGGGGGCTTTGGCGGGAATCAAGGCTTTCGCATTATTTCAACAATTTGGGTGTATTTCATCCCGATGATATGAGCGATATTATTTTAACAAGCTACCACAGGAGTTTAACACTAAACGACATTAAATTGGATGAGCAATTATCAGCTAAAAAAGCATATTGGAAACAAGCAGCAGAAAATAAAACCAAACAGAAAGAAGAAGAATTAGCTAAATATAATATCGGTGATACTGTTTTATTCAATTATCCATACGGATATATATCAAGTTTACAAGAAGATAACTACTTCAACAACACATGTGATGCAAGAGGTATAGTAATAGCAAAAAACAAAAATAAATTTACGATAAAAGTTCTTTTGTTGGAAACATGTGATGAGCAAGGCGTAATAGTAATTTACGATAATGAAAACACATTAGAATACAATCCACAAAGCAATCAGATGGAAAAACCTAAAGAGCGTAAAATTATTATTGCTAAAAAAAATCAAGCCAAGTGGTACGATTATAACTTTTGGGTAAAAAATGATGATTAAATAATTCATGACTGACGAGCAAAAAAATAATAATCCTTATTTCCTAAAATCTCTACATCAGGTCAAAGTTACCGACATAAAAGTCGGTGAGGTTAGGAGGCATATCTCCATATTAGGAGCGGGAGAAAGCGGTGTCGGAGCAGCTGTTTTGGCAAAAAAACAGGGTTTCGAAGTTTTTGTATCCGATTACGGAGTCATTAAGCAGGAAAACAAAGACATTCTTGACAAATACAATATTCAGTGGGAAGAAAAACAGCACACGGAAGAGATGATTTTGAAAGCCGATGAAGTGATAAAAAGTCCCGGAATTTCGGATAAGACACCGATTGTGAAAAAAATAGCTGAAAAGGGAATTCCGATCATCTCAGAAATAGAATTCGCGGGGAGATATACCGATGCAAGAATGATTTGTATCACCGGCAGCAACGGGAAAACAACAACAACAATGCTAACCTACCATATTCTTAAAAATTCCGGATTGAATGTAGGATTGGCAGGAAATGTTGGCAACAGTTTGGCTATGCAAGTGGCTGAATATAATTACGATTATTATGTTGTGGAGTTGAGCAGTTTTCAGCTTGACGGGATGACAAAATTCAAAGCCGATATCGCCATTTTACTTAACATAACTCCCGATCATTTAGACAGATACGATTATAATTTTCAAAACTACATCGATTCAAAATTCAGAATAGTACAAAATCAAACAGAAAAAGATGCTTTTATCTTTTGGAGCGGAGACAAAGTGATTCAAGAGGAATTGAAAAAACGGAAAATTAAATCCACACTTTACCCGTTTTCACTGGAAAAAACAGAAAAATCAAAAGCATTTATAGAAAACAACCAGCTGGTTATTAATACATTAAACAATTCTTTAATTATGCCTACTACGAAACTTTCACTCAAAGGTATCCACAACACATATAACTCAATGGCAGCCGCGTTAGCAGCTTCGGTCATCAATATTCGCAAAAAAAGCATTCGCCTGTCCTTACAGGATTTTCATCAAGTGGAACACCGATTGGAGTATGTGGCTACGGTGCGAAACGTGGTGTATATCAACGACAGCAAAGCTACGAATGTCAACTCATGCTGGTATGCGCTACAAAGCATACAATCACCTGTGGTTCTGATACTTGGTGGAACAGACAAAGGGAATGATTATTCAGAAATTGAAGAGTTGGTGAAAGAAAAAGTAACTGCACTTATCTTTTTGGGAGCGGACAATAGCAGGCTACACGCGTTTTTTGACGGGAAAGTGGAAAAGATAGTCGATGTGAAGTCGATGGAAGAATGTGTGAAAACGGCTTATGAATTAGCCGATCCGGGTGAAACGGTGCTGCTTTCTCCCTGTTGCGCAAGTTTTGATTTGTTTAAAAACTACGAAGACAGAGGAGATCAGTTCAAAAAATATGTGAGGAATTTATAAGACCCAAAATACACCTAAGAACAGGAAATTTGTTACAATAAAACAGCCATTTAAGACAAATCTTAAACCTAAGGATATGATTAATGCCGTGTTCCATACGACTTTAATTTAAAAAAAGAATATAACTGTATGAAACAGCCATTTAAGAATAGTCTCAAACCTAAGAAAACGATTAATGGCGTGCTCCATACGTCCTTAATGTAAAGAATAAATTTTAATCGTATGAAACCCACATGAT
>LSQX01084685.1_pt1 | contig 25242 bp, 27 predicted proteins | sample 654561 | NCBI WGS metagenome assembly LSQX01 (sample SAMN04489861, study PRJNA283612) | anaerobic digester metagenome | isolation source: 4 biogas reactors fed with cattle manure at either 37C or 55C with and... | place: Denmark: Kongens Lyngby | collected 2014 | reverse complement strand
CCAATGTGTTTATACCCTCCCCAATTTCAACATACTCCCTAAATTATAGTGCTTGTTGGGGTTTTTTGCAAGGCTATTTAGGTTTATGCTTCTTTCTCTGTGCCTTTTTGATATGAACTTCAACTAAAGCGATTCCGTTTATGATAGAGCTAATGCTTAGAATCCACAAAATCAGCTTCGTTTGCGTATTATTTATGAAATTCATAGCCGAATTAACCGAATCGATTATCAAAAACACCATAAGCATAACCGATAGAATTATTGCCAAATGGGGCAGTAAGCACAACAAACATTCAAAAAATCGTTTCATAATTTACCCCTCTTTTATGGAATCTCTGTGATATAAATTATATCCGAAATCTTTCTACCGCCGCTTGCAGGGTTATTAGTAACCTCATCATTGAATATCATTTGAGCCGACATACCGCCGTCAAGATTGTACGCCACCTTGCAACCCAACTCATACATAAGCTGTGAAAGCTCTTCCAAGGTCATTCCCTTTGAATAGTCTGCATCCCTGCCATCTACCACAACAAAGCAATAATGCCCCGGCTCGAAATAGCCTATGGCAGAGCGTGGGTTCTTGGGCTTTACATCGGTATCGAAAGCTGTTTTAGGCTTCCCTTGCGAATCAAGAAGCTCTGGACCAAAAGACCATGCTTGATAAGCCCCGTTTTGCATCTCCTTTTGAACTTCTATTTCGTCCTTTGCAAACGTTTTCATAACACCGTTTTTATATAGCACACAAACATCACGAAACGCAGAGTCCCTATAAAGCGTGCCGTTTCTAATAACTACGCCCATATCACGCGCGCCGTAATAATCGCCTGTTATCGCCACAATAGCTTGATTGTCGTTTGCCATGTTTATCGCTTCATCACGAAAGCCTACGCCGTATTTATCTTTCGCAAGGGCAGTTTTAATATTTTCGATATTCCTAATGTGAATATCTTGAACAAAATACACTACGCCATTTTCCTCAAAGCGCTTCAATTCAATGCTTATGTCCTTGCTTTTATAGCTTTTGCTGTCGGAAACCGTAACTGTTCCAAAGCCAGAGTAATTCCAGCCCTCAGAAAAGGGTGTAGAAAGGTTATTCGATGCTTCCGTATCGCTTGGAGTGATTAGAGCTTGAGTTGTGGGATATGGAGTAGAAATAGGCACTCCCTCCCTCGGTATAACATGATGAAACAGCGCAAACACCACCAAGCCTACTCCTATAAGCAAAATATCCGTTATTATCAGAGCCAACCTGCGTTTTTTTATATCCATTCAAACCTCCTAATACGTTTTTTTAAATACGAGTTTGCCTTGAACCAAAAAGTTTATGAAAAACAGAATTGCGCCGGCGAGAAGCTTTGCAAGGGTTTCGGGAACACTTAGCTTAGCAAGTATTATTACTAAAATTGCATCCGCAAGCAAAGTAAAAATTGCTAATAGTGCATACTTAAAAAACGCTTTTCCTGTGCTCTCATCTCCCGAAAAAACATAGTTCTTGTTTACAAAGAAATTGAAAACCGAGCTAACACTCCTTGCCCCTACCTCGCTGATTAGTATTGATTGTGTCTGCCCCAAGCCTTTTGTGAGAAAGATTAGCAACGCAAACAAAGCAAAATCTATTAAAAACGAAAGAAAAGAAGAAAGCGAATATTTTGCTATGCAGGAGAAAATCTTTAACGAGTCCTTAACAGGGTTGAAGTGGCTCGATTTATTGTTGTCGATATAGATGGTTGCTATAGGAAACTCTTTGATTTCTATTCCGCTTCTTGCCGCAAACATCAGCATATTCATCTCATACTCGTACTTGTCGCCCTCGATTTTCAAAAACTCTTTTATTTTTGAAGTTGAAAAAGCCCTTAAACCTGTTTGAGTGTCATATACATATTTATTGTTTGCTAAAGCGAAAACATTTCTGGTTACGAAGTTTCCGAACCTGCTGCGTAGCGGAACTTGGTTGTCAAATCGCCTGCCTCCCAATATAAGCGCATTTGGAAAGTCTATAAGCATATCTCTTGCCTTAGTTACCGCTTGAATGGTATGTTGACCGTCTGCATCGGCGGTTACAACGCCAAAAGCATCGGGTAAATTGCTTGCGATATAAGCCAACGCCGTCTTGATTGCACTTCCCTTGCCACGATTTTTATCATGAGAAAGCAAAATCACCCCATCTGGTAACTGCATAAAAATAGAATCGAATTCCATGCCGCTGCCATCGTTCACTACAACACACAAAAAATCGTTTTCTATTAGCTTTTTTAAAAATGAAATAAGCTCGTAATCGGGCTTGTATGCTGGAATAACACAAACAAACTTCATTTTCGACCCTCAACCATTATTCAATTAAACATTATGCGCTGAAATAGTATTTAATTCAAGTAAAATATACCACTATTTTTTGTATCATTCAACGACTTTTTTTAGCTAATTTTCTTTTTCGCCTTATCCAAATATGAAGCTAATTTGCCTCTTATCCTTTGAAGTGCATTGTCAACGCTTTTTGTGCTTTTTTTAAGCATAGTTGATATATCCTTGTACGAGTATCCTTCTAAGAAAAGTTTTAGCACATTCATTTCCAAAGAGGTGAGAATCTTGCTTATATCCCCAAAAAACTTTTCTGTTTGCTCTTCCTGAATGGCCAGCTCCTCTGGTGTTGGTGTGCTTTCATCCTCGATTATTTCCATGAGTTGAACCTCGCTATGCTCTGGGGAAGGCTGCGAGTAAAGCGAAACATAAGTGTTAAGCGGCAAATTTTTATCCGATGCTGCCTTTTTTATAGCGGTGTAAATTGCACCTGTAACGCAAATATGCGCAAAGTTTCGAAAACTAACCGAATGGCTTCTGTCAAAGCGGGCAATAGCGTTAAGCAAGCCCCAAATTCCCTCTTGAACCAAATCTTCCTTGTCTGCACCCATCAAAAAATAGGGATATGCCTTTGCACGCACGAAATTTTTGTATCTCTTATACAAGATGTCCTTAGCATCTTCATTGCCGCTTTGCACTAAATCAACTAAATCCTCATCGGAGAGTAAATTTTTTTCCGCTGTGCTGCCCATATTCTACCTCTTTTGCCTTATCGAATTTTCCCACAATGCGATTCTATCAAAGGCTCTGCCACGAAAAGTGCTTTTTGCAAAATAATATCATCGTTAATGCCCTCTATCATTATACGAATTAAAGGCTCAGTTCCCGACTCCCTCACAAGAATTCTGCCGTCATCGCCAAGCTCGTTTTTCACCTGCTCTATGCGTTTGTTAACCTCAATGTCCTGCATAGCTGCTTTTTTGGAATTAGCCCCAACCTCTACATTAAGAAGTATTTGCGGAAATATAGGAATCTCCTCTGATAGCTCGGATAATTGTATGTTCTCTGCTTTCATTACATTCAACACCTGAATAGCAGAAAGAATTCCGTCGCCAGTTGTATTATAGTCAGAAAAAATAATATGCCCCGACTGCTCACCGCCCAAGTTATAACCGCCAGAACGCATTTCCTCAAGTACATATCTATCGCCAACGCTTGTTTCTATAGTATTTACTCCTAACTCTTTCAACTTGCGCTTTAATCCGATATTAGTCATAACGGTGCAAACAAGCGTGTTTTTCGCAAGCATATTTTTCTTATTTAGTGAAATCGCACAAAGCCCCATGATTTTGTCGCCATCTACAATGTTTCCATGCTCGTCGCAAGCGATAACCCTGTCTGCATCGCCGTCAAATGCAAAGCCTACGTCTGCTCCCTGCTCTGCAACAAAACCTTGTAAGCTCTCCGTACAGGTTGAGCCGCAGGACTTGTTAATATTGCAACCGTCTGGTTGGTTACAATGCACGAAAACCTCTGCGTTTAGTCGCCTAAACACCTCTGGAGCTACGAAAGAAGCCGCACCGTTAGCGCAATCAAGCACAATTTTCATCCCACTTAGGTCGTAATTACAGGTAGAGCAAAGAAAATCTACATAATCAGCTTGCGCCCTTTTCACCTCAATGACTCTGCCTATGTCCTCGCCTATGGGTCTGATAAACGGGTGGTCGGATGCCATTAGCTTTTCAATCTCTGCTTCTATTTCGTCAGACAGCTTATCCCCTAAATTGTTGAACCACTTTATGCCGTTATCCTGCATTGGATTATGCGAAGCGGAAATCATGACAGCCGCATCAGCCTTGTATTCTCTCGTCAAATGGGGTAGGGCGGGGGTAGGAAGAACGCCTGCAAAAAGCACATCTCCCCCAACAGAGCATATACCTGCAATCAAAGCACAAGCCAACATATCCTTAGATTTTCTTGTGTCTGAAGCTACGATTATCTTAGGCTTATGCACCTCATTTGTAAGCACATAAGCACCGCACATTCCAAGCCTTAACGCTAATTCGGGGGTCAGCAAATCGTTTGCAAGCCCCCTTATACCGTCAGTTCCAAATAATTTTTTCATAGTTTTTTCTCCTAAAAGCAAAAGCTAATCGCCAGCTTTTAGGCGTTAAGCTCAGTTCTCACATATTGCATTGCAGAATCAGCCGCAATAGCGCCGTCTGCCACCGCTGTAACAACCTGTCTAAGCGGTGTATTTCTTATGTCGCCTGCCGCATAAATGCCTGCAACGCCTGTTCTCATAAGCTCGTCGGTTATTATATAGCCCTCTTCGGTTAGCTTTACATTAGAGTCTTCTAAAAAGGCGGTGTTGGGCGATATACCAACTGCCACGAAAATTCCTTCAACCTCAATAGTGGTTGTTTCGTTAGTAACCTTGTTAAGCACATCTATACTTGATAGAAATGGCTCGCCCTTTGCAGAGGTTACAACCGATTCGAGAACAAGCTCAATATTCTCCTTTGTTTTTATGCTCTCTTGCAGAGTGCTAACAGCCCTAAATTCGTTTCGCCTGTGAATAACGTACACTTTTTGTGCAAATCGTGAAAGGTAAATCGCATCTGAAATCGCCGTATTTCCTCCGCCTACAACCGCCACACGCTTGTTTCTATACAAAGCACCATCGCAAAGCGCACAATATGAAACGCCCTTGCCCACAAAATCCTGCTCGTTAGCAAAGCCGGCAGGTCTTGGAACTGCGCCAGCCGTAATTATTATACTTTTTGCGAGATATTTATTACTGTTTGTGATTATTTGTTTTGGATTGCCTTCAAGTATAATGCTCATTACCTGCTCGTTCACTACGGTAGCGCCTGCTTTTGTCGCCTGCTTTTCCATCTCCGTAGCCAAAGTAAAGCCGTCTGTGCCATTTGCAAATCCAGGATAATTGGTTAAATGCGTTATAACGCCCAGTTTTCCTCCGGGCATAAGGCTTTCGAATATAACGGTTTTCATTCCGCCCTGTGCCGAATAAAGCCCTGCCGCAAGCCCTGCCGCTCCGCCGCCTATTATTGCTATGTCGATTAAATCTGTCATATTGCTCTCCTTGTACTGCTTAGCAGTTATTATCTATATCAGCCCAGAGAATCAAAGCATCCTCTTTCGTGTCGGCATAATAGCCTCGTCTAACGCCATTTTGATGAAAGCCCAAGGAAGAATACAAAGACTTTGCTACTTCATTGCTTCTGCGCACCTCAAGCGTCATTTTCTCCGCTCCAAGTCTTTTTGCTACTTCAAGCATGTGCAGCATTAGTCTGCGTGAATACCCACAGCCCCTATTCGGCTTGTCTATGGCTATGTTAGTTATATGCGCCTCCTCATAAAGTATCCACATTCCTGCATAGCCCACTATGCTTTCGCCAACCTCTACTACCGAATAATACGCTACTTTATTTGACAGCTCACTTCGTAATGCGTTAAAACTCCATGGCGAAGAAAAACTTGATTGTTCAATTTCGTGAACTCGCCTAAGGTCGTTTCTTTGCATTGGGCGAATTATAATTTCCGGTTCTTCCATAATCAGTCCGCATCTTCAAATTCGCATGATTCTTTCGAATCCTCAACTTCTGCTTTTGCATCCCTCTTCATTTCTGCTTGCGAGGGCTTATAATACGATGGCTCAACCTGTGAAACTGCACAAGAGTTATCCCTAAAATATAACGCAAGTGCCGCAAAGCCCACGCTTACAGCGCATGGGTTGTTATTTGCACAAAAAATTTCTGTATTATCCTTACTAATAATTTTCACGTATGGATTAGCAAAATGAATTCTATCCTTATAAATGATAGCACCGTCGCCGACACAAAGGCAGTTGCTTGGAATATGCGCTATAAATTCGTCAATAGTGGTGGAATAGGGTGGCAGCAACTCTGAATCCTTTTCATAAATTGCAGCATAGATATTATCGTGCTTAGCATCGATTATAGAGGCTACCACATCAATTTTTGGAACGTTAGCTCTTAAAGCAAGCAACGAATTTATACCTATTACAGGCTTAGAAGCACCAAAAGCAAGACCGTTTGCGGTTGCTACTCCAATTCGCACCCCTGTAAACGACCCGGGACCAATATCGACAGCAATTCCGTCAATATCAGAAATCGAAATACTAAATTCTTCTAACATTTCATCAATTACAGGCATAAGCGTTTTAGAATGGCTCGTACCGCCAAGCTTTCTTGATGCCACAATCGAGGAGGGCATTACTAACGCTACAGACGCATCAGCGCAAGACGTTGATATCGCCAGAACAAGCCTCATATCACTGTCTCCTTGAGAACTTCGGTATAGGCGGTTCCGTGGGGTATGAACACCATTGTTCTGTACTGGTTTCCGCAACCCGTTATATGAATATCCAAGCGCTCTTTTGGCAGGGCATCCAATACCTTGTCTGCCCATTCCATTATTACTACGCCATTTTTATAGCAGTAATCCAAAAAACCAATGTCAAGCAGCTCTGACACATTTTCAAGCCTATACGCATCGAAATGATATAGCGCTAAATCCTTGCCGCCGTACTCTGTAACAAGGTTGTATGTCGGGCTTGGCATCATGCCCTGTATCCCCATTCCCTCTGCGATTGCACGGGTCAATGTGGTTTTCCCTGAACCCAAACCGCCGTAAAGCGCAATAAAGGCTCCGGGAAAAAGCACTGTGCCAATTTTCTTCCCTAAAGAAACGGTATCCCTCTCCAGCATACATGGTAGTGTGTATTCGGGCATAACTCTCACACCTTTCTATTGTGTAGCAATTTAATATGTAACAGAGCGAGCAAAGTCGGCTAATGAGTCCGAAAGTATTGCCTCCCTTATACGCTCCATCAAATTCAAACTAAACCTTAGGTTATGCAATGTAATCAACTGTGCCGCCAACATTTCCTCCGCTTTTATCAAGTGGCGAATATATGCAACGGAAAAGTTCTTACACGCATAGCAATCGCATTTCTCATCAATGGGCGAAAAATCATCCTTGTATTCTGCGTTTCTCAACATCTTTCTGCCCGTAGAGGTCAAAGCAAGTCCGTTTCGTGCCGACCTTGTTTGTAATACGCAATCGAACATATCAACGCCACGCATAACGCCATTCACCAAGCAATCGGGGCTTCCAACTCCCATTAAATAGTGCGGCTTTTCCTTTGGAAGCTCGTGCCTTATGCCTTCAAGCATCTCGTACATAAGCTCTTTTGGCTCTCCAACACTCAATCCGCCTATGCCTAAGCCAAAGAAATCCATATCGGTCAAAGCCTTTGTGCTTTCAACCCGTAGGTCTGCGAACATTCCGCCTTGGATTATCCCAAACAGCGCTTGGTCATCTCGTTTTTGCGCTATTTTACAACGTTTTGCCCACGCATGTGTGCGGTTCATAGCTTTAATCGTGTATTCCCTCGTAGCAGGGTAGGGGGCGCATTCGTCAAATGCCATAATAATATCGGCACCCAGATTTTCTTGAATCTCAACAGCCTTTTCGGGGGTGAAGTAGTGCTTGCTACCGTCTATATGAGAGCGAAACTCAACTCCGTCATCGGTAATCTTGTTCATATCACCTAAGCTGAAAACCTGAAACCCGCCGCTATCCGTTAAAATCGGCTTGTCCCATGCCATAAAGCTGTGAAGACCGCCTGCCTTCGCCACTAACTTATCGGTAGGGCGCAGGTACAGATGGTAGGTGTTGGCTAAAATGATTTCTGCACCAATTTCAACCAAATCCTTTGGTAGCACCGCTTTTACCGTAGCTTGCGTACCAACTGGCATAAAACAAGGGGTTTTAATAATGCCATGAGGTGTTGTTAATTCACCGAGCCTTGCGCCTGTTTGTTTACATTCCTTTATTAGCTTAAAGCTAAAACCTTTTGGCATTTACTTTGTTTCGCCATTCTTCGTACCCGAAAAATGTGGCGACTCTCCCCCTAATACTGAGATAATTACATTCTATCAAACAAGTATATAAAAAGCAATATTTTTTTACACAAGCCTATGTAAAAATGTAATTGTTATATAAAAAAGAAAACCAAGCAGATTTTCTTTTTTGCTACTACCTACTTTAGTTTTATGGGTATGAACGCTTCCATTTGCGCCCAGCCCTGAGCGTTCATAATCTCTTTTGGAGTTATTATATGCCCCATCGGATAATGATTTTTACGAATGTCAAGCTCGAACACTTTTGAATTCTTGATATATTCCAATGCTTCATTATACAGTTTCTCTCGTGTTTCATCATCGCCGTCCCTATATGTATATGTCAAATAATAGCCGCCGTCAAAATCAACCGACTCGTACCCGCCGTCGTCCATGCCCTCGCAAACCGCATAGCACCAAACCAAGCCTTGCTTTTCCTCATCATAGAAAAGAAAATCTCTCGGCATAAAGCTGTCCCGATTAGAGGGCAATAGTTTTGAAAAGTACGCATTGAACTTCCCTAAAACTCCGTTTTTCGAAAAGTCAAACTCGCAATCGATGCCCGAGGATACAGCCTTAAAAGGCGGTATATATATTATTCTGAAATCTATCACGAGTTGCTTCTTCCTGCCGAATATCCGTCCTTCTCGTACATGCTAAAAAGCTGTTGTAGCTTCTTGATGAAGTCCGAGTTGGTGGAGGTTTTATCAAGCAATGAAATAAACTGCTCTGTAACTTCGCCCGGGTTTCCTGACGACAGCACCCTTCGCAATGTCAACATACTTTCGTATTCCTCGGATGTAAGCAGTAAATCATCTCTGCGAGTACCCGATTTGTATATGTCGATAGCAGGGAATATGCGCTTTTCAGACAGCTTCCTATCCAAATGTATTTCCATGTTGCCTGTGCCTTTGAACTCCTCATAAACCATGTCGTCCATGCGGCTGCCTGTTTCAACAAGTGCGGTTGCTATAACGGTTAAGCTGCCGCCTCCCTCGATATTTCGTGCCGCACCGAAAAAGCGCTTAGGCTTGTAGAGTGCGCTCGGGTCCATACCGCCTGAAAGCGTTCTGCCTGTTGTGGGAATCGTGATATTGTATGCTCTCGCCAAGCGTGTAATCGAGTCCATAAGCACAACAACGTCTTTGCCATGCTCAACAAGGCGCATCGCTCGCTCCATTACCATTTCGGCAACCCTTGTGTGATGCTCGGGCATTTCGTCGAATGTTGAATACAGTACTTCGCCTTTTATTGAACGCTGAATGTCGGTAACCTCTTCGGGACGCTCGTCTATAAGCAGCACGATTAGGTGAACATCTGGGTGATTAGCTGTGATGCCGTTTGCGATATTTTTGAGCAGAGTTGTTTTACCTGCTTTGGGTTGGCTGACAATCATACCCCTTTGACCCTTGCCAATCGGAGCAATTAAGTCGATTAAGCGAATAGCCAATGTGCTGTCGCCATTATGTTCAAGCGTTAAGCGCTCGTTAGGGAATATAGGAACTAAATCCTCAAACGATTTGCGGTTCGTAACATTTTCAGGTTCATCGCCATTTATCGCTGTTATGAAATAAAGCGCCAAATATCTTTCTCCCTCTTTCGATTGACGGGATTTGCCTGCAATCCAATCGCCTGTTTTTAAGCCAAAGCGCCTAACCTGTGCGTTGGAAACATATATATCGCGTGGACCTGGTAGGTAATTCTCTGAACGCAAAAAGCCGTAGCCATCGGGTAAAACTTCTAATACTCCTTCGCAGAATGTGAAATCAACAGGGTCGTCTTGTGTTTGGTTCTGTTGATAAAAAACCTGTGCTGCATCGGGGATTTCGGGTTCAGCAACCTGCGGCGCATTATGTTGATAATAGGGCTGCTGTTGCTGATAATTATCACGTCTTTGATACTGCTGTTGATACTGCTGATTATATGAATTTTGTTGCTCGTAGGGATTTATGTCTTGACCCTGTTGCTGATAATTGCTTCCGTAATATGGGCGTTGCTGATAATTACCGTCTTGACGATAGGGCTTTTTATACGGTTGCTGATAATTCGAATCCCTGCGCTGATAACCATCTCGCTGATAGTTGTTGCGATTCTGGTAATTAGACTGATAATTCTGCTGCTGCATGGGGTATTGCCTTTGTGGGCGTGTGTGCTGGTCCATCTGTGAAACTGCTGGCGGTCTTAACGAATCACCATACATTCCGCTTTGATGTTGTGAGTAAGATTTCGGAGCGTCTTGAGTTGGTTCTTGCACATCTTCCTCATAATCTGAACTTTGTGATGACTTGTGGCTTACAACGCCGCCTGCCATTATGATGTCGATAAGTTCCGATTTGCGGAACTTGGTGATTGATTTAACACCCTGCGCCTTTGCAATCTCTCGAAGGTCCATCAAACTTTTTTCTTCTAAGATTTCTCTTGTCATAAAAATTACCTACTTTATTGATTTTTTTATTTTATTTTTTGTGCAAATTGGTTAATCGCATTCAAAACCAAGTGTTTCTTTCAAGTACAATAACAGCGTATGAGAGATACGCAATTGATTTTCAATAATACTCTCCAATTAGTAGCCAATTCATCACAAACCTAATAACATCATATTTATTTTATACCCATTGATTTGGTATGTCAACCGTTTTTTTGCGTTTCAAAACATTATATTGTTGCACGAAGTTTGTCGAAAAGTGAATAATTATACGAACTTTATTCTTTTCTAGCCAAGAACACTGTGCATAAACCGCAATAAAATAAGTATGCACTTAATTGTTAATATTATTCGTAAAAAGCCTAATTATACCAATAATGATTTTGAAATCGATATAGACTGGCAAGAACTATTTTTATACCTACAACTATACGCCCCCACAGCATTGCCTATGGGGACGCTGTAAGTTAAGGTAAATAAATTATTGAGCGTTCAACATTCTTGCTAATTGAGCTTTTTTTCTGTTCGCAGCATTCTTATGAATAGCGCCCTTAGCAGCGGCTTTATCTGTTTTACTAACAGCGGCGATGTAAGCAGCGTTCAACACATCTTTTTCGCCTGTATCGTTAGCAACATTAACCTTTTTAATAGCAGTACGCATTGAAGAAACGAGCATGCGGTTGCGCAGATTCTTCTTCCTTGAAATCTGAATACGCTTAATTGCGGATTTAATATTTGCCAAAATCATTCACCCCCTATTTTTTTATCAACGTTGGCAATTATAACATGCTGACAAATTCTATGCAAGCGATTTTTAAAGATTTTTTTATTATATACCGTTTTCGCTCGCATACTTGCACATAAGCACATACACAGCGGAAGAAATTCTGTTCAATGCAAGCGAAATGCTAACAAACACTTCGCTCATAGCCTCCAAATCTGCATTTACACGTATATATGCCCTTTCGCATTCACGCACATGGGTTCTTAGAACATTCAAGTACGCCAATGCAACTCCGCTATCTGGCGCAGGCACAAAATGTCCCTTTTTGAAATACTTTTGCGGGTTGTGCGACATCTCGTGTAACTTATCCATATCTTCACCCATAATGTTGGCTATCCTTGGAACACCGCCCACAATATCCGCTCGCATCACTTCCATAAGCGCCTTCGTAACCTGTGCCACATATTCCGAAAACTCAATGTTTTTTTCTGCAAGAAATAGACTAGAGCAATAGGCAGCACTTGCAATCGTAGAATCAAGCCTTCCTCGAAACTCAATTTTCGGGTCGTCTTTTCTTACAAACTCGTTTCTATATAATTCCGTAAAAGTCGAATCACGCATATTTTACTCCTAAATTTTGATTTATCTACCTTAGCACAGTTTGGAATAGCCTGCAACCCCTTTATTTTTTAGGGAAATTTAAGAAATAACCCAAACATTAAGTATTTTTTACAATAAAGCGTTGACAAAACCAATTTTGTACAATAGAATGTAGTAGAGTCCTTATGAAAATCCGCCTCGCCCCCCCGGCGATAGAGCCCCCATCTCCCGGTTTTCAAGGACTCTTTCGTTTTTTTGGAAATAATATGGTCAGATTTAGCTTTTTAAGAGAGCATGATATTCTTTTTGTTGGCTTGCAAAAAACAATCCAAAGGAATTTCTAAATAACAGTGAAATGTTGGCGGGCGCACACATAGGTGCCGCCCCACTAATATCGTTTTTTTGGTTTGACAACGGTTTTAATACCCTATTGGGTTTATCGACAGTCTTTTGCTTACAAAAGCACAGTTTTAATGGCAAACAAGAAGTCTGCCATTATCCCCCCCTAATATTTATTTGTTTCAATGGGAAAAAATCGCAAAAACTATATATCGATAGTATTTACGATATCGATAACTCTTACCTGCACCTAATATTCGCAGTTGTGCGCGTCATTGTCGCTGTTACATTGCTTTCTGTAAAGGAAAAAGTAGCAGATACCCTATAATAACCGCGCGATAGCATATTCGACCTTATAGTTGAATAATAATATGATTCGGAGTTATACACATAGCTGTTGCCAAGCCCGAAAACCGTCATCCACCTGCCGCCGCAATAGTATTGCAGCTTTAGTGATGATAAGCCCATCTTGTAAACAGGGCGGCGAGATAGTATAGAAGCATTAACGCTAATCTTGCCGGGACCAAAACTGTTTATAGATAGCATAGCCGAGCGCAAAATCGTTTGCATCTGCGGCGACTTCATATCATGTGGTATAAATTCAGGGCCATTCCATGTGCATATGCTTGAATAGGATGAAGAATACATAGAAAGCCTAAGCCTTGCAAATTCGTTAGCTATGTCGGGAAACTCATCGTATTTAAAATCTGAATCGATAATCTGCTGCTCTGCATTTCCAAAATTAAGAATGCTATCGTTAGCAATTGAGGGTGTAATAGCTTTTGAAGCGCTTCTACCTGCGAGCGATGTGCTGATTGGCAAGAGCATCACCACTAAGCTCAATGTTGCTATAACAAGAGCTGTTGTTCTTCTAGCCAGTTTCATTACCGCATCCTCCTTATTTAGCTATTATTCGTAGAGCTTGTGCAAAAGCTCTAACAATTCTTCTCCTTCAATATCTGTTATAATATGATAAACGGAGTTTTCAATGTTCCATATAACCGCAACTTCCCCATCGTTGTGTGTAACTATGTGTTCGTAGCCGTCAATAATTATGGTTTCGTATTCGCCTACCTTATTTTCAGCTGTTAACACAAATGCCGTATCTGCGCTTGGGAACATATTGTATGTGTAGTAAAAATAGTTTCCGCTATCGTTATTGTAATCTATTGAAAGCGAAATATTTGCACTACCGCTTGCACCTAATATATTATGTACATAATATCCATACTTTGTCAAGCGAAAAATTTTAGGATTTATTCTTAGCTCTTCACAAGCCTTTTCTATGCTTTCATACTTCTTATATTCAGTAGATTCGTTGGTCGGAAACACAAAATGGTCCGGAGTATTGTTGGGATTGCTTTTACCGGAATAATCGATATAGCCTAATCGCCCCGATATTATTGTTTTCCAAACATCTATACCCACAGCGTATGCAACACCCGTAGATATTGCTAAAAAAGCAATTATGGCTAAGGAAAAAGCCAGCACCCTGCGTGCAAATGAATGTACGCAGGGTTGCTTTGCCGATATGCGCCTAGCCCCCCCGTTCAATAAAGCTTGCGCATAAGAGATGGTATCCAAACATTCAGACATAAGAGCGACATCACGCTTGCTGTCATCATTGCTTAACTCGTTCCAGTAAATTTCTTCACATGAACTAATCAAGCGGTTCAAATCGCCATTTCGACGTTTTTTTGAATGAACCTTATTCAGTTTTCCCCCAAAAAATCGCATTTTCTCAATCTCCCTAACTACATAGCGCAGCATTTTCCAAAAAAGCGGAATCCTCCAAAAATATATTTTTTTACAGGTTAAGCCTTGATATTATCTCCTTTATTTTTAGCTCTAACTTTACTAAACGCATCCTCGTTGCACTTTCCGATAAAGAAATAGCCTCTGCCACCTCTTTAATAGTAAGTTTTTTCTCAAAACGAAGTGAATAAAGCTCGAACTCGTCTTGCGTTAGCTTACCCAAGATCAAATCCTTAGTTTTTTCAATATCTATTTCGTTGTAGCTTTCTTCTTCAAAATCATGAACATATTGCAAGGCGGATATGTAGCGCTCGGAAGCGTCGTCTATATAAATCTCTCTTTTTTGCTTCCTGCCCCTTTTTCGTAAAGCCCGCTTTACTCGATACTGTGCAGTAACCTTTAGCCAACCTATAACATTCGGATGCTTCTCTAAAGTAGATATGCTCTTTTTTGCTTGCTCAAATACCGCATTTGTGCAATCGGCAGCGTCTTCCTCGTCGCCTTCTAACATAGCGACACAGTAAGAAAAAATTGAGGTGTAGTATTCGTGATACAGTTTATTTAAAAAGGCATCGTCTGCCACTAATAACCTCCCCTCTGCCTTTTTCCCTCTCTATTTATTGAATAAGAGGAATTATTCAATTACTCCATTGTTATATTCGGGAACAACATCGGTTACATCCTTTGAGAAACAAAACTTAATATCGTTCTGATAGCCCAACTCGACTAAGCAAGACCAATGCTTGGTTTTTGATAAATCAATGTTTCCATTTTCCCAGTTCTTATATAGATTCTGGCATACAAAAGCCATGTCGCTTTGCTCGATTCCTCCGTCATAATTCTTGTGCAAGGCATCTATTATTGCACCTGCTGCACATAGGTCATCGGCAGAAATCTCATCGTCTGTTCCAGCGCAGATAATCAGAATATCATCGCTGCATTTTGCCGCCCTCTTTGCAACTGCGGTCATATTTATCATTGCGCCCACCAGAACGCTTTTTGCGCCCTTAGCACCGTTTATAACCTTTGTGCCGTTTGAGGTGCTTATTATGATTGTTTTGTTCTCAACTACCTCTGGGGTAAATTCGAATGGTGAGTTGCCTATATGAAAATCGGGGTGCTTCACTCCGCCAACCTCGCCCGCTAAAACTACATCGGGTGAATCGAGCCTGCTGAAAATCGTAGCCGCTTCGCCTGCATCTGTTGCTGGAATTATTTTGCCTGCTCCGTTTTTCACAGCCCAAATAATGCTGGTAGTGGAACGCAGTACATCTACAACTATTACGGTTCGCCCCGAAACCCTGCTATCTATTAGCTTGCTGAACTTTGGGTAAACGTCTAAGCGCATTACGACCTCCAATTAGTAAATCTGTAAAATATTATAGCACATCAAATACTGTTTTGACAATCAATATTACTGTATATTAACCTTCGAACAAGTCAACAATGGTTACTCTATGCAAGATATTTTATCGCCCATAACATTCATAATTCTTGTTTTTGCAGGCTCAAAATATTTTGAAGAATGCCCTCCGCTGTACTTCTCAACAGCAGGTAAAACCAAATAATCCTTGCCCAAAAAGGTTTCGAAAACTCTGCACGGAATATAGCCCTCTTCATCGATAACTATTTTGCCGTTCTCATTTTTTAGCTGTAATCTAAGAATTACAGTGTCCTTGTTTACCGTCTTTTTCATGTGAGAAACAAAATTCCCTAACGAATACACAACAGGAACGCTTCTGCCATCGCTTGCTGTAAGCACATCATATTTTTGTAATGCATGGGGGTGTGAACCCATTATGTAGTCAACGCCTGCATCCGCCATTTCTTGAGCGTAGCGCTCCTGTCTTTCTACAACTTCATTCGTATGCTCTCTGCCCCAATGGTTGTAGGCAATAATGAACTGTGTGCCCATTGCTTTTGCGTTTTCAACGTCAGCCTCAACACGCTCTTTTGAGTATTTGTTTAGCAGGATTTCAAGCCCTGCATCGGTAAAATAAAAATCCTTATCGTTGTACCATGTTGCATACGCCATAACAGCAATTTTTATTCCGTTTACATCGATAATCAAAAACCTCTGCTCATTTTCAGAAGTAAAAAGACCTGTGTGCATAAAGCCATATCTGTCAAGGTGCGAATTGGTTTCAAAAATCCCTTTCACTCCTGTATCGCCAGAGTGATTGTTAGCATTTACAAGCAAATCGAAGCCTGCGAATTTCAGCGCATCTAAATATGTTGCAGGCGCATTGCAAAAGGGCTTGCCATCAACATTGTTCATTTCGCCCATGTATGGCGCAGAAGAATCTAACATAGTTTCTAAGTTTCCTACAACCAAATCGGCTTGCGAAAACACATCCTTAACTATGGAAAGGCTATCGTTAAAATCGTAAGCACCGTCTTTATATGCGGCTTCCTGCTGTCTGCCTTGACACATCAAATCGCCTGTAAACATCAAAACAGCGGTATCAGACCTTTCCCAATTCGTATAAACACCGTTTACAAGCGCAAATCTTGGTTCGGCAATCTTATACAGAGGCTTTGGTGTATCTCTTTCTATTATATCGTAGCTCGGATATACAGCTTGATATAGCTCTATAGCCTGCTCTATATCAATGCTCGGTTGCGGAGAGTGTGTAGGTGTAACAACAGGATTGTAGCTAGGTGTAACAGTAGGAATTGCTTCAATAACCGTATAAGCATTACAACCCGATAGCAAAGCAACAAGAATTATAATAAGAAGTATTTGTTTTATGTTTTTCATAGCTTAAAAACCTTTTCTTTTAGGAATAAATGCCGAATCCCAAAACATCAGCACTCCCTCATATTTTTCGGCAACAACAATTATCCCAGTTGTAACCGAATCAATCTCATGCTTATTTAATGAAGAAATCTTATGCACTATTACCCCATGCGGTTGCTCGAACTCCATAGTAAATTCCGCTTCACCTATTGCATAGCCGGATAACCTTGCTTCCTCCTCGAATAGAATTCGCAATGGCTCGGAAGCAAAATACATGTGCAAGTTAATTTTTCTTGGCACATCTACATTGTCGCCCCTGTTTTTGTAGGCGAAAATCTGCTCTCTGTTTAGCTCGGTTTGCAGCTTTGCGGCACTTGGATATAAAACTGTGGTGTAAAAGCTATGCGAATCGTCTTGTCTGCAATCAAAAGATATTCGTTTTTGATTCTTAAACATACTCTCCAGCAGGTTCAAATTGTCGCAATTATCCGTATAGAAATAGTATCTAACTATGTTCATAGTTTCGATATAGCCAACATAACTAATGTTAAAGCCTTTTTTTTGAACACAAACCACAGAGTTCTTTTTGCGCTCAAATGCTTTTATCTCGGATATTTTCAAAGCCGTTTGCCTTGAAGTGCAAAGCATAGTTATTAAAGACTTTCCATGCTTGTCCAAATCGAAGTTAATGCCTTGGTCAACACCAAATAGGGCATCAGCGCCCTCAAACTGCCAGTCATATTCGAACCAATTATCTATCTTTTTAAGCTTTTTGCCTTTTGCCATACCATTCACATATCTTTTCTTAAAGTTGATTAGTCGTCTATAAGACTTTCCTCAACCACTACGCTTATTATAGCACGAACGCCCCCGTTTTCAAGCAATACAGTTTCACTCTTTTTAGATACGATTCTGCAATCATGTGAAAGTGAAGCCAACATTAGCGCTTCAGCGTTTTCTAATGCGTATAGCTTTAATTCCTCTATTTCGGGCTTTTCTTCGCCCATTACAAGCTCATAAGCGTATTCGGTTTTAAAAACTATCGGTAAAAAGCAATGCAAGAACATTCGCTTTTCTTGTGTTTCTATCTCTGCTTCCTCATAATGTTTAGGGCGAAACACAAACCCAAACAGCGTAGCACTTGTGTATTTTTGATACTCTCCACTCCTCACAAGCTGTGGAATAGTTGGCGGTGCATCGTAGGCAAAATTATATAGCACTCTGCCAATAACCTTGCCGTCTGCCCTTACAAATGCTTCTTTTGCTTCAGTGCTAATATCTCCTGAAATCAGCAAATCGCCCTTTTTCACAGCATCGCCCTTTACGAACTTAGGCAAGCCCTTTGAAGCAATTATCTCCACAATAACCCCGTCAGATTTTGCATACAGGTTTCTCGGCTTTGTTGGAAAATCCGTATTCGGTGGAATATTCGCCTCAACCACATTCACGTATAGCTTAACTCCCACAAGCCTAACCCCTACCCATGCAATTCGCTCGTCTGCACCCTTCAATTTAGTTGGCAATTCACTTAATAGCTCGGTGGTAGCGTTCATACCAGGAAAAACTCCGTTCTCCTCCAAAAATGCGTAAATCTCGGCTTGCTTTATGTCGTAGCAACCGCTTACCTCAACCGCCCACACCCTTTGGCTANNNGGGCTAAACAAAAAAAGTGCGAGCAGAACAATAAGCCAACCCCAAATCAAAACATATCTTGAACGATTTTTTGCTAAGAAGAAGTGCAGACCATTTTTACGCTCTATGTGCATTTTCAATCTATGGCTTTTGATGATTTTTACAGCAGGATAAAAGTCCTTCAATGCGATTACAACGATAATTGAAGAAACATACAGGGAATTAGTCGGTTCGACTCTACAGGTTTGGGACAGCTTTATGCCCTGCTTTACAGAATCGTTTATAAAGCGCTCAATATTTCGTCCCTCTATACGCAATTTTACTGTATTTGTCCGCATTTACCCTCGCTTAACTATAGCTTATCTGTGAAATCTTTCCGCTAACCAAAACTCGCTCTTCGGTAATTCCGCTTATCTCTAAATTTTCGCCTGTTATTTTAAGAACGAAATCCTCGTTTTGAAACTCTATTGCACCATCCAAATACGAATAAACAATACCGTAGTTCTCAACTAAAACCTTGCTATTGCTTATCATGGTAAGGCGAAGCACTCCGCCTAAGCAATCCTCGGGCAAATCTAATACTTCAAAAACCTTTCGCTTTAACGCAACACCCAGTTTGCGGCCTTTTATGCTTTTATGTGGCTTATATTTTCGCATGGTAATACTTATGCGAAAAATTTTTGTTTATACGATTAAGAAAATAAAAAGGGCTTGATGCCCCAAATAAAAAATATTTTTTATACATCATGCGGAATAAACAATTTCATAAAGTCGTTTATCGCATATCTGTCCGTCATACAGGCTATGTAATCGGCAGTAACAATATCTATTCCGTCCTCGTCTATGAATTGTGTGAACTCAAGTGGCATTAGATGATTATTTACCTTGTAATATTTATACAAGGCGGCTACTATATGCTTCGCCTTGCCCTCCTCACGCCTTGCCTGCTTGTTCAGATACACATACTCAAACATAAAGTTTCGCAAAATACCGAATTCTCTTGAAATTATATCGCTCATTCCAATCATAGGTTCGTTGAAGGAAGTTTTTATAACATCGATTATCAGCGTGTTTATGCGCTCGCCATGCGTTTTTCCAAGCACCTCCAAGCAGCTTTTAGGAATATCGCTCTCTTTAAGAATACCAGCCCTAACGGCATCGTCTATATCATGATTCACATAAGCAAATTTATCAGAAAGGCTAACTACGCTCGCTTCAAGTGTTAATCGCTTATCCTCGCTTCTGTGATTCAAAATGCCATCTCGCACCTCATAGGTAAGGTTCAAGCCCAAACCCCTGTTTTCTAACTTATCCACCATGCGTAGGCTCTGCTTGTTATGCTCAAAGCCTGTGGGAACAAGCTCGTTAAGCTGTGTTTCGCCTGCATGACCGAATGGAGTGTGCCCCAAATCATGCCCCAATGCAATCGCCTCTGTTAAATCCTCATTCAAAAGTAAGCCGCGTGAAATAGAGCGTGCAATCTGCGTAACCTCTAAGGTATGTGTTAATCTGGTTCTGTAATGGTCGCCCACAGGTGCAAAAAACACCTGTGTTTTATGCTTTAATCGCCTGAAAGACTTGCAATGAATTATTCTGTCCCTATCTCGGTTAAATTCCAAACGCAAGGGACATGGCTGTATAGCCTTTAATCGTCCCTTTGTATTTTGAGATAATACCGCATACTTTGAAAGCGTTTCCCTCTCTCTCTTTTCAAACCAATCCTTTACTTTTGAAATATCGTCTATCATGCTGCACTCCTATATGCTTTTTAAGTAAATTCCCGAATAGCTGTCAATATCTAAATCGATAAAATGCTTTCCGTTTTCTTCGTAGCTTTTCACTATGTTTTTTGTGTACTCTAAAAATCCGCCAAAACCTAAGTCGCTTGAATGCAATATTACCTCTGCCGTTAAAGCAAGCGGAACTTCAATTTTGTACCTCTCATATTTTACAGGTGTAAAGTTGCAAACGCAAATAACCTTTTTGTGCTTGTCGTGGCGCATAAAAGCAATTAAAGACCTCTCCTTATCTTCTGCTACCAACCAGCTAAAACCGTCCCAGCTTGTATCGTATGCAAATAGCGGAGTATTGCTTTTATACACCGAATTAAGCTCACGCACAAAGTCTTTCATCTCTCTATGCCTTGGATATTCCAACAGGAAAAAATCTAAAGAACGCCTAAAATCCCATTCTATGAATTGCCCAAACTCGCAACCCATGAACATTAGCTTTTTTCCCGGATGCGCAAACTGATACATATAAAGCAAACGAAGTTGAGCAAACTGTTGGTCATAGTCTCCTTGCATTCTGCCTATTAAAGAGCGCTTGCCATGCACCACCTCGTCATGTGAAAAGGGTAGTATGTAGTTTTCCGAAAACGCATACATCATGGAAAATGTCAGCTTGTCGTGGTGATGCTTTCTAAAATACGAATCCATGCTCATATAATACAGCGTATCATTCATATAACCCATATTCCACTTGAAATTAAAGCCTAAGCCCCCATGCTCGGGCGGCATAGTTACAAGCGGAAATGTGGTGCTTTCCTCGGCTACAAGCAAAGCAGAGGGGCATTCTCTACCAACTGTTTTTGAAAGCGTAAGAACAAATTCAACTGCATCTAAGTTTTCTCTGCCGCCATTCTTGTTCGCAACCCACTGACCTGGGTCTTTGCCGTAATCGTGGTAAAGCATGCAGCTACAAGCGTCAACACGCAAGCCGTCTATATGAAATTCTTTCAAGAAAAATACTGCATTAGAAATCAAAAAGCTACGCACAGTAGGCTTTGAAAAGTCAAATAGCTGCGTACCCCATTGCGGTTGCTCGCCTATTCGTGGGTCGCTATGCTCGTACAATGGCTCGCCGTCAAAATGCCTCAGGCCGTGCTCGTCCCTTGTGAAATGAGCAGGCACCCAATCAAGAATTACACCTATGTTGTGCTTGTGGCATTCGTTCACAAAATGCTTCAAATCCCATGGAGTTCCATAGCGTGTAGTAACGGAGTAATAACCAGTTATTTGATAACCCCAGCTATCGTCAAGCGGAAATTCGCTAACAGGCATAAGCTCAATATGCGTATAGCCCATGTCGGAAACATAGTCAACAAGCTCCTTTGAAAGCTGATACAAGCCTAAATCTTTTTTCCACGAACCCAAATGTACCTCGTATATGCTAATAGCGGAGTTGTACGGGTTTTTCTTTTGCCGCTCTTGCATATACTTTTCGTCTGTCCACTCGTAGTTTTCAACATCCCAAACAACAGAAGCCGTTTCGGGGCGGTGTTGACTGCGAAAAGCGTAGGGGTCTGCCTTGTAAATCAAGCTACCGTTGCTTGTCCTAATTGCGTACTTATATAAATCGTTTATGTTAGCGTTCTTAATAATCGCTTGCCAGATACCGCCATCATCGATTTTTTCCATCTTGTTTTTGTTAATATCCCAATCGTTGAACGAACCTACAACGCTAATTTCCTTTGCATGGGGCGCATACACAATAAAGCGCTTCGCCTGTGTTTTATCATCTAATTTGATTGTATGGCAGCCCAAAAACCTATAGCTATATGCGGCTGTTCCCTCAAAAAATAAATAAATGTCCTGTTCTACCATTTTTTCTCCATAATGCATTGTTATGTTATTATACCATGTTAGGATAGGTTGTGAATTTTTTTTTAATAATGGTTTTATAAATAGAAGGTTGAAAGAACTTATATTTTGCTGAATCTTGGAATTTCGACTAAACCATGGTTGAATGAAAGTTTATTTGTGGTAGAATATCAATAGGAAAATTTAACACAAAACATTTCGGAGGTGAGAAAAATGTTGAATAATCCAGCAATCTCGAAAAAAACCTTAAGAGATTTCAATTTCGACTCAAAGCGAGTACTCGTTAGGGTCGATTTCAATGTACCGCTTAATGAAAATCAGCAAATTACAGACGACAAGCGAATTGTTGCGGCTATGCCAACAATCAAGCATCTGTTAGCGGACAATGCAAAGGTCATTCTTTGTTCGCATTTAGGCAGACCAAAGGGCAAGGTGGTAAGTGAGATGTCCTTAGCGCCTGTGTATCAAAGGCTTTGCGAGCTTCTGCCCGATGTAAAAATCACATTTGCAAGCGATACCATAGGTGAAGATGCAAAGGCAAAGGCTACTGCCCTTCAAAACGGTGAAATATTGCTTTTAGAAAACCTTAGATTTTACCCCGAGGAAGAGCAAAACGATTCCGAATTTGCAAAGAAATTAGCCAGCTTAGCTGATATTTTCGTGTCCGATGCTTTCGGAACGGTTCATAGGGCGCATGCCNNATTCGTAGCTATCTTAGGCGGCGTAAAGGTAAAGGATAAAATTGGTGTTATTAGAAATCTGCTAAATATGTGCGATACGCTTCTAATAGGTGGCGGCATGGCGTATATCTTTTTGAAAGCACAGGGCTATGAAATCGGAAAATCGATTAAAACAGACGATGAAAGCATTGCCTTAGCTTCAGAGCTACTTATAGAAGCAAAGGAAAAAAACGTAAACCTGTTCTTGCCCATAGATGTAATAGTTGCAGAGGAGTTCTCAAACGAGTCAAAGCACATATCTGTGAACGCTACGCAAATACCAGCCGATATGATGGGAATGGATGCAGGCGAAAACACAAGAGAGCTTTTTGCACATCATATTAAAACTGCAAAAACCGTTGTTTGGAACGGTCCTGTTGGCGTTTTTGAGTTCCCGGAGTTTGCAAAGGGAACGGAAGCGGTTGCAAGGGCTTGCGCAGAGAGCGATGCAATCACTATAATAGGTGGCGGAGACTCGGCGGCGGCAGTTATGCAAATGGGATTTGAGGAAAGAATGACTCATATTTCTACAGGTGGCGGTGCATCGCTTGAGTATTTAGAAGGTAAAAAACTGCCCGGCATAGAGGCAATACAAGATAAATAATTCGGAGGAATAAAATGAGAAAGCATATTATTGCAGGAAATTGGAAGATGAACTTAACGCCCAAAGAGGCAAAGGCATTGGTTGAAGAGCTTGCGCCAAAAGTGCGTAACTGCACTTGCGAAGTTGTAGTATGCCCCCCGGCAATCGACATTCAAGCCGTAAGCGAAGCCATAAAGGGCACTAATATTCAGTTGGGCGCACAGAATGTTCATTGGAAGGAAAACGGTGCTTTCACAGGCGAAATAAGCGCAAAAATGCTTTTAGAGCTTGGTGTTAAGTATGCAATAGTCGGTCATAGCGAACGCAGGCAATACTTTGGTGAAACAGACGAAACCGTAAACCAACGTGCAAAATATGCACTAACAAGCGGCTTGATTCCTATTATTTGTGTAGGCGAATCATTAGAAATTAGAGAAGCTGGCACAACAAACGATTTTGTTTCAAAACAAATCGTGGCGGCACTAAATGGTTTTAGCGGTCAGCAGGTACAAAGTCTTGTAATAGCTTACGAGCCTATTTGGGCGATAGGCACAGGCAAAACAGCCACAAGCCAAGAAGCAAACGATACAATACTTGCTATTAGAAACACTATTGCAAAAGTATTTGGTAAAGAAACAGCACAAAACACTCGCATTCAGTATGGCGGAAGCATGAACGCTAAGAACGCAAGCGAGCTAATGGCTATGGAGAACATAGACGGTGGTTTAATCGGTGGCGCAAGCCTAAAGGCAGAGGATTTTGCTACAATCTGTGCGGTGGCAAGTAAATAATACCGTATGAAGAAACTCACAGCACTTATAGTGTTAGACGGATTTGGCTGCACAAAAGAGGTTTTCGGAAACGCCATAGCGGCCGCCGATTTAACCTACATTCCTAAACTTTTAGAAAGCTACCCCAACACGTTTATTGCCGCCTCGGGGGTGGATGTTGGCTTGCCTGAGGGGCAAATGGGCAACTCGGAAGTAGGACACATGAATTTAGGTGCAGGCAGAATAGTTCCTCAAGAATTGCTATTTATAAACGAACACATTGAAAAGGGTAGTTTTTTTGAAAACAAAGCGTTCTTGGGTGCAATAAAAAATTGCAAAGAGAATGATTCTGCCCTGCATATTTTCGGCTTGCTATCCGATGGCGGAGTACATAGCCATATAAATCACCTGTTCGCATTGATTGATTTGGCAACGCAACACAATATAAAAAAGCTAATTATTCATTGCTTTTTAGACGGCAGAGATACCGCCCCAAACAGCGGAATCGACTTTATAGACGAGCTACAAAGCAAGCTAAACTCCGTAAACAACGGTAAAATTGCAAGCGTTATGGGCAGATTTTTCGCCATGGACAGGGATAACAACTTCACTCGTGTTCAAAAGGCATATGATGCGCTTGTTTTCGGTGTGGGTAACGAGTTCAGCAGCGCACATGAAGCGGTGTTTTCTTCATATTCCGAAGGTATTTTCGACGAATATGTTGTGCCTGCTGTAATAGTAGAGAATGGCGCTCCAGTCGCAACAATCGAAAAGCAAGACAGCGTAATATTCTATAATTTCCGACCCGACAGAGCGTACCAATTGGCAAAAACGCTTCTCGTTTCAGATGAGGAGTTTGGTGTTGAAAACTTCCACAGGAAAGAAAATTGCTTCCCGTACTTTGCTTCTATGTCGCCATACAAGGGCAGTATAGACTCGCATATGAATATAGCTTTCGACCGAAAAAGCCTTGAAGGCACATTGGGCGAATATATCTCTAAACTTGGGCTTACGCAATTAAGAATCGCAGAAACCGAAAAGTTTGCCCATGTAACGAAGTTCTTTAACGGCAACAGCGAAACACAGTTTTTAGGCGAGGAC
>LSQX01312852.1_pt1 | contig 25250 bp, 21 predicted proteins | sample 654561 | NCBI WGS metagenome assembly LSQX01 (sample SAMN04489861, study PRJNA283612) | anaerobic digester metagenome | isolation source: 4 biogas reactors fed with cattle manure at either 37C or 55C with and... | place: Denmark: Kongens Lyngby | collected 2014 | reverse complement strand
TTAAAATTTTTGCCAAGTGTCGCCTGCCGCACCTGCGTACGTACGGGAGCGCAGAAACACCCGCGCACGCTCCAGACCACGCCCCGAGCCCCCTGGACGGCAGAAATTCGTTTTTCAGAAGTAAAAACACACTGACGACCAAGACCTTGCAATACCTGTGCCCCGATGCAGCGGTAAGCATCATGCTGAACAGCTGCGCCGAAACCGACTTGCTACCCTTCCCCCCACCTTGGCAGCATGTCCTGGGGGATCTGCAACAGATTAAGGATGCGGGCAACAACAAAGTCAACCAGGTCATCTACCGTCTGTGGCTGCTGATAGAAACCCGGCGAAGCCGGCAGGATCACCGCACCCATCCGGCTCAGCTTGAGCATGTTCTCAAGGTGAATGCTGGAAAATGGCGCCTCACGCGGCACCAGGATCAACTGGCGGCGCTCTTTCAGGGCCACGTCCGCTGCCCGCTCAATCAGGTTGTTGCTGGCCCCGGTAGCAATTGCCGACAGGGTACCCATTGAGCAAGGCACCACTACCATGGCAGAAGGCGCCCCCGAGCCTGACGCCACGGGTGCCATCCAGTCCTCCAGACCATGCACTCGAATCTGCCCCGGTGCTGCACCGGTGTACTCGGTGAGAAAGTGCTGCATATCCTGCGCCCTTGGCGGCAAAACAACATCCGTTTCAGTTGCTGTCACCAGCAGTGCCGCCTTGGAAGCCAGAAAATGCACTTCACGCTCTTCCTGCACCAGGCAATCGAGCAGGCGCAGCCCGTAAAGCGCGCCAGATGCGCCGGTCATGGCCAACGTAATGCGTTGCAGCCCCATCATCAGGCGCTCCCCAGCTCTTGCTGCAAACGCCTGGGCAGACCGCCAAAACCACCATTGCTCATCAGCACCACGTGGGTACCCGGACGTTTCAGACGCAGCACCTCGGTCACAATGGCATCAATATTGTCCAGTACCCGGGCTGGTACTGGTGCTTCAGCAACCGCCGCAGCCAGATCCCAGCCCAACGTGGGCGGTGCATACCAGAGTACCTGGTCGGCCTGCGCCGCTGACAGCGCCAGACCTTCACGGTGTGCACCCAGCTTCATCGAGTTGGAGCGCGGCTCGATCACGGCAATAATCTGTTCATCGCCCACCTGTTTGCGCAAACCTTCCAGCGTGGTGGCAATAGCTGTTGGGTGATGTGCAAAATCATCATACAAGCGCACACCATCCTTGTCGGACAACAGTTCCATGCGGCGCTTAACGCTCTGAAACTGCCACAGTGCCTCAGCTGCCTGCCCAGGCAGCACACCTGCATGCCGTGCGGCGGCAATGGCTGCCAGTGCATTGGCCACGTTGTGGTCACCGCTCAGACTCCATTGCACCCGCCCTTGCTCGATTCCATCCAGCAACACGGCAAAGTCACTGCCATCAGCCTTGTTCAAGCGTACTTGCCACTGACCACCAAGGCCTGTGGTTTGCAGCGGTGTCCAACAGCCTTTATCAATGGTTTGTTGCAGAGCGTGGTCGGCGTGCGGATAAATCACCAAACCATTGCCCGGGACAGTGCGCAACAAGTGATGAAATTGCGTCTGAATGGCAGCAAGATCAACAAATATGTCGGCATGATCAAACTCCATGTTATTCATCACCAGCGTGCGTGGCCGGTAATGGACAAACTTGGAGCGCTTGTCGAAAAAGGCACTGTCGTACTCGTCCGCCTCCACGACGAAAAAGTCAGTCTCGCCCAGCCGTGCCGATACTCCAAAGTTCTGTGGCACGCCGCCGATCAAAAAGCCCGGCTGCATGCCGGCTTGTTCCAAAATCCATGCCAGCATGCTGGAGGTGGTCGTCTTCCCGTGGGTACCAGCTACAGCCAATACCCACTTATTTTGCAACACGTATTCGGCCAGCCATTGCGGACCAGACACATAAGGCAGGCCATTATTGAGCACATGTTCAACAGCCGGGTTGCCGCGCGACAGGGCGTTGCCGATAACCACCAGGTCAGGTGCCGGCTGGAGATGCCCGGGCAAATAGCCCTGCATCAACTCAATGCCCTGCTGTTCCAGCTGGGTACTCATCGGCGGATACACGTTGGCATCGGAGCCGGTTACCCGGTAACCCAGCTGCTTGGCCAGAATTGCCAGCGAGCCCATAAAAGTGCCGCAGATACCCAATATGTGGATGTGTTCTCTCATGTTTGTCTCTATCCAGCGTCAAATTTCTTGGTGCCTGCACCGGACTGCTCGTGCCGGCATGCGCCCTGCGTACAGCCGCTGCAGGCCAGCATCTGATTATCACTACGACACCTTCAGCTGCCAGCCAAGCAGCAGCCGGCATAATGCCTGCAGGCAAGCATCAGGCAGCTCGTTCACAGCGACAGTTGTACACCAACAGGCCCAGCTGCACTCCCTGCATATCACCTGCACTGCCGTCCCTGCCGACAAAAAGTCACTTAGCTCTGCTCTCTTACAACCAGTCTACCCGAGTTTTAGCCGTCTGGCTGCGCGCCGGCAATCGAAAAATGGCTCCCCCGGGTACAGACAGCCTTTGTCTTTAAACCTGTGCAGTCTTATAATTCCGTCACATTTTCATTGCAGATACGGATCCAACATGAGCTATAACAAGGTACCCGCCGGCAAAGACCTGCCAGGCGACATCAACGTCATCATTGAAATTCCTGCCAATCACGCGCCAATCAAGTACGAAGTCGACACCGAGACCGACTGCCTAGTGGTTGACCGCTTCATGGCGACCCCCATGTTTTATCCGGCCAACTATGGTTTCATCCCCAATACTCTGGCCGATGATGGCGACCCTCTCGACGTCCTGGTTGTCACGCCTTATCCGGTAGCGCCCGGCTCTGTGATCCGCTGTCGTGCGGTCGGTGTGCTGAACATGACCGATGAAGCTGGTGGTGACGAAAAACTGATTGCCGTACCCCATGAAAAACTGACCGAGCTGTACAGCCACGTACAAGAATACACCGACCTGCCCGCCCTGCTGCTGGAGCAGATCAAGCACTTCTTCGAGAACTATAAAGACCTCGAAAAGGGCAAATGGGTCAAAGTCGAAGGCTGGGCCGGCGCCGACGCAGCACGCGATGCCATCACCAAGTCAGTCGCCGCATACGGCAAGTAAGCAGCTGACCAAGCCGGCCCAGCTGCCGGCTTTTTCTTTCTTTTATTTTCAGGCAAACCGGCATGACCACCCAAAAGCCCTCTTTTGATTTTGAACAGTCGCTCGGCGAGCTGCAGAAAACAGTGGAGCAGCTGGAAAGCGGCGACCTGAGCCTGGAGCAGGCACTGCAGGCATTTGAAAAAGGAATCGGCCTGACTCGCGAATGTCAGCGCGCCCTTGATGCCGCCCGACAGCGCATCACCGTACTACTGGAGCAAAATGGCCAGCTGCAGGAGGTCCCCCTGCAGGACAGTACCTCCCCCACTTCCGCTGGTAGCGACACCGATGACGACATACCCTTCTGACTTGCCCAGCTTCCAGAGTTTCTGCGAAAAACACATCAATCCCGCACTGGAACAGCTCTTTGTCGCACCCCACGCCGAAATGCAACAGCTGTACCACGCCATGCACTACAGCGTGATGAATGGTGGCAAACGGGTACGTCCATTGTTGGTCATGGCCAGCTGCATGGCACTCGGCGGCAGCCCGGAAAATGCCATCGCCCCGGCCTGCGCGGTCGAGCTGATTCATGCATACTCGCTGGTACACGATGACCTGCCGGCAATGGATAACGATGATTTGCGGCGTGGCCAGCCAACCACCCATATCGCCTATGATGAAGCCAGTGCGATTCTGGCTGGCGACGGTCTGCAAGCCCTGGCCTTTGAGGTGCTGGGAAACGCGGCCTGCAAGTACGGCCCTGCCGACCGCTACCTGCCAATGATCGCCATCCTGGCGCGTGCTGCCGGCCCTGCCGGCATGGTTGGCGGCCAGGCGATTGACCTTGCCGCTACCGGCAAACGCATTGATCACACCATGCTGGAGCGTATCCACCGACACAAAACCGGTGCCCTCATCAGCGCCAGCGTACAGCTCGGTGCGCTGGCCAGCGGTCATGCCAACAATGCCAAGCTCGCAGCCCTGTCGATCTATGCTGATGCCATAGGCTTGGCCTTTCAGGTGCAGGACGACATTCTGGATATCACGGGCAACACGGAAACCCTTGGCAAGCAGCAAGGCAGCGACCTGCAGCAAGACAAATCCACCTACCCCGCCTTGCTCGGCCTGGAGTCCGCGCGCAGCTATGCCCGGCAACTGCGCGATGACGCCCTGCTGGCACTGGCGAACTTCGATGACAAAGCCACGATCCTGCGCCAGCTGGCTGACTATATCGTGCAGCGTTCACACTGAAGCGAACCGGCCCTCGACCATACGCCCGTCAGCAGCATGTACCTGCGGGAGCCCTGTACGGTCCCACACGCCAACCTGCTGGCTGTACTACAGGACACTGCTGTGCGACGGCGCACTTCAGTGCGGCTGCCGCTTTACGGCACGTGGCAAACCTGCTGCTTCAGCCTAAAGTCACGAGCCTGTACCAGAAGTATCCGGTACATTGATGATCCCTGCTCTACTTTTCCGGAATGGATGAGGCCTGGATGGATATTCCGCAAACCGCAGCACCAGCCCGCCAGGGCATCACCAGCACGGCCGATATTGAAGCCATCGAGCGTGCCGGGCTGCCCGAGCTGCCGGCCAGCACCTACGAGATGATCCGCCAGAGTGCGGCCATGGACCCGGAAGGGCCAGCGCTGAGTTTTTTCCTCACGGCAGACGAGCTGCACAAACCGGAAACCTGGAGCTATCGCGAGTTTTTGGCGCAGATTACGCGCACCGCAAACTTTTTACACCGCATTGGCGTTAAGAAAGATACAGTGGTCGCCTATGTGCTGCCCAATTTGCCGGAAACCCATTTCGTGATCTGGGGCGGTCAGTCTGCCGGCATTGTTGCCGCACTGAACTCATTACTGGAAGGAGAGGCACTGGCGCAACTGCTCAAAGCGGCCAAGGCTCAGGTATTAATCACACTGGCTCCGTTTCCCGGCACTGACTTGTGGAGCAAGCTGCAGCCACACCTCGGCTCCATCGGCTCGTTGCGTCATCTGGTGCTGGTCGATCTGCCGAGCCGTGTACGCGGGCTCAAGCACTATGTCGCCCGCCTGATGCAGGCTCGGGAGACCTGGCGCTTGCACGGCAGTTCCGGCCTGCAAGGTGCCATGCCTGCATCCATTACCCTGCACCATTTCAGTCAGGCCATCGCCGGAGAAAACCCGGACCGGCTCGACAGCAAACGTGTGTTTGATCCCGATGATACCTCATCCTTTTTCTGTACCGGTGGCACCACTGGCCTGCCCAAGATTGCCATGCGCACCCACCGTAACGAAGTATTCGATGCCTGGAGCGCTGGGGAATTCATCGGTGACGACATAGCACCCCGCACCGTTGTTTACTGCGGTCTGCCGCTGTTTCACGTCAATGCAGTAATGGCGACAGGGCTGCTGCCATTCTCCAAGGGGGCTCATGTAGTGCTCGGCACCCCACAGGGTTACCGTGGCGAAGGTGTGGTGAAACGCTTCTGGGAAATTGTTGAGCACTATGGCATCAACTTTTTCAGTGGTGTGCCCACGCTCTACTCTGCCCTTTTACAGGTGCCCATTGATGGCCGCAAGCTGGACTCACTGCACTATGGCCTGTGCGGTGCCGCACCCATGTCGAGGGAAGTGTTTCGTAACTTCCAGCAACAGACCGGCCTGAAAATACTGGAAGGTTACGGGTTGACCGAAGCAACCTGTATCAGCAGCATCAACCCTCCCCGTGGCGAGCGCAGGATCGGCTCAATCGGTCTGCGCCTGCCGTTTCAGGATATGAAGTCAGTCGTACTGGCCGACTCTGGCGCCTATATGCGGGATTGCGTCACAGACGAAGTGGGTACGTTAATCGTATCCGGCCCCAACGTTTTTCTCGGCTACCGGATAGCGGAACAAAATCGCGATATATGGGTGGATTGTGGTGACGGCAAACGCTGGCTGAACACCGGTGACCTGGCCAGGCAGGATGCAGATGGCTATTTCTGGCTGGTCGGCCGCAAGAAGGAGCTGATCATTCGTGGCGGCCACAATATCGACCCGCTGGTCATCGAAGAGCCCCTGTACCGTCACCCGGCGGTAGAGCTGGCCGCCGCCATCGGCCGCCCCGACGAATATGCCGGAGAGTTGCCAGTGGTCTATGTCCAGCTAAAGAGTGGCACCAGCGCAACCGAGGACGAGCTGCTGACCTGGCTAACAGAGCAAATTGGCGAACGGGCTGCCGTTCCGAAACAGGTCCATATCATCAAGACCATGCCGTTGACAAGTGTTGGCAAGATCTTCAAGCCCGAGCTAAAAAACCGGGAGATCGGCGACGCTCTGGCCCAGGCCCTGCATAATGCAGGGATCAAAATTCGCTCCATTGAGGCGGTCAGTGACGGGCAAAAAGGCGTGATCGTCAATCTACAGCTTGAGCCGGAAGCCTCAGCCGAGGCTGCCCGGCAGGTGCTGAGGCGCTATCCCTTCTTCTTTCAGTTGGGCTGACGTAACACAGTCCCTGTTAGCAGGACAGCTCCGCCCGCACAATCGCTGCACCGGCACTTAAAGCAGCGAGCTTGCCTCGCGCGACATCCCGCGACAGTGGAGCCATGCCGCAGTTGGTGCAAGGATACAGTTTGTCGGCATCGACAAATTCCAGTGCCTTGCGCAAGGTGTCCGCCACCTGCTCTGGTGTTTCGACCTGACTGGTTGCTACATCAATGGCACCAACCATGACCTTTTTGCCACGGATCAGCTCAATCAGCTCCATGGGTACGTGCGAGTTTTGGCATTCCAGTGAAACGATATCGATGGCAGATTTTTGCAACCTGGGGAACACTTCTTCGTACTGACGCCATTCGGAACCCAGGGTTTTCTTCCAGTCGGTGTTGGCCTTGATGCCATACCCATAGCAAATGTGCACAGCGGTTTCGCATTTCAAACCTTCAATCGCCCGTTCCAGTGCTGCAACACCCCAGTCGTTCACCTCATCAAAAAACACGTTAAACGCCGGCTCGTCAAACTGGATGATGTCAACGCCTGCCGCTTCGAGTTCTCGCGCTTCCTGGTTAAGGATGCTGGCAAACTCCCAGGCCAGCTTTTCACGGCTTTTGTAGTGGCCATCATACAGGGTGTCGATCATGGTCATCGGCCCCGGCAGCGCCCATTTGATCGGTTGACCGGTTTGCTGTCGCAGAAATCTGGCATCCTCGACAAATACCGGCCGCTCACGGCTGACTGCGCCGACCACTGACGGCACACTGGCCTCGTAACGGTCGCGGATTTTGACTGTTTGCCGATTTTCAAAATCCACTCCGCTCAGGTGTTCAATAAAAGTGGTAACAAAGTGCTGCCGCGTTTGTTCGCCATCACTGACAATATCAATGCCCGCGTGCTGTTGTTCCTGCAGGGCAATGCGCAGGGCATCCTGCTTGCCGGCCATCAGCTCTTCGCCTTCCAGTTTCCAGGGTGACCAGAGTTTTTCCGGCTCTGCCAGCCAGGAGGGTTTGGGCAGGCTGCCCGCTGTGGAGGTAGGAAGTAGTTTGTTCATGGTGTCTGTCTTCTAAACCGTTTGAGTGATATGGATTGGGAGATTAAAAAAATAGTTTTGCGCGAACAGATCCGCTTCTGCGGGCGGGAAAGCTGCAGCTCTGTGTCCGGGGCCTGCCGACTGTTTTGTGTCGTACAAAAGGTGGCCTGGTTATGGCTTAGGCGCTTGTTCGGCTGTCTGGCCTTGCCCTGGTGCGCAAGACAGTGCCTTGCTCCAGGGCCGGCGCTTGCCCGAATGCTGCAGTACAGTGACACAGGCCAGGATGCATCGCCGTATGTTTCAGGCTGCGGCACGATACGGGTCAGGTTCATTACCATCCAGGTACGCGCCGCAATGTTTTAACCGGGTCCTGCCGGGACGGGGACAGTGAAAGCGCTGTTTACTCGCCCCCCTTTGGACAGAGTCGGGTTACAGCACGTAATTGGCAGCCCACTTGTCCAGCACCGCCTGATAGGGCTTGATGAAGTGCTCGTGGGCAAATCTGCCCTGCTCGATGGCCAGCTGGCTGCGCTCTTCGCGGTCATACACAATATTGGTCAGCTCATGGTCCGGGTTGTTCAGGCTGGGCTGATACAGCTCGCCGGCTTTGGTTTTGGCGTTGTAAATCTCTGGACGATAAATCTTCTGAAACGTCTCCATGGTGCTGATGGTGCTGATCAACTCAAGGTTGGTGTAATCGTTCAGCAGGTCGCCAAAGAAATAGAAGGCAAAGGGTGCCACACTGCCCAGCGGCATAAAATAGCGCACCTGCAGGCCCATTTTTTTGAAGTACGCCTCGGTCAGCGAGGTTTCGTTGGGCTGGTACTCAATGCCCAGCAGCGGATGCCTGTTGTCCGTGGCGTGATAACGCTTGCTGTCGGAAACCGACAAGCAAATCACCGGCAGCTTGGCAAAGTGCTGGCGGTAGCTGTCCGAGTGAACAAAGCTCTGGAAGATTTTGCCGTGTAAATCGCCAAAGTCATCCGGTACGCTGAAGCCTTCACGCCCCTTGTTGTGCTCCAGCAGCCGTACGCTGAAATCATAGTCACGCACATAGGACGAGAAGTTGTTGCCGACCACGCCTTCAATGCGCTTGTTGGCATGATGATCAACAATATGGGTTTTCAGGATTTCAATGCTCGGAAAGGCTTTGCCATTGCCCTCGACATCCATATCCACAGAAATGATTTCCAGCTCAACCGAATAGCGGTCACCCTTGGGGTTATCCCAGCTTGCCAGCTGGTTGAAACGCTGATTGATCATGTTCAGCGTATTGCGCAGGTTCTGCTGGCGGCTTTCGCCACGGGCCAGGTTGGCAAAATTGGTGGTGATGCGGGTGTGCTCCAGCGGCTGATAGTTTTCGTCAAAATCAATGCTGCTAATAGCAAAAGAAAAATCATTACTCATGACAAACAGGTATCCAGTATTGCAAAATCTTGGTGAGTTCCGGTTCAGCGCTGTGCCTGCTTAACTGCAAGTCTGTGGATTGCGCCTGCTTTTCAGCCCGTCAAGTACCCGGAACCAAAGCTGAAGGCATTTATACGCAGCCTGGCCTGTTAAGAAAAATGATATATCCTGAAGCCTTGCGTGAATATTTTTCATGTTGATCGGACTGACCTGTAAACGGGTGGTCAAAACAGCACCGTTCGCCCTGCTGTGTTCCAAAACTGCCGTGCAATAGGCCAGCAACGGGTGCCAGGTATTATTAGCTGCCAACCGCTTGCAATCGTTGAAAGCAGCCAGGTATGGCTTACAAGCACAGCTTCAAGCCTGAAGCTGTCACACAGTCAGGCAAGCGCGGTTGGCAAAGCGGCCCTGATTGCACTCAAAATATTGTCTGCACTGTTGTAATCAAGGGGTATCAGCTGGTAGCCATCTGTGGTTTGCAATACCAGGCTGGGAAAACCGTTGATCGGCATGCGCCGCGCCTGCTGCATCTGCTGTTCAAGAAGCTGGCCGGTTGAGCTGCTATCAAGATCGGCAGCAAAGCGCTCTGTATCCAGCCCCAGTTCTTGCGCCAGCTGAATCAGTGTAGAGTCATCGGACGGGTTCAGTGCCCGCAGGTAATAGGCTTGCTGGATGGCCAGAATCATTTCCTGTTCCTGCTGCTGATTGCCAGCGGCCAGCACAGCACGACACGCCGGCCATGTGGAGCGCCTTGGCTGACAGTCAGTCCAGAACGCAAAGTTGAATTCGGTACCCGGCACATGCTGCTGGATACGCTGCCAGGTGGTCTGCAGCATGTGTTGCATGTCTGCCGGCATGGGAGCATCGCTGTCCGGTGCCAGGCCACCCAGCAGATATTCAACCTTTAGCGGCAGTTCACCCAGTGCGTCCTGCACCTGCTGCCAGACCGGCACAAAAGCCCAGCACCAGCTGCACATGGGGTCATGAACGTAAAAAAGCGTATTTTTTGACTGCGCCATATAATAAGTACCTAGGCACGCCACTGAAGGCTACTATTGTGATTGCCGCTTTCGCCGGCAATATCCTGATAGCCCTGCACCGCCCGCTGCTGACGGGCTGCTTCGCCTGCGGTCAATTCCTGGTCATCTGCCGCCTGGTCTATTTCGTCATCCTGGTCAGCGCGGGCCAGCTCGGCGCGGGCTTCGGCTTCCATCTGTGTGGCTTTGGCTGCTACCGAACGGTCCTGCCCGGAAGGTTCAGCCGGCGCCAGCGCGGCAGCGCGAATGATCTGGGCGCGACGCAAGGTATCTTCCGGCGTATCACCCCTGGAGACGTCAATTTTCACTTCGCCGGCAGTGGCATAGCTAACCCCGTCAGGTCCGCGCTGATAGGTAAAGCTGGCACCGGATGTAGCCAAGCCACCGGCTGCGGCCAGGTGCGCCATTTCATGGGCGCGCACTTCGCGATCACGGGCCTTGAGCTGCTCCACTTCTTTGAGCTGCTCTTCGCTCAGCTCGCCACTTTGGCTTGAGCCGGGTTTATCCTGTTGCCGAGCCCCTGCAAACCCCTGTGCTTTTTCAGTTGTTGCAGGCTGGCGTGCAGAAGCCGGGGTGTAAGCAGTGTAAAAATGGCTGGCAGATGAAATATGCATGGCTGCCCTCCGTTGCTATCGCCTGTTTAACCCGAGTATACCTTGCCCTCGGGCTGACAGCACACCCCGGCCAATAAGCGGATGTTTCTGGCGGTACAAAAAACCGGGCGCAGTGGCCCGGTTTTGATGTTTCAGCACTGCTTACTTATTACGCTCTGCCCGCTTGCGGTCGCTTTCGGTAAGAATTTTCTTGCGCAACCGAATGGATGCAGGCGTTACTTCTACCAGCTCGTCATCCTCGATAAATTCCAGCGCTTGCTCCAGCGTGAAGCGCACAGGCGGTACCAGCGCAATGGTTTCGTCCTTGCCGGAGGCACGCATGTTGTCCAGTTTCTTGGCCTTGGTCGGATTAACCACCAGGTCGTTGTCCCGGGCGTGAATGCCAGCCAGCTGACCTTCGTAGATTTCATCCCCCGGCGACAAGAACAGCTTGCCGCGCTCCTGAAGGGTTTCCAGTGAATAGCTCAGTGCTTTACCGCTGGCCATGGACACCAATACGCCGTTAGGCCGGCCAGCCAGGTCTGCACTTTTAATGGGGCCATAATGACTGAAGGTGCTGGTCAAAATGCCAGTACCCGAAGTGATGGTCATAAACTGATTACGAAAGCCAATCAGGCCCTTGGCCGGAATTTCATATTCCAGGCGGATGCGGCCCTTGCCATCGGGCACCATATCTTTCAGCTCACCCTTGCGCAGGCCAATTTGCTCCATAATCGGACCCTGGTGCTCTTCTTCGATATCAAAAATGACAAATTCGAAGGGCTCCTGTTTTTCGCCATCGACGTCCTTGATGATTACCTCGGGACGGGAAATGGCCAGCTCGAAACCTTCGCGGCGCATGGTTTCGATCAGGACTGACAGGTGCAGCTCACCACGGCCAGAAACGACAAAGCGGTCCGGATCGCCGGTTTCCTCAACGCGCAAGGCGACGTTGTGCAACAGCTCTTTTTCCAGACGCTCCTTGATATTGCGGCTGGTAACGTATTTTCCTTCCTTGCCGGCAAAAGGTGAGTCATTGACCTGAAAAGTCATGCTCACGGTCGGTTCGTCAACACTCAGTGGCGGCAGCGCTTCAACGTGCTGCTGGTCACACAATGTATCGGAGATGAACAGCGGTTCGAAACCGCTGATGCAGATGATGTCACCGGCCTTGGCTTCTTCCACTTCGACCCGCTGCAGGCCATGGTGCCCCATAACCTGCATGATGCGGCCATTGCGCTTCTTGCCGTCAGTGCCAATGGCGGTCACTGGTGTGTTGGTCTTGATACGACCGCGGGTAACCCGGCCAACACCAATCACGCCCAGGAAGTTATTGTAGTCCAGTGCAGAGATTTGCATCTGGAAAGGACCATCCACATCCACTTTGGGAGGCTTCACATAGTCAATAATCGCCTGGAACAGCGGGTCCATGTTGTCGGCCATTTCTTCCGGGTCCATGCCGGCAATGCCATTCAGGGCACTGGTGTACACAATCGGGAAGTCCAGCTGTTCGTCAGTACCGCCCAGGTTATCGAACAGGTCAAATACCTGGTCGATAACCCAGTCGGGGCGTGCGCCGGGCCGGTCGATTTTATTGACTACGACAATCGGGTTGAGGCCGGCTTGGAACGCCTTCTGGGTAACAAAACGGGTTTGCGGCATGGGGCCATCGATGGAGTCCACGACCAGCAACACGCAGTCAACCATGCTCAGCACGCGCTCAACCTCGCCACCGAAGTCGGCGTGACCAGGGGTATCAACGATGTTGATGGCGTAGTCGCTCCACTTGATCGCAGTATTCTTCGCCAAAATGGTGATGCCGCGTTCTTTTTCCTGGTCGTTGGAGTCCATTACACGGTCGGATTCCAGCTCCTTGCGGTCCAGGGTGCCGGATGCACGCAGCAGGGCGTCAACCAGGGTGGTTTTGCCATGGTCCACGTGGGCAATGATGGCGATGTTTCTCAGTTTCTCAATCACAGTGGTTTTCTCTAGGTTAAAATTTTCTTGCTCGGTTTTGCTACGCAGGTAGGCTGTACTATTTTTATCTGGACAACGCCATTGCATGCTCCGCAAAGTCGCCGCGAATATATCCGCGCAAGCCCTTTGATGGCACTCATGCCATCAAAGTTTGACTCCACATACAGTGCCGTTGTCAGCAAACACTGTGCAATCTGCCACATCCGCTCCAGCGGCGGAGCGTTCGGCACTGCAGTCAGCGTCACACACTCAAAATCAGGGCCGATACACCCTTACATTGTCATGCCCTTCATGCAACAAGTGGTGACAATGCAGACGGCTCATCACCCCCTTGTCGCAATACAGCAAATACTGCCGGTTGCTGTCCAGCTCCTGGAACTTGCTGTTTATCGCATAAAACGGTAGCTGAATCTGCTCTACGCCGTCCAGTGTCAGCGGATGGTCTTCGCTTTCGTCAGGGTGGCGGATGTCCACCACCACCTGCCCGGGTAGTGCCTCGCTGACCATTTCGACCTGTACGTCTTCACTCAGTTCTTCCAGCAATTTGTCAACTGTGACAAAGCGGGCCCGGGCCACCGCCTGCTCCAGTAACTGCTGATTGAGACTTTCTTCTTCACGGGCGATCCGTCCGGGACGCGCCCTGGTCGTCGGATTGACGGAAATTACTCCGCAGTACTCCGGCATATGCTTGGCAAACTCGGCAGTACCGATAGCCTCTGCAGTGTTAATGATATCTTGCTTGTGCGCAGCCACCAGCGGACGCAGCACCAGCTTGTCGGTGGCCTTATCAATTACCGACAGATTGATTAGCGTCTGGCTGGAGACCTGTGAAATGGCCTCGCCAGTGGCCAGTGTACCGATTTGCAGACCATCGGCAATTTTTTCTGCCGCACGCAGCATCTGGCGCTTGAGCACAACCCCCATCTGGCTGTTATCGACATTGCCGAGAATATCCGCCAATACTTCCTCAAAGGGTACGCTGACAAACAGGACCCGGTGCGAGCGTCCAAATTTTTCCCACAGGTAATGCGCAACCTCCATCACGCCCAGCTCATGGGCACGCCCCCCGAGATTGAAAAAGCAGAAATGCGCAAGCAAACCGCGACGCATCAGCTGGTAAGCGGCAACAGTAGAGTCAAAACCACCGGACATCAGGACCAGCGTCTGCTCAATGGAACCTAGCGGATAACCGCCCAGTCCTTCCTGGCGGTTGAACTCAACCAACAGGCGGCGGTGACGAATTTCAAGCCGCACCTCGACATCCGGCCTGTTCAGCCGAATACCGGCGGCACCGCATTGGCGGCGCAGCAAGCTGCCGACTTCGCGCTCGACATCCATTGAAGTAAACCCGTGCTTGCCAACCCGCTTGCAGCGGACGGCAAAAGTTTTATCCTGAAGCAGCGGCGCATAGTGCTCGGCACAGCGGTTGGCAATTTCCTGCATGCTGTCGGGCAGCTCGAAGTCCAGCACCTGATAAAAATGTGCAATACCGGGCAGGTTGCGCAACCGCTCGACCACCTGCTGTTGCAGGACCGGATCAGTCAGGCTGGTGACCACATCAATGTTGTCCCACTCACCAGAAGTACGAATACCCGGATCCAGATCCTTGAGCACGTTACGGATATTGCGACCCAGCTGTAAAATGAACTGGCGACGAACCGGGCGACTCTTGATGGTGATTTCAGCAAAAGGTTTAACAAAAAGTTTCATGGGGACAGGGTCGACAAGGGCTTGACAAGCAAAAAAGAGGCCGGATTATAGCAAATCCAACTGGAGTTAGCGACTGTCTGGACGCAGCCCAACATCTTAAGCTGACCCAGGCAGAGCAGTACAGCGCCAGTCTCGCCAAGCACTTCTCGCCCCTCCGGCTTTTAGCAATCTTGCGCGCATGCACATCAGCCCTCCCGCCGTGCCTGCACCCGTTTATGCTGCCCCGCTGCCCTCCGAAAATGGCTGACCGCACCGGGTTGCTCCAAACGGCTGCAGCATGTCACGTCACACCTGAAGCAGGAAGGTCACCGGCCCATCATTGGTCAGACTCACCTGCATGTCGGCCCCAAAACAGCCGGTTGCCACCTGCGGCCAGGCTCTCTGCGCCATGCCTACAAAACGCTCAAACAGCTCTTCTGCCACCTGCGGCGCTGCTGCTGTGGAAAACCCCGGACGCAGGCCGCTGCGGGTATCAGCCGCCAAAGTAAACTGTGAAACAAGCAACAAACCGCCGTTAATGTCTTTAAGCGAGCAGTTCATGCGTCCTTCTGCATCGGCAAAAATACGGTAGTTGAGTAGTTTGTTGAGCATTTTTTCCAGCTGCACCTGGCCATCATCCGGCTCCAGCCCGACCAGGGCCAGCACGCCTTGCCCGATTTCCCCGACAATGTCCCCAGCCACTTCGACACGGGCTGTGGTCACCCGCTGAATCAACACCTTCATCCAAACACCTGTCTGTTGTTGCCCGAATCAAGTTCAGGATGCGCTGATCAATACTGGCCCGTCAGCACCAGCGACACCTGCGGAAACGCAATTTAATCGTAGCAAGTACGCATTTTGCGCTGGTTTTGAAGGTGCCCTGTCAATGCAGGCCATTACTCAGCGTTCCCTTTAAGCTCTGCACCTGCTGCAGTGAGTCAGCAGTGCATAGCAAACACCCGGCAGTAGCCGGGTGTTGGGGGGCCGAAAAAGCGGTTAGCCCTGTTCTTTGTGGTATTTGGTAATCCGCTCCACTTCCTGCTTCGACCCCATGAATACCGGCACTCGCTCGTGCAGCTTTTCCGGACGCACATCCATGATGCGGATTCGCCCGTTAGTTGCAGCGCCACCGGCCTGCTCGACAATCATGGCCATGGGATTGGCTTCGTACATCAGGCGCAGCTTGCCCTTTTCATCATCCATGCGACGGTCCCAGGGATACATGAACACACCGCCACGGACCATGATGCGATGAATGTCAGCCACCATTGAGGCCGTCCAGCGCATGTTGTAGTTTTTTCCCAGCGGTCCTTCTTTACCCGCCAGCATCTCATTGACATAGCGCTGAACTGGCTCTTCCCAGTGGCGCATGTTGGACATATTGATGCCAAATTCGGCAGCTTCCTCGGGAATGGACATATTGTCATGAGTCAGAATGAACGACCCCATCTCAGTATCCAGAGTGAAACCTTTAACCCCGTTACCCAAGGTTAGCACCAGCATGGTTTGCGGACCGTAAATAGCATACCCGGCGGCTACCTGCTTGACGCCTGGCTGCAAGAAATCCTCATCCTCAAGAACACCACAGACATCAACGCTTTCCGGGCAGCTCAAGACAGAAAAAATAGTGCCCACAGAAACGTTGATATCGATATTGCTGGATCCATCCAACGGGTCAAATACCAACAAATAAGAGCCTTTGGGGAAGCAGCCCGGAATCTGATAAGGCTTTTCCATTTCCTCTGATGCCATGCCGGCCAGGTGCCCTCCCCATTCGTTGGCTTCCAGCAGAATCTCGTTGGAAATTACATCCAGCTTCTTCTGCATTTCACCCTGTACGTTCTCCGTACCTTCGTTACCCAGAGCACCACCCAGCTCACCCTTGCTGATGTGATAATTAATAACCTTGCAAGCCCGGGCAACAACTTCAATCAGAAAGCGCAGCTCTGCTGGTGTCTGGTGGGCTCGGGTTTGCTCAATCAGGAAGCGGCTCAGGGTGGTACGTGGTGACATGATGACCTCAGCATGAAAACAAGACTGGGTGGATTCTACTCGCTTTCACGGCATAAAGCTGCCGAAAAAGTTGATATGGATTCGGTAGACCAACAGAAATACCCATGTAGCAAGCACGGCAGTTGACTCATATCAATAACCCCATCAACTCAATGGCTATGATTACAGGCAGAAAAAGTTCCAGCTTATTTTCATTCCACTATGGAGCATAGCCATGCGCAAAACCCTTCTCGCAACCACCCTGCTGGCCACCATCGCAGCTACCCCTGCCGCCTTCGCTCACGAAGCTGGTGACATCATTGTTCGTGCTGGTGCCGTGACTGTAACCACCCACGAAAGCACTTCTGGCGTTAAAACTTCCGATCTGGGCAACCTGAACGGCAAGGCCACCTTGGACAACGACACCCAGCTAGGTCTGAACTTCGCCTATATGGTGACCGATAACATTGGTATTGAGTTGCTGGCGGCCTCCCCGTTCAAACATGACGTTCATATCAAAAATACCGATGTAGGTAGCATGAAACTGGGTAGCATCAAGCACCTGCCACCCACCCTCAGTGCCGTGTACTATCCGCTGGATAGCAAGTCCGCATTCCAGCCATATATTGGTGCAGGCATCAACTACACTTGGTTCTTTGATGAGTCTCTGTCAAGCACAGCTAAGCAGGGCTTGAATGCCAGTAACTTTAAGGTGAAAAACTCCTGGGGCTGGGCCGCTCAAGTGGGCGCCGACTACATGCTGACCGATAACATCATGATCAACGGCCAGATTCGTTACATCGACATCGATACCGACGCCACCCTGAACACTGTCGCCGGTCGTACCAAGGTTAACGTTGATGTTAAACCATGGGTCTACATGGTTGGCTTGGGCTACAAATTCTAATTTGTTACCCGCCAAACCCAAAGGGCGCTCTTTCGAGCGCCCTTTTTTGTAACTGCCAATCCTCTCAGATTTAATACAGCACCTGATACAGCTTGCGCCGATACAGGATCACCAGCGGATGGGCACTGCCCAGCAACTCGAACACCTGCAGCAGGGTTTCATGGGCAGCACCATTGCCGTATTCACGGTGACGGATGAACAGCTGCAACAAGGCGTCCAGTGCCGGCTCGTATTGCTGACGCGACAACTGCTGAATGGCCAGCTGATAAGCCGCTTCATCATCAGCAGGGTTTTGCGCCAGCCTGCTCTTCAGTTCCGCGACTTCCGGCAACTCGGCAGCCTTGCGCAAAAAAGTCAGCTGCGCCTGGGCAGCAGCCAGCTCATGTTTGTGTTCGTCACCCTTCACCGCACCCAGCACCTGCACCGCCTCATCCAGCGCATTGCGCTCAATCAGGCAACGGCCATATAAAATCAGCGCCGGTTCATTACTGTTATCTTCCTGCAGCATGGCTTGCAGTACCGTTTCGGCCTCGGCATAGGCGCCTTCGGCAAACAGCTGTTCGGCCTGTTCCAGCGGCGTAATGGTGATTTCTTCCGGCTCCGGGACATGCCGTGCAAGCATTTCGCGAATCTGCGACTCGGGCTGAGCTCCGGCAAAACCATCCACCGGCTGACCATCCTTGAACAGCACCACCGTTGGCAGACTGCGTACACCAAAGCGGGCAACTGTTTCCTGCTCGACATCACAGTTGACCTTGGCCAGCAAAAACTCGCCGTTGTAATGGGTAGCAATCTTTTCCAGCAACGGCATCAATGCTTTGCAGGGCGCACACCAGTCGGCCCAGAAGTCCACCAGTACCGGCCTGATGAACGAGTTTTCAATCACCAGCTGATCAAAAGCTTCAGCACCTTCCACATCAACAATAAACGACTGACTCACTTCATTTTCCTCTCACTTTGCACGCTTGGCGGCGTAGACCCGGAAACCGTCACGCTCGGCTAGCACCCGGCAAAGCCCAACATGTGCTTCGATCAGCTCCGGGTAACGTAGAAAACTATTGGCAACCAGGCGCAGCTCTCCCCCCGGGCGCAAATGGTTGGCAGCCTGCCGGAGCAGGTCTTCGGTGGCCTGATAACAGGTATGCACACCCTTGTGAAACGGAGGGTTGGTAATAATCGCCGCCAGTTGACGCGGCGCATCCGCAATACCGGCACCGGCAATCACCTCGGCCTGCATGCCGTTGCGCGCAAGGGTGCGCTTGCTGCTTTCAATAGCAAACGCATCCACATCCAGCATGCTTACGGGGCTGTCCGGATACAGGGCTTTCAGTGTGGCACCAATTACGCCAGCACCACAGCCAAAATCGAGCAGCGGACCTGATGGCAATGCGTCAAGGTGCTCCAGCAGCAGCGCGGTACCCTTGTCCAGCCGGCCATGGCTGAACACTCCTGGCAAGCTGCACAGCTCCAGAACTTGTCCGTCCGGCAGCTCAACCCTGAAGTCCTGTTGCCACTGATGCGCAAGGGCAGCTTGATCTTGCACAGCCTCCGGCTCCAGCTGACAGAGCCAGAGCTGGCAGTGACGGGCGCTGTCCAGCTTCCAGCTTTTGCCAAACTGCGCCAGCTGTCTGGCCGCACGTTCAATACCGGCTTTTTTTTCACCCACCATAAACAGCCGCTGCAGCCCCGGCTGCCGCACCAGCTCCTGCAGCAGATATTCGGTCAGCTCGCGGGACTTGGGCAAAAACAGCACCGCATCTTCTACTTCAAGGGCCGGCACCTGATAACCAAAGTGCAGCCTCTCCGCATGCCATTGCAACAGCTTTTGCCACTCGTCAGCCTGCCAGCTCCAGAGCTGCGCCCTGGGTAGCTCATCAAGCAGACCATCAGCAGGAGCTCCAGCCAGCAACAGGTTGCCGGTAAAATATTCGGCCTGCCGCAGCAGGACCTGGCTTCTTGGGTCCATGATCACCTGTAATGTTCAGTCTGCCAGCACGGGCAGCTCACATATTGCGATAATAGTTATCCAGCAACTCGGCCAGCCCCGTGCGCCAGGAGCGTGGCTTGATACCGAAAACATGGGTGATTTTCTTGCAGTCGAGTACCCCATGCTGGGGTTCAATCTGCGCATCCTCAAACTGGGCATGTGGCTGTGGAATCACCTCCAGCCGCATATCCGAGCACCAGGCTTTGGCTTCCTGCAGAATGGCTTCGGCTACTGCCAGCGTAGTGGCTGCTTCCTGCCCGCCATACTGGTAAGTCCCCCAAAGCGGCGCGTTGCAATCAAGCTGGTTCAAAATGGCCACCAACACGCGGGCTGCGTCGTCCACAGGCGTCGGGTTGCCACGGCGATCATCGGCCATCGCCATGCTTTCATGCGCCTGCGCCCGTTGCAGTACCCGGCCAAGCATGCCATCAAGACTATCATCCAGGAGCCAGCCAAAGCGGATAATGACATAGCGCGAACAGATTGAGCGCACGCTTTCTTCCATTGCCAACAAGGCCTGTCCACGCGGGCTGAGCGGGTTGCACTCGTGCTTCTCGTTGTAGGCAGTAGCACGAAAACCATCAAACACCCGATAGCTGGACGGCTGGATCAAAATGCTCTGATAATGTTTGCACAGCTGGGCCAGCCGCTCAACGGCTTCTGCCTGGTGAACAAACTTGGCCGGTTCGACCCGGCCGGCCTGGAACCAGTCGTAGTAGTAGGCCAGATTAATCACCACGTCCGGGCGCACCTGGTCCAACAGCTCGGTCAGGGTGGCCGGTGTCCAGCTTCCTTCGGCCGGTCGCGGTATAAAAAAACTGATGTCGCGTTCGGCGCCCTGGCGAATCAGGGCCTGTCCCAACGCATTACCTGCGCCCAGTAAAACAATCTTCAAGTCCATGCTGACCTTTGCTTTTTTCATTCTGATGGCTGGCTCCGGCGGGCACAGGGCCGCCGGCAATATTCGGTTGTGCTGCCGAGGGTCTGTCGACAGCAAAAATGCCCCTCTATCCGGCCCTCACACATGACCGGTCTGGCTAACTCAACTGTTACACTTTTACATCCACGCCTCTTGCACTGTGCTGTCCCGCCATGGCCTGCACGACTCGTCTCAGCACCTGGCTACGGGCCCCGAATGCTCTATATCCTGAGTTAGCCAGCTAGCCAAACACTAACTAGAACGGAATATCATCATCAAAATTGTCAAATGACGGGGCTGACGCAGGCTCTGGGGGCATCTGCGCAGCCGGAGCCGGACGCTCGGCAGGCTGTGGCTGCTGTTGCGGCGCCTGCTGCTGTGACGCGCGCTGCGGATAACCGCCCTGCGACTGTTCATAATTGCCACCGGCGTCACCACCACGGCTGTCCAGCATTTGCATTTGGCCGCCCATATCCACCACCACTTCGGTGGTGTAGCGTTTGATTCCGTCCTTTTCCCACTCTCGGGTCTGCAGACGGCCTTCAATATAAACCTTGGAACCCTTGCGCAAATATTGGCCGGCAATCTCGGCCAGACGGCCAAAAAAAACGACCCGGTGCCATTCGGTGCGTTCTTGTTGCTGTCCCGTGTTGCGGTCTTTCCAGCTGTCAGTTGTTGCCAGCGTTACATTGCATACTGCATTGCCGCTTGGCATGTAGCGGGTTTCCGGGTCTGCGCCCAAGTTGCCGATGAGAATGACTTTGTTAATTCCACGCGCCATTGCTATCTCCTTGTCTCGTGCGTCAGCGGCCGGCGGAGCTGAGTCTATCCAGCATTGCCTGCAACTGCTCACGCTCGTTCAATTTACTGTCAAATCTTACATAAACCGCAGCTTCCTCTGCCACATAAAGCGCATCCATGACGCCGGGCTGGTCACGCAACCAATCCAGTAGCTCCCCATCGGGACTACTGCCGGTGCCGACCGTCAAGCGCGTGCTTGTGACATATGGCGGTTCCTGCATGGTAGCAGCAAAACACCACCAGAGTGCGGCCAGAACGGCACATCCGGCAAAAACTGCACCATTGCCACCCAAAGTATAGAGCCCGCCGCCCAGAAAACCACCCACAGCAGCCCCCAGGAACTGGCTGGTGGAGTAAATACCCATGGCAGTACCCTTGGCGCCTGCCGGTGCAATCTTGCTGACCAGCGACGGCAAAGTGGCCTCCAGCAAGTTGAAAGCAGCAAAAAATAGCACCGCCCCCAACACCAGCAATACCAAGCTGGTGCCCAGCCACCAAAAATATAGCTGGCTAAGACCTACCAGCGCGATCGCACCGAGAAAAACCCTTTTCAACTGCCGTTGTTTTTCGCTATAGATGATAAAGGGAATCATGGCGACAAACCCTGTTACCATGGCGATCACATAGACCCACCAGTGCTCTTCCCGCGGCAGCTTCCCCTGCTCCACCAACACCAGTGGCAAAACTGTAAAACTGGCCATCAGCAGTGCATGCAAGACAAAAACTCCCACATCCAGCCGCAACAACTGCGTATCGGCAAATACACGGCGCAAGGCCGTGCGGCTGATCCCCGAATCCAGATGTCGCATCTGCTGTTGCGGCTTCGGCACCCAGACCGCCATCAGGCAGATGCCGAACAGGGCCATCAGCGACGTAAACCAGAATAAGCCAGACAGCCCGACCCAGCGGGTGATGACCGGCCCGGCAATCATAGCCACGACAAACGACAGGCCAATACTCATACCAATACCGGCCATTACCTTGGTCCGGTGCTGCTCACGGGTCAGATCGGACAACAACGCCATGACGGCAGCAGAAATGGCACCAGCGCCCTGTATGACCCGGCCGACAACCAGCATCTCGATTGACTCCGCCATGGCGGCTACGCCACTGCCCAGCGCAAACACCAACAGGCCGGCATAGATCACCGGCATGCGCCCGAACCGGTCAGACAACATGCCGAAGGGTATTTGCAGCAACGCCTGGGTCAGGCCGTAGGCACCAATGGCAATGCCGATCAGCAGTGGCATTGGCAGGCCGCTGGTGCTGACCAGTTCGGGCCCATATGTGGCCAGTACCGGCAAAACCATGAACATGCCCAGCATGCGAAAGGCAAACACCAGTGACAACCCGCTCATGGCACGGCGCTCAGTCTGGTTCATCGAATCAACACGGGAATCCATGCAGTCATCTCTTATAGTTCTAGGGAAATGCGGAATTTTAGCAGGTTCGCCGCCAGCATGCTGAGCTTGCCTGTCCGGCTGCTGCGCGGGGCAACCCCCGCAGGCCGCGCACAAAAACTGTATACTTGCACGTTTTCCCCTTATTTCCGGATCAAGCAGTGGACACCATCGAAATACGCGGCGCCCGTACGCACAACCTGAAGAACATCGACCTCAGTCTGCCTCGCAACAAGCTTATCGTGATTACTGGTCTGTCCGGCTCTGGCAAGTCGTCACTGGCGTTCGACACCCTGTACGCCGAGGGCCAGCGCCGCTATGTGGAGTCGTTGTCGGCCTATGCGCGCCAGTTTCTCTCGATGATGGAAAAACCCGATGTGGATACCATTGAGGGGCTGTCGCCGGCCATTTCGATCGAACAGAAGTCCACCTCGCACAACCCTCGCTCCACTGTCGGAACCATTACCGAAATCTATGACTACTTGCGCCTGCTCTACGCACGCGCCGGCACCCCGCACTGCCCGACGCATAACGCCCCGCTGGAAGCCCAGACCGTCAGCCAGATGGTCGACAGCGTGCTGGCCCTGCCGAATGAGCACCGCTACATGCTGCTGGCTCCGGTGATCCGCGAACGCAAGGGGGAGCATCTGGCCCTGCTCGACGAGCTGCGCGCCAAGGGTTTCATTCGCCTGCGCATCAACGGCAAAGTCTATGACATGGACGACCTGCCAGCGCTGGACAAGAACAAGCGCAACAGCATTGATGTCGTGGTAGACCGCTTCAAGATCCGTGAAGACCTGGCCCAGAGGCTGGCTGAATCTTTCGAAACCGCCCTGCAACTGGCTGACGGCATTGCCACTGTTGCCAGCATGAGCGAGGGTGTCGAGCTGGAGCAGGTGTTCTCCGCACGCTTTGCCTGTCCACATTGTGGGCACTCCGTGAGCGAGCTGGAGCCCAAGCTGTTTTCCTTCAACAATCCCTCCGGAGCTTGTCCCGGCTGTGACGGACTGGGCATCAAACAATTCTTTGATACCCGCCGCCTGGTCAATCCGGAACTGACACTGGCTGAAGGCGCCATTCGCGGCTGGGACCGGCGCAGCGCCTATTATTTTCAAATGCTGCAGTCACTGGCCCGTCACTACGGCTTTGATATCGACACGCCGTTTGGCCAGCTGGAGCCTCGAACCCGTGAATTGATCCTGCAGGGCAGCGGGCTGGAAGATATTGAGTTCAACTACCTGAATGACCGCGGCGATATCGTCAAACGCAAGCACCCGTTTGAGGGCATTATCCCCAATCTGGAGCGGCGCTACCGCGAAACCGAATCAACCAGCGTGCGTGAGGAAATGGCGAAATACTTGAGCACCCAGGCCTGCCCGGACTGTGACGGCTCAAGGTTATGCAGTTCGGCACGTCACGTCTGGGTAGCCGACAAGACCCTGCCCGAGGTGGTTCGCATGCCTGTCGGTGATGCCCACCAGTATTTCGAGCAGCTAAACCTGCCAGGACGTCGCGGAGAAATCGCCGGTAAAATCCTCAAGGAAATCGGCGAGCGTCTGCAGTTTCTGGTCAACGTTGGCCTCGACTACCTGACCCTGGAGCGCAGTGCCGACACCCTCTCCGGCGGCGAAGCACAGCGTATCCGTCTGGCCAGCCAGATCGGTGCTGGCCTGGTCGGCGTCATGTATATTCTGGACGAGCCTTCCATCGGCCTGCATCAGCGCGACAATGAACGGTTGCTGGCCACTCTGACCCACCTGCGCAACCTGGGCAACACAGTGATTGTCGTCGAACATGACGAGGACGCTATTCGCCTGGCTGATTATGTCGTTGATATCGGTCCGGGGGCCGGCGTGCATGGCGGTGAAATCGTCGCCCAGGGCACACCGAACCAGATCATGCATCACCCCGACTCGCTGACCGGCCAGTACCTGTCCGGCCGCAAGCAGATCTCCTGGCCTGAGCAGCGCACTCCGGTAGATACCGCCAAGATGCTGATCCTGCGTGGTGCTAGCGGCAATAACCTGCTGGATGTTACCCTGACCGTGCCGCTGGGCCTGTTCACCTGTATTACTGGCGTGTCCGGCTCAGGCAAGTCTACCCTGATCAACGGCACCCTCTATCCGATTGCTGCCACCGCACTGAACGGTGCCACCACGCTGGATATCGCACCCTACAAGGACATTGCAGGGCTGGAGCATCTGGACAAGGTGGTGGACATCGACCAGAGCCCGATTGGTCGCACACCGCGCTCCAACCCGGCCACCTACACCGGCATTTTTACCCCCATCCGCGAGCTTTTTGCCGGTGTACCCGAAGCCCGCGCCCGCGGCTACACACCCGGTCGCTTCTCCTTCAACGTCAAGGGTGGCCGCTGCGAAGCCTGCCAGGGTGACGGCGTGATCAAGGTGGAAATGCACTTCCTGCCGGACATCTATGTACCTTGTGACATTTGCAAGGGCAAGCGCTACAACCGTGAAACGCTGGATATCCGCTACAAGGGCAAGACCATCGACGAAGTGCTGGGCATGACCATCGAGGAAGCCCGTGTATTCTTTGACGCCATCCCTGCTTTGGCACGCCGTCTGCAGACACTGATTGACGTCGGCCTGTCCTATATCCGGCTGGGCCAGAGTGCAACTACATTGTCCGGTGGCGAAGCACAGCGGGTAAAACTGGCCCGCGAGTTGTCCAAGCGTGATACCGGCCAGACACTGTACATTCTTGACGAGCCGACCACTGGTCTGCATTTTGCCGATATCCAACTGCTGCTGGACGTATTACATAAACTGCGTGACAGAGGCAACAGCATTGTCGTGATCGAACACAACCTGGACGTGAGCCAGCACCATAGGCAGGATCAGCCTTGGAGCAGTGCTTGATGTGCTTGCGCTTGATGTGCTCGGGCACTCCTTCCATGTTGCGCGCCGTGTTTTCAAACAG
>LSQX01022280.1_pt1 | contig 25250 bp, 24 predicted proteins | sample 654561 | NCBI WGS metagenome assembly LSQX01 (sample SAMN04489861, study PRJNA283612) | anaerobic digester metagenome | isolation source: 4 biogas reactors fed with cattle manure at either 37C or 55C with and... | place: Denmark: Kongens Lyngby | collected 2014 | reverse complement strand
GCAATAATGTGAGAACCGCTCCGGTATAGAAAATATACCAGAAACCTGCATCAAACAGGGCATCCAGGTATCTCTTTTCACGGATAAGGTTGGCCGCCTTCATTGCAAAGCCTGCGTACATATGGATGACGCCAAACAGCAGTGACCAGGATAACATGACTTCCGGGTTTTCGACAATATCAAGCCATAGCGCGTATTTAACCAGAGCGCTGATACCGAACCAACTGCCAAACATTGCACCCCAAAAGACTGTAGAAAGACCGCAGTAAAACATCAGTTTCATAAACTTGCGGATGTTGCCCTGCAGCTTCAAACCCCATAATGCAATTCCTGCAATCAAGGCCAGGACAATCCCATATCCACCGTCGCCCAGCATCAACCCGAAAAAAGCGACGTAGAAGAAGGACATTACAGCATTGGGGTCAATCTCACGGCTGTTCGGAAGACTGTACATCTTCGAAACAGGCTCACCCGCCTCTGCTAGGCCTCTGTTTTCCAAAAGTACTGGAAACTCTTCATCATCAGCTGGTTTTTCAAGTTCTACACTTACGGTATATTTTGATTCAAGAGCTTTTTTTGCTTCAAGGGCAACCTTTTGTGGAACCCAACCCTTAATGTAAAAAGCCCTTTTTGTCTTTAACACTCTTCCGGTTGCCTCAATGCGGCCTTTTTCCATCAAAAGAATATCATGCAGAATTTCAACGGAATTTCTGGCATCCGCCATTTTTTGTATCTGTTCAGCACAATTTTCTCGCTCTGTGGCGATAGCGTCCATTCGGTAATTTATTTTTAAGATATTCTCCTCTGCCGTTCCGGCAAGGCCATGAAATGTAACCCTGTTATAGCCATGGGCTTTTAGGTATGAAAGACATGCATCTGCAGTTTCTGCATGAGAAAACAGATAGATATAATGTAATTCCTTATCGCTGTTTATTCTCTTTATAACCGAAAAGGGAGCCTTTTCATCAAACTCAGAAGATACCTGATCCCAGGAAATATTCGATGGTATGGTGCCAAACTGAAACACCGTCTTTTGTGTTCCTATGGTTTCCAACGGAACGGTAAGCTCATTCCATGGCAATAACGACTGGCGGAGATTCATCAGTCTGTTTTCCTCGGTTTTTAAGGAAAGCAGGCGTTCTTCCTGCTTGCTGATTTTATCCACAACATTCCATACTGTTTCACGATCTTGATTGATTCTATCTACCTCTGAATGACTGACTACACGGTGGCTTTGAAACAGTGGTTTTTTTTCGGGACAGTGTCTGCCCAAACTATCAAGTGCGGTTTGGGTTTTTGCCAACTCTCCTTCAACAACCGATAAGCCTTCCTGGATGGATGGTTTATTAGCAACCTCTTCAACCTCTTCTGCATCTATAGAGCTGATTTCAATAGCCCCAAAGTCCATCAGACTTTTCATTAAGGCCTCCCGCTCTTCTTCCAGGCCGAGCAGGGTCACCTTACTCATACTAATGATCACGCTGCGTCACAATCCTTCCCACAATGAGATCTATTGCGCTGTTCAGTTTCTTCCCTGACTTTTCTTTTATTTCAATACATTTTTTCTGTGTATCTTCATTAATTTTCTTGATATCTGTATTGGCTTTCTCTTGCGCTGTACGGATAATCTCTTTGGATTCCTCTTCAGCTTGTTCCTCAGCTTTTTGCACAGCAATTACAGCCTGTTTTTTTGCTGAAGCAATAATCTCCTTTGCTTGTTGCAAAGCTTCAGCTTCAATTTGCTCTGCCTGCAGTTCAGCAGCAGAAATGTCCTTTAGAAGAGTAAGCGCCATTTCTCCACCCCATTTCGTTATATATTATACCATTTATTATTAATTTCACAACATCAGCTTTTCGAAACGTTATCTTTCTTGCCTTCATGAATTATACATGAACTTTTCGAAAAGACTGCCCGAACACGTAATGCCTAAGCCTGTATCAGATTTGCGAGGGAATATGTGTTTATTTTGATTTTAGTTTGCAAGCATCTATGTCTTACCCTGCCGCTGAAAATTAAGCTCTGGGGAGTACAATATGATACTTAGTGCATGATTGCAGGAATACTGCTATGTACAATGTATACATTATAGCTTATCAATACACAAAAAACAATCCATTTACTTTTAACAGACAACACAGTTTCTGCCATTTCTCTTCGCCCTGTACAACGCTTTGTCGGCAGCTTCAATAACGGCATGGCCGGTATGAAGCTTTTCGCTTTTCTCAGCGATTCCGATGCTGACGGTTACTCGTATCTTGTCTGTACTTGCCTCCAAATGGTCTCTGTTTCTGGGCTTTTTCCCCGGTCTGTTTGGACTTCTGATAACGAATGGACGTTTTCCAATCATTATCCTCAACTGTTCCATTACATCCAAGACATCCTCCACGCTTTTCCTGGAGAAAATGATAACAAATTCTTCACCACCATACCGAAATATTTTGCCACCAACCACGTTCTTCTTTATCATGGATGCAACCATTTTCAGAACATCATCCCCCACATTATGTCCATATTTATCGTTAACACGCTTGAAATGATCAATATCTACCATAGCAACAGCGTATTTATTACCCAACTGAAGGATCTCCCGTTCCAATGCCTGCCTGGACAAAACCCCGGTCAGTGTATCATGAAATGCAAGGGAATATGATGTTTGGAACAACGCGATAATAAATATTAAGAATACAGCTGAATAAAAGATAGATAACACGTCCTGATATCCTGCAAAATGAAGGATTATAAAGCTTCCCAGCGATGCTCCGACAAATGCAATATCCATATCCGACCCAATAATGAAGAGCCGAGTCAGAAGAATACACAGGCAGCATATAAACAAAAAAACACCCCACCGGGGTATGCTTTCCAGTTCTTCTGATGTTTTAAAGATAAGGTTGGCTGTCTTCATTTTTCCAAGCCAAGGGCTCTTTCTTCCTGCATCAAGCAGAACGAAAAAAATGAGAGCAGAAAAAAACAATCCTTTCATTAGACCATATTTACTGGTGATTCCTCTCTCCTTCATCACCGCCAGCAAAATAAAAGCAACCGGTATAACAAGAGAAATTCCATTGGTAAGGGCCCTGTGATTCAATCTTGTTAGTGACGGAACCACACACATGGTGAAAAAAAGGATGTAAACTGCAAAAAAGACACGACTATGCTGAAACCAAACACTGAGAAGGAGTGCAAAAACAGCCAAGAAATAAGGAAGCGTCATAAAAACAGCATTGAGTTTGTTCAAAGACTCAATCGATTCCATGGCTAATATCCAGGATATGATCAAGATAAAAAAAGGGATAATCGCCGTAATCATCTTTTTTCGATCAAATTTGAACATAATGCCTCACTGTTTTCTAACTCCGGTAAGGGTGACTTTACCCGGTTCAATAAGTTTTTATCCTGCTATAGTTGTTCAGGCAGCAGTTTATGGATCGTAGAATCCACCACAGAAATCCCACAGATCAATCACTTTTATTATAGTATACAGAATCTGCCGAATCAACCGGTTTAATCAAGCACTAGGTTGCCTTTTTGTTGAACGGTCTGTGTTCACACGGGCAGTGGCAAGCTCCCATTGAATCGTCGGATGGCTTCGGTATGCAGTTACTGCGTGTAAAAAACCGCTATGCAACTCCATAGCGGCAGAAACAGACACATGATAGGACACAGGTTTATATTACCGGACTATTCCACGATCACCCGGACATAATTCAGAATTTGCCTTGATATAGGCCATCAATTCTTCAATCTTTGTATAAGCAACAGCCACGTAGGTATCTGCCGCTCCATAATAAATTGCAATCCTGCCCGTTTCGGAATCGGTCAGGGTTGCACAGGGGAACACAACGTTCGGAACAAAGCCTGTAGTTTCATAATCCATTTCAGGTGTCAGAAGATAATCCCTTGTTCTGAACAGCACCCGTGAGGGTTCGTTAATATCAAGAACAGCAGCACCAAAACTGTATACAAAGCCATTACATGTGCTGGCAACACCATGATAGAACAGTAACCAGCCTTCCGTCGTTTCAATGGGAACAGAACCAGCTCCAATTTTGACACTCTGCCACCAACCTGATCCGCCCCGGGTCATTACCTTACGGTGTCTTCCCCAATAAACCAAATCTGGGCTTTCGCTTATAAAAATATCTCCAAAAGGAGTGTGACCTGTATCACTTGGACGACTGAGCATATAGTATTTGCCATTAATTTTTCTCGGAAACAAAACACCATTCCTGTTACATGGCAGGCACATATTTTCAAGCCGTGTGAAATTAACAAAATCCTTCGTCATGCCAAGACCCAGAGATGGACCACCACCAAACTCGGTGCACCAGACTATATAATAAGTATCACCTATTTTTATGATTCTTGGATCATAAGCATAATACGGATCATCAGGATTCCCTTCTTCATCCTTCCAGTGAATCTCTGAATCGCTGAATTCCCAATGAAGAGCATCCTTACTCCAGCCCATATGTAAAAATGCTTTCATATGCTTTTGATCTGCTCTGAAAACACCTACAAACTCACCATTATAGGGAACAACAGCACTATTGAATATCCTACCTGTTTTCTGGGTAGGGTTTCGTGGCGTGATTGGATTTTGGTCATGTCTCCAAATAACCCCTTCATAATGGTCCGGCTTTTCCTGCCAAGGAATACTCTTAAGTGGTTCTCCAATTATTTTTACCCTGTTCAACCTTTTCGCTCCCCTTCCTTATACGGTAATATTTAGCATTATCATTATACGAATAATAAAGCCTTCTGTAAAGTTACATTATTAATCTTTCATCCCTTACTTAGAAAAAGGTTACTGTTCAGGGTGTTCACCTTTAGGAGACATTCATGCAAAAATAACTAAGGGGAGGTTCTACCCTCCCCTTATGGAATGATTCGTTTACCAGCCTACCTTCTGCGACGTCTATCGTCCCCATCGTCTGCCATTTCAATTCTTTCTTCCCTTTCATCTTTCTTACCTTTCCGATCTCTTTTTTCTTCAATTCCCTCGAAATCAAAGATTTGGGGCGGGAAAAATTGATCAAACGGGAAATCAATGGTATCGAAAAGATCACATGCATTTTCTTCTCTGGCAGAAACACACTCGCGGGTAGGAATGCAGAAGTCGAATGCAGGAATTAACAGCTGTACCATTCGGGTCAATTTGATTATTGAGAACAGCCCGATTGTTACCACAACGCTCATTGGAGGGAAGAACCTTCTTCCTGCAACCGCATTATCATCTCCAAGCCCGTCATTGTCCTCATAACTGTAGTTTTCTTTCCCCTTATGGCAGCGTATACGCTTAATCTGTGCATTCAAAACCAAAGGCTCTGCTACTTCCACCTTTACAATAGGCAGGTTATCCTGCTGTAATGTTACACCACAATCATCCCCGTCACTTGCGTTCGGAGAACAAACTTTAAGCTCCGGCTCGGTTGTGCTGAAGATCTTAACCTGACCCTCCGAGCCAAACAGGAATACAGTCTTGTTAAACCAAACAAATCCAACTTTTGGTTCAGATGTGACCAGATTCCCGAATTGATCCCTGAAGCAGAATTCAACCCGCAGCTTAATTTTATAACGTACATTGACAGTAAAGAATCCTCTTCTGAACGGTACATCATCGAGATCCGCCAATACCTTTACTACTTCAGCATCTTTTACCCTTACCTTTATGGCTTTGTCCAATATACACTGTACATCTTCGCAAAAATCCACTTCAGCATCTTCTATACAATCCTTCTCTCTGCAATGATCGTATACCTTTTCAACCTGTACGCAAACAGCTTCTTTTAATCTGCAAATGTCCTCACCGTCGATAAGACCGGCAACTACCCGCTCTTTGCTCATATAATACATTCCCCCAAAGTCAATAGTATCTCAATTTTATAATATGTCTTTAGTTTTTTTTGGTGAATAAATACCCGTGTTTCGCAACCTTTTTTTGTGAATCCAAGCCGTTTTTTTATCGTTTTTCTGAACGGACCAAACCGTTGAGACAGGTAAAGAAACAAGATTTCATTTCCCCGTGGTCATGATAGTCATTTTCAAGAATAAATATATAGTGGGACAAAGCATCACCGGTGTTCAGGTTGACCACCGGCAGATAGGGGGATTAAGATGTATAACCCGGAACAAAAGCAGATCATACTAAAAAACAGCTTTGGTGTATCCTACCATGTTTTTTATGAATCGGGTCGCGGAATATGCGTAAGAATGCTTGGGGACGGTGGAATATGGTCTCGGGGTTATGTTCTCTCTGAGTTGTCCATTCATGACTTTTCCGTCATATTGGACAAGAATGATATCTTTCATTTTGTGTTTCAATCCAAAGACGGTCGTATTCTTTATGGGCATGGGCGCAATGGACAGATTGAGATACAGCCAATCCTCAATAGCAAAGATAAAACCCCTTGGATGAAACACGTTTCATTGGTGATCCATGGTAACCGGGTATTATTTTTTTACATAATCAATTATCAAAACAGATTTTTGCTGTCCATGCAAACCATCAAGGAGGATATTCCTACAAAGCCGATCGCAATTGATTATGTGGACGGTCCGGGGAAAAACTATCATGTTCTTGTCGACAGTCAGGAAAAGTGCCACCTGTTCTATACCAACAATGAAAGCTCGGTTAAGCGCTTATACCATAGGACGTTTAATGAAAACACGTGCATCTTTAATGCTCCGGATAAGATTGCCGTTTCCGAACATGAAATTCTTTTCTCGGGTGCAATCTGCATCGATAAACAAATCCATTTCATATACCAGGTTTCCTCAGAGAATTCCTTCCAGGTGGTCTACAGACAGCTGGGTACGGAAAAAACTGACGAGTGTTTGTACAAGGGAAATTCCGCTCCAGGCTATACAGGCCTTGTTTACTATTGCGAAACACTGTGGTTTTTTCGTATCTGCTCTAACAGTATCTATGTGAGAACCTCGGATGACCGAGGGAAATACTGGACAGATGAAGCTTTATATCCCTTTGGCACAGGGAATATGCTGGTTTGTTTCATTTATTTCAGCAATGATGTTAAAGAGCTGAATATGCTTTCATGTTATGAGATCCCGGGAAATTTTTCGCGGGGGTATCAGTTGGCTTTCCTGAACAGGAACGCATATTCCGGGTATCTGAAAAAAACAGCTCAGGAAGTAAACCATATCCAAATGCCTGGCAGCCTTGACAAGCGAGAACATCCTGATTCCGTTGGAAAATCCGAAAAAAATATCAGAAAAAACACAGAGTACCCTGAAATAAAGGAGCTGCAAAAAAAAATTATGCTGCTACATAATCTTACAGAAAACATGCAGCGGGAATTGACCAAACTTTGGTTGACACAGAAGGGTCACGAGAAGAAACTTGAGCTTCTGGGGCGTTCCTATGCGCATTTGAAAAATAATCAATCGTATATTGATAATGATGGAATTGATGAAAATACAATCACTGAAACGACCGAAGAAGACACGGGTATTGTGCAGAAACTGGCGATTGAAGATGAGCCTTTTGAAACAGATGGTGTAGATTTTCCATCTGCATAACGCCATCTATTTTGGGGCTGAAGGCTTCACCAGTTCACGCCACGCAAAATCGCCACGGTATAAACCGTTTATTAATATTTCCGCGGTGGCCAGATTAGTCGCAAAAGGGATATTGTGTGTGTCACAATATGCCCGAATGGTGTTAAAACCAATTAGCGTTTGCTCATTCTGTGAGGGATCCATAAAAAAGATCACCAAGTCCATTTCGTTATAAGCAACCCTGGCAGCAATTTGTTCTTCACCCAGATGACCATAATCAAGACTATTTATGTAAAGGCCTGCAGCCTCGGAGATCATGGCTCCTGTGCCAGCAGTCGCAAATAAGGTATGCTCTTTTAAAATATATTGATAGGCTATACAAAAAGCTTCCATGAGCTCTTTTTTATTATCATGTGCAATAAATGCAATATTCATTTCAGCCTCCACCTGAAAACAGGGGAAAACATTACCTTCCACAGCTCTTAACGCTCTTTATTGGAATATTCGCAATCAGAGCCGGAACAACCCCTTCGCCTTCTTCACTTACGGTTTTCGTAAGCTGAATGTCCAAAGCATCTTCATCGATTTCCATATAATTGCGAATTACCTTAATGATTTCACCTTTAACCATTTCCAGAAATTCAGGAGATACATTCGCCCTGTCATGGATAAGAACCAACTTTAACCGTTCTTTTGCCACATCTTTCGATGTTCGTTTTCGAAGAAGCTTATTAAACATCTCCAGCATCTAAACCCCTCCTAAGCTGTTCTGAAGCCGAACAATTTTTTAACCTTGGAAAGAAAACCGTCTTGGCCGGATAAGTCAATAAAAGGTACTTCTTCACCCATTATTCTGCGTGTAATATTCAGATATGCCTTCCCCGCCATGGCCTTCCCGTCTGTAACCAGAGGCTCGCCACGGTTTGTAGATATTATTATGTTTTCATCATCCGGAACCACGCCTATTAGATCTATGGCAAGAATATCGATGATATCCTCGATCGACATCATATCACCTTTCTTAACCATGTCTGGACGAACGCGGTTGATAATAAGACACGGGTTTTTCAGCTCATTGGCTTCCAACAGACCAATGATTCTGTCTGCATCCCTTACTGCGGAAACTTCAGGCGTTGTAAGAACAAGGCCCCTGTCCGCCCCAGCGATCGCATTTTTGAAGCCCTGCTCTATCCCAGCGGGGCAATCGATTAGGATGTAATCAAATTCTTCACGGAGGTCATCGCATAGCTTTACCATTTGTTCTGGTGTTACAGAGTTTTTATCTCTCGTTTGTGCAGCAGGGAGCAGAAAAAGCCCATCGAAACGCTTGTCTTTTATCAGTGCTTGTTTGGTTCGGCAGGCACCTTCAACAAGGTCTACCAGATCGTAGACTATCCTGTTTTCAAGCCCCATTACAACATCAAGGTTTCTCAACCCGATATCGGTATCGACCAATACTACTTTTTTCCCGCTTATGGCTAACCCGGTACCCAGATTTGCAGTGGTAGTCGTTTTACCAACACCACCCTTACCGGAAGTGATAACGATAACCTCACCCATACTCATTCCTCCGCATTTATAAAAAGCTAATTTTCAATTTGATAGGGGATAAGTAAACTACCATATTTCAGGTTCCTGAAACGATTTATTCGATATATAAAGGCCTCTGTCAGGAAACCAAAAATCCCTTATGTGTTTATACCAGGTACTGCTTCTAAATAGTTGCCCGAAACAACGAAGCACCACATAGCTATATAAAAACTATAACGGTTTTTGATTATGTTGTCAACTGAAAGCATTGGTATAACAACAAAAATATAGTTTTTAACCTGCGTGGAAATTATCGCATACCCAAAGGCTCCACATAAATAATTTCATCCTTAATAAAAGCAATTTCGGGTAATATTTGTTCATTCTCTGGGGAATCGGGACATCTTGTTATCAAATTTGCAATGCGCAATTGCGTCGGACAAAGCTTCAGCGAAGCAACGATTGCCTCCCTGTTCCCATCTGCACCGGCATGAACCATACCCCTCAAAGCACCCATTACAACAACATTTCCCGATGCAACAATTTCGCTGCCCGGGTTTGCGTCTCCCAGAATAACCACATTCCCTTCGAAGAAAACACGTGTGCCACCTCGGATTGTACCCCGAACAAACTTGCATGGCCCTTCCTGCAACTCTTTAAAAAATATCCTCCGGATAGGCATTCCCGAAAGCTTCGGGGGTTTTTCTTTTTCGGGCACTGGAGGTGCGTCCTCATGCCGGATATGTTCGATGATAACACCGCTATTCTCTGTCATGACTGCTACCAGTCTTTCTTCTTCATCTTTTGACAGAACCTTTCCACGGTATATGATCTTCAGCTTCGCTCCCCGAAAAAATTTGTCGGCGGCTTTTACCTTTTCTGCAATCTGTTCCATAATCGAACCTGTTTCCATTTCTTCGGGAATTAGAATAATCAGTGCTTCCGCAGTTCCTTTAAATGCAATTCCTTTTGCCTCGTTGTTATCCATTGTCCAACCCTTCTTTAATAATGTTTTTTATTTCATTGGTCAAATTTCGGTGACTATGTTTCATACGTTCACTTCGGAAACCAATCTATCCAAAACCAGCACAGGATCTATACGCAGGTATCAGCATTAATGCGCCTGCTCCTGTATGTTAAAATAGGCCATCAGAACGTCCCGGGCAACAGGTGCAGTCCATGCCCCCGACACACCTTTCTCCACAACCACTGCCACAGCGATTTGCGGGTCATCCGCAGGTGCATAACAGACAAAAAGCGCATTGTTGGATTCTGTTCCTCTATGCCCTGTTTCAGCTGTACCTGTTTTTCCTGCAACGAGAAACGGAAATTCCTTTGTGGAGAAGGTGCTTACAGCCGTTCCGTCTTCTGAATTCGCCACTGCAACCATGCCCTTTTGAACGGCTTCGATGGTAATTTTTTTCGCACCAGTATGCTGATACTCGATTTCTGTTTCATATACACGACCGGAGAAGTCTACCCGCTTCCTTACCAGATGCGGACGGTACATCTTTCCACCGTTACCTATGATTGATGCATAATTTACAAGCTGGATAGGTGTAAATGCATTGTATAGCTGCCCGATAGAAGCGTTTACGGTATCGGCGGGGACCCAACCTTCTTTCAGATTCGCCAGTTTAAACTCTCTTGATGCCAATGCACCCACAGATTCACCGATTTCAATCCCGGTTTTTTTCCCGAAACCAAAATTCTTCGCCCATTTTACGATATTATCGATTCCGGTGCTAAAACCTATCTGGAAAAAAAACATATTGCTGGAGGTTGCCAATGCCCTTTCCAAATTGATTTCCCTCTGATTTCCTTCCGGGTTCCGCCAGATAAGTCCTCCAATTTCTTTCATATAAGGGCAGTTAAGTTTCGTCTCTGGTTTAATGATTCCGGTTTCCAAGGCCGCAATGGCCACAATTGGCTTGTAGGTTGAACCTGGCGCATATTTCCCATTGGTAACCCGGTTCCATGTAGGAAGGCTCGGATCGTTATATAATGCACGGATCGCGTCCATATCACTTTTCAGGAAAACCGTAGGGTCATAAGTCGGATAACTGACCATGGCCAGGACCTCCCCGGAGTTTACGTCCATGGCTACCACAGCACCGGCATTTGCATCATGGAAATTATCCTTGTGTTCCCTTTCGCGAATCAACTGAATGTTTCGTTCCAGCGAATCCAATGCGGTTTTTTGCAAATTCAGATCCAACGTTAAGTATATATCTTGACCAGGCTTTGGGGGCACCTCTACCTCATAGTAAGTCAGTCGGCCTTCGGTATCGACCTCTTTGCGAGTTTTTCCATTTATCCCTCTTAAAACTTGCTCTTCGGATAATTCAATCCCAGACAAGCCTACCTGATCATGAATTTGATAGCCCAAATCCGGATAACTTTTCGACCATTGCTCATAATAATCACCAATATTTCCCATAAACCCAAGGACATGCCCCACCAGCTCAGCATCATAATACTCCCTGAATGGTCTGGTGTATGTCGTGAACCCGGGAAATTCGGCATTGCGCTCTTCCAGTTGTGTAACCGTTTCAATGGATACATCTTCAGCAATGAGTAACGGATCCCGTATTGTGGCAGGATAAATCATGATTTCATAACGAAACTCCATAATTCTCCACGCCTCTTCGTCTGTATAGCTGGGATCAATCTTAAAGGTCTTTTCGCGCATATATTTAAAAATGTCCTTTTCACTCGCTTCCAGCAGCATCCCCTTATCTGTATCGTTCAGGCCAATAATATCGATAAGGCCGTCACGTTTGATTTTAAGTGAAAAGGTGTCAAAGTCGATAATGTTCTTCAGCGTTGACCGGTATCGGTCCCCATTTCTGTCCAGAAGCCTTGTAAGCCTATGAAACATTTCATTTTTGTCCGCATCCGACATTCTCGTATCCACATATTGAATGCAAAAACCCATTCGATTTCCTGCTATGGGTATGCCGTTCCTATCATAGATATTGCCACGGTTGGCATAAATCACACCATTGGTTACAATTCTCTTCAGAGACTTGTCCAGATTTTCCTGACCACTAACAATTTGCAGGTTAACAAGATGCCTGAGGAAAACACCACAGGTAATGAGCACGACTGCAAAAAAGATGATAAACCTTCTTTTGAGGTCTTGCATTTTCTTTTTTTCAATATCTTTATCTAAATTCATCGTCATCATCCTCTATAACCTGGCATGGATATAGTCATGTTTATCAAGCCTTTTATAGATCTTAACAACCAAGGGATACACCAGCAGGGAAAGGACTGCGTTATATATGCTTTCAGGCAGAATCAGGTTTGTCATCACAAACAATATATCCCTATATCCCTTCAGAAAAGAATTGATGAAGTAATACATCAACTCCACCGTCATCGATGAGAAAAATGCAAAAAACATCGGGATTAGCGGGTTATCCTTGTACAGTTTGTCATTGACCAATCCAATACACAAGCAGACTAAAAACAGGCACATCGCATACCAGCCCAACGTCCTGCCAACCAGAATATCCATTCCCAGCCCAAAGAACAAACCCATAAATGCAGACTCCATATCACTTCTGCAAAGTGCTACAGATACCGCTGTCACAATGAGAAAATTCGGGCTTATTTGCATAATTTCAATGGCACCTGAAATTGTGCTTTGTACCAAGCAGGTCAGATAGACCAGAGAGGCAAGGACTGCAATTCTTTTTTTCATGGCAGCTTCTCCTCTTCGGCATTCACCTTGATAACCGCAACCTCCTCAAGCCTTCTGAAATCTACCGAAGGCTCGACAATAGCATAATAGTCAAATTGACCTTCATTCCGAATGATCTCCACAATTTCCCCGATGATGATTCCTTTTGGGTACAAGCTGCTCATACCCGATGTCTCTACTTTATCTCCGACGGATACATCCACATCGGGGGGAATATAATCAAGACGGCAAAGCCCTCTGGTTCTTAGCTGTTCATCACCCTTTAGAACCACAAGATCCCTCGATTTTGACAGCCTTGCCATTACAGAACTCTCGGTATCGATGATGGACACAACCTTCGATGATAGCAGATCAACCTTTGAAACCCTTCCGACCAGCCCGTCGGAACTAATAACGGGATCGTTCACGCCAATCCCGTCCCTGCTTCCCACGTCTATCGTGAATATTTCAAACCATATTCCGGCTTCCTTTGAGATAATGTTGCATCCAATAAGGTCCTGCGAAAACTGTGTTTTAAAGGACAGGAGTTTTTTCAGTTCTTCGTATTCCTCCTGTAACCTTTGAACCTTTTCCAACTGCCTTTCCATTTCCTGTATCTGCAACTTCAATTCTTCGTTTTCTTTCCTGGCAGTTCTTGCATCTTTAAAGAAATTAATGGAATCTTTGATTTTGTTGCCTACACCTTGGATCCCTGTTTGCATGGGAGTTAAGGGAACGGTAAGAACATTCCGCACAACGCTTAGTTTGCTGTCTTCGCTTGCTGTAAATGCAGCCAGAACAAACAACAACAGCACAACCAAAATTATAACAAATACTTTGTTTTCAAATAACCTCCTCAAAAGGCAGACCCCTTTCCAAAATAATCAAGAGGACTTTTCCCTTTTGGAGTACCGAAGAAATACATCCTTTACGAATTATGTGATAGATTTCTCTTTGTTATCTGCTCCTGTTTGAAGAGAGCAATACATTCTTCAGTACTTCAATTTCTTCTAGAACCCTTCCAGTACCTAGCACAACGCAATCCAGCGGGAACTCTGCAATGTTCACAGGGATACCTGTCTCGTCCAAAATCAGTTTATCCAGTCCTTGTAGAAGAGCCCCTCCACCAGTAAGCATGATTCCTTTTTCCATGATGTCTGCTGCCAACTCGGGAGGTGTCTTTTCCAGAGTGTATTTGATGGAATCAATAATTGCATTTACCGGCTCTGATAATGCTTCCCTGATTTCCTCTGAGCTGATGGATAAATCCTTCGGAAGTCCAGTTACAAGATCACGCCCCGAAATATTTACTCTGGCCTCAGGCTCCAACTGGCTTGCTGAACCAAGCCGGATTTTGATATTCTCGGCCGTTCGCTCCCCTATCATTAAATTATATTCCTTTTTAACATAATGAACAATAGCGTCATCCAACTCGTCTCCGGCCACCCGCAGCGAACGGCTGACAACAATCCCACCAAGAGATATTACTGCCACTTCACTGGTTCCCCCGCCAATATCCACAACCATACTGCCAGATGGCTCTTCTACTGGCAGCTTTGCGCCTATTGCAGCAGCCATTGGTTCTTCTATCAGGTATGCTTCTTTTGCTCCTGCCTGCAGTGTAGCATCGATAACCGCTCTTTTTTCAACTTCTGTGACCCCGGAAGGAACACAAACAACCACCCTTGGGCGTATCATTATATTGCGGCCCATTATCTTACGGATGAAGTATTTCAGCATCCCCTGTGTAATCTGAAAATCGGCGATAACACCATCTTTCATGGGCCTGATAGCGGTAATGTTGCCCGGTGTGCGACCGATCATGTTCTTTGCATCAATCCCAACAGACAGCACATCACCTGTATTGTTATTAATGGCAACCACGGAGGGCTCCCGAAGAACAATACCTTTCCCTTTCATATGAACCAATGTATTGGCAGTTCCTAGATCGATTCCAATATCTCTTGAAAACATGGTTCGTTTCTTCCTTTCTACGCTTTTGTATGGTTTATGGTACACCGTACCGGCTTGCTCAAGTAAACAAGCATTATTCAAACAACTTCGTTTCGATAAACATAACAAAAGAGCGGATTATGCCTTTTGTGCATCTGCCTCAGGCTGTCTTTGATTTCTGTCCAGAGGTGAATCAATTCCCATATGGGAGAGCATCACAGAGACACTGAATAAAGGTAGACCAACAACATTAAAATAACAGCCGTCCAGCTTTTCAACCAAAAGAGCACCCAACCCTTGAATCCCATATGCGCCTGCTTTATCAAGAGGCTCCCCGCTGTCGATATAGTTCCATATGGCATCAGCCGTCAGCTTACGTATCTTCACCTTTGTTTTTTCCACATGGACCAACCTTCTGCCCGATTCAACATCGATCATGGTTATCCCGGTTAAAACCTGATGCCATTTATTCTCCAGCAGTGATAGCATCTCGAAGGCTTCATCCCGGTTTTTTGGTTTTCCGAGAATCTTCCCGTGAAGAACAACTACCGTATCAGCAGCGAGTACAACAGTGGATAACCTTTCAGAAAATTCTCGGGCAGCATACTCCGCCTTCCTGGTTGAAAGAATTTCCACACACTTGCAGGGTGTAACGTCTTCATCAATTGTTTCATCAACATCACAGGGAAATACTGTAAAAGGTATTCCTATCTGATCCAAGAGTTTTTTACGTCTTGGAGACTGCGACGCCAAAACTAATCGTCTCATAAAATCCTTCTTAATATGTCTATATCAGACAACATTATACACTAGCAAAAGCCATTATGGAATAGCTTTTTCACAAAAGTCCGATTCAATGCATTTTCTTTCCAAGGGCGGGATTATGTAAAATTGTTTTTATAGTACTTTCTACAGCACTACGGTTATGCCATTCGATGGGCGCTTGCGCGAATTGCGCGCCAGATCCCTTCTGCAACAGAAATTACGGTGCCCTGTATATATTGTTCCTGTTTCTTTGATTAACCATTCGTTTTCTGGGGAAATATGATAGTATAAATAGATAATCGATACCGATTATTTCGGGTGTGAACCCCGGAAACCCGTTAATTGAAATGAAACTGGCTTAGAATCATAATTTTGGTACTTCTCAATGTTATTATTTCAAAGTATAATAGTGTTAAGAATAAATAGTTCTTGACCGATGCATATAACATCGAAACCATTCACAACAAGTATCACGCCGGAAATACGGCAAGGTTTTTCATAACAAAGTGAATTCAGTAAATGGAAAAATGATAGAACTGAGGATGCATGATATGAGAATTGAAAAAATAGGTGAAAATAAAATACGCATCTTCGTCACCTTTGACGACCTGGAAGAGCGAGATATCGACTTATCCTCCTTCAACTACAACTCTCCCGAGACTCAAGAACTTTTTTGGGATCTAATGGAGCAGGCTGAATTGGAACTGGGGTTTGAAACACACGAGTCCCAATTATGTATTGAAGCAGTTACCGACGTTGAACAGGGCTTTGTTATCACAATAACAAGAATTGATGATGATGGTGATTTTGAGTCCATTCATAAATTTATTAAGAACCGGTACCGTCGGAATGAGTTGAGAATAAAAAGAAAAACAAACGCCATTTGTTCTACCATAATGATATACAACCTGGACAGCTTTGAAGATCTGTGCCAGCTGTCGTCCCGGCTCAGCCCGATCTACAGCGGGGACAGCTCGGTATACCATTGCGAGGGCTCTTACTATCTGGTGTTGAAGAGGATGGACGGGGTGGAGCAAAATCTCTCCAAAATCGAGAGTACACTGGCAGAATACGGGGATCGTGTCCTGAACGTTTTGTTTTTTGAAGGATATCTCAATGAATATGGCACCTTAATGGTGGAAAAAGATGCTGTAAGGTTTTTTTCAGACATGAATTGATTATGAAGAATAACATTCTTCATTTGCTGGGGGCGCAGGGAAAGCCACGTAGTTGATCCTTTCAGAGAGTTTTATGTTGCTTGTAATTTTTTGAGTGACATTCACAACAGGATCGACCGTGGTACTATCCCCTAATACCCCTACTATCCCTTAATTATCTGTTTCAACCAAGCCTTAAATTCATCCTTCAGATCGTCACGTTCCAGGGCAAATTCCACATTGGCTTGAAGAAAGCCTATTTTATTTCCCACGTCGTATCTTTTGCCGATGAAATCATATGCATGCAGGGCTTCATCTTTCATTAGTTCCTTTAATGCGTCTGTCAGTTGGATTTCCCCGTTTTTCCCCGGTTTCGTATTCTCCAGGTGCTTGAATATTGCGGGAGATATGATGTACCGGCCCAAAATGGCAATGTCGGATGGTGCCTGCTCTGGTTCAGGCTTTTCAATCATATCATTCACCCTGTATACCCTTTCACCCACCTTTTCTCCGGCAACGATACCATATTTTGATACCTCGCTGCCAGGTACCCTTTGCACGCCCAGAACCGAGGTTTTGCATTGATCATATATCTGAATGAGCTGTTTCAAGCAGGGTGTTTCGGACTTGACAATATCGTCACCCAATAATACAGCGAAGGGCTCGTTTCCGATAAAGGTTTTTGCACAGTATATTGCATGTCCCAATCCTTTTGGTTCCTTTTGACGGATGTAGTGAATGTTGACCAGATTTGAAACAGCCTGTACCTGGGCCAATAATTCCTCTTTTTTGTTCTTTTTTAAATCCTCTTCGAGCTCAACAGATTTGTCAAAATGATCTTCTATCGCTCTTTTGCTTCTTCCTGTAACAATAATGATATCTTCAATGCCTGATGCAACGGCTTCTTCAACAATGAATTGAATTGTTGGCTTATCTACAATTGGAAGCATTTCTTTCGGCTGTGCCTTGGTCGCCGGCAAAAAACGTGTTCCTAGCCCGGCTGCAGGAATTATTGCTTTATGTACCCTCATGATTCTCCTCCTGAATAGTATTCAATTGTATGATACCACAACTCACTAATTGAAGGGAAATATTGCAGGAAATATTTCCCACATCATTTATATTTCCCTTCTTCCTTCCAGAGACTTTGCCAGCGTTACTTCATCAGCATACTCCAAATCCCCGCCCACGGGTAAACCATGGGCTATTCTGGTCGCTTTAACCCCCAAAGGCTTAATGATCTTGGCCAGATACATTGCGGTTGCTTCACCTTCCACATCGGGATTCGTAGCAAGAATAACTTCACGGGTTTCCCCGCCGCCAACACGTTGAATCAACGTTTTCATATTGATGTCGTCGGGGCCGATTCCCTCCATCGGGGAAATAACACCATGCAGTACATGATACAGCCCTTTGTATTCCCGAACCTTCTCCATCGCAGCAACATCCCTGGGGCTTTCAACAACGCAGATGATGGAACGGTCTCTTTTTTCGTTTCCGCAGACCCTGCACGGATCCGTATCGGTAAGATCACCGCAGACAGAACAATACTGTATTGTTCTTTTCGCCTCAACAATGGCTTTTGCAAAATCCATTGCCTTCTCCGTAGGCATTCCCAATATGTGAAAAGCCAACCGTTGCGCAGTTTTATGGCCTATTCCCGGTAGCTTTTCGAACGCATCAATCAATTTAGCAACTGGCATCGCATACATGCTCATAATATTCTCCAAGCAATTTATTTTGTAGTACTGAAATGGGATCATCCGTGGATAAGATCTAACCACCCATCAATGGAAGTAATTACTGCCAATATAACCACTGTAATGCAAGTCATGTTTTTACTTTAGCAGTACCATCACAATGGGCGAGCAGTAAGCAACGCTTACGACCAGCCAAGCAACGTTTACAGCCAGCAGGCACCGCTTACGGTCGGCTAGGCACCGATTACAACCAGCAGGCAACACCTACAGCCTGCCCCTGCTTCCTCTCAAACCATTAGAAAAGTCCTGGTATGTTTCCCATTCCTCCTGTAAACCTGCTCATCACCGCCGTGTTTTCTTCGTCAGCTTTACGCAGCACTTCCTTTATGGCAGCCAGAACCAAGTCCTGAAGCATTTCAACATCATCAGGATCAACAACTTCCTGAGAAATTTCAATGGATTTTATTTCTTTATCGCAGGTTGCCGTCACCTTAACGGCGCCCCCCCCGCTAGAGGCCTCAACTATTTTTTCAGCCAGCTCTTCTTTGGCCTTTTCCATCTCCTGCTGCATCTTCATTGCCTGTTTCATCAGATTATTCATACCGCCCCCACCTCTACCGCCCATGGGGAAGCTTCCTCTTTTCGCCATAATCACTCTCTCCTTTGATTTACATTCATATTCATTATAACAACAGAAGTTATTGCTTGCAATTGATTCAATCTCATTATAAGGCCCTCACTGCCCGTTGCAGCTTTCTGCAGTGATATGATATAGTATTATTGCGAAAGCTGATATGTATTCGGTTCTTCACGCAGTGATTACATACGCGAAAAACAGATACTTGACTTTTAGGTGAAGAATGCGTAAACCATATGGATAGTCAAAAGAGCATTAGTGATACTTTATCCCGGAAAGGAACCCAGATGAAAGCAAATACACCCAGGAAAAAGCATCCGGGCTGGTACAGGTTGGATAATGCCGCTATTATCTATCCTTCCATTCAATCGGCAAGGATTACAACCATGTTCCGGTTTTCCGCAACATTGAAAGAAGAAGTGGATCCTGTTGCCTTGCAGGCTGCTTTGATTAAGATAATTAAACGTTTCCCCTATTACAGGGTACGACTGAACAGGGGCTTGTTCTGGTACTATCTGGAGCACAATCCGAAAACACCAAAGGTTGAAAAGGATGTTCAATACCCTTGTGGTCGTTTGACTCCTCTTTTAAACCGGAACTTCCTGTTCAGGGTCAGGTTCTATCATCAACGGATAGCGGTTGAATTTTGCCATGTCCTGACCGATGGCACTGGTGGAGTGACCTTTTTGAAGTCTTTACTTTTCGAATATTTCAACCAAATAGGAAAGAACCTTACGGATCGAACCGGAATATTAACCGCTGACGAGGAACCCGATCCCGGTGAATTTGAAGATGCGTACAATCGCTTTTACAAGCCCGCACTACCCCTTCCCGAAACAGGGGAATCCGCATTTCATCCAAAAGGTAAACTGGTTAAAAAGGGGTTATACTATGTTGTTACAGGAATTATACCGTTAAAGGATATCCTTGCTGAAGCGAAGAAAAGGCAAGTATCCCTAACTGTATTACTGACGGCCGTATATATGGATGCAGCCCAGTTCTTACAGGATAAGACCGTCAAAAAGCCTCGACATAAAAAACCAATTGCGATTCAGGTTCCTGTAAATATGCGTAACATATATCCATCCAAAACCATGCGCAATTTTTCTCTCTTTGTTATCCCCAGGATCGATCCCCGCCTTGGGGAGTATTCCTTTGATGAAATCTTGAAAATAGTAAACAACAGCATGATGGCGGAGATCAACGAGAAGTCCATCAGCCGGCAACTAAGCCGAAATGTTGGAGGACAGCGGAATCCTTTGGTCCGAATAGTTCCTCTGCCTTTGAAAAAGCTTTTTGTCCCGCTCCTGTACAAAAGGCTAGGCGAGAACTTATGCTCTGGAACCATCTCCAATCTTGGTTTGATTACAATGCCAGAGGAAATGAAGCAGCATGTGGACAGAATCGATTTCATCCCCGGTCCCGGACCCATTAATAAAACGGGCTGTTCGGTTACCGGATTTAAGGATAAGCTATATATTTCATTTGGGCGTTTGGTTCGTGATCCTGAACTTGAAAGAGTTTTTTTTACAAAACTCGTTAAAATGGGCATTCACGTAACCATTGAAAGCAATATATAAGAGGTGTTGGTATGGCATATTGTGTAAAATGCGGTGTTGAGCTGGATCTGGATTTAACCTCCTGTCCATTGTGTAGTACACCGGTATACTACCCCGAGGACATAACGGAGGAGACGAAAAAAAGATACCCTGATCGCATTCAGAAAGTACAGCCGAAACATGTGAACCTTGTTCCCAGCAAGGCTTTTGTTTACCTGATGACATTCCTTATCATCATTCCAGTCATTGTATGCCTGATGATTGATATTCGCAGCAACAACACCATTACATGGGCATTTTATCCCGTAGCCTCACTGCTCCTTACTTGGATACTGATGGCTTATCCGGCTCTAATGAAGCGCTACAGCTTTATGAAGGTGGTTACGATTGACATTTATTCCATCATTCTATTTTTGATTTCCCTTGATATTTATTCGGGAGGTTTTTTATCCTGGTCTGTTTACCCGGTAGCCTCACTGCTCCTGATCTGGGTTTATTATTTGCTGGCCTTTCTTTTCCGCCATAAGAACCCGGCCTTTATCATCATCATTGGTGCGATAAGCACAGGGCTGTTCCTGTATCTGATTGAGCAGGCGACAAAGAGCGTCTGGTTTTTTAATCTTGCCATCCCCCTTCTTGTTTTGATAGCTATTTTGGCTATATTTGTTCTGATCCTATCACGCTATACTAAACGAGTGGGTTTACTGGGGCTCATATTAACTGCCATCAGTTTTCTTTGCCTTGGCACCGAATTCATTCTAAACCGTTTTATTAATAACACTTTTTCTTTGTTCTGGTCTTTAATTGTAGCCGGAGTACTAATTCCGGTGGCCATTTTGCTGTTTTTTGTACAAAGCAATGAGGAATTCAGAACATACCTGCAAAAGAAATTCCATCTGTGATACACTCCTATCACCAGATAGATGGAGGGCTTCTTGCTACAAATCATTAAAATGCTATGAATCCCATGCATGATCTGCTAAAATATCTATATGTGTTGATGTTATAAAGGACGTCGTATCGACACATTTCACAGACTATGAGGTGGACATGAAAATTCTGGTGGTGGCTGACAAGGAAAATAAATATATTTGGGATCATTTCGATCCGGAGCGTTTTAAAGATGTTGAGCTGATCATCTCCTGTGGAGATCTGCAACCAAGTTATCTCTCTTTTCTGGTGACAATGATCAACAAGCCTGTATTTTACGTGCATGGAAACCATGATACTACTTATCAACGCCATCCTCCAGAGGGATGCGACTCCATCGAGGATAAAATTGTCACCTATAAAGGGTTCAGGTTTCTTGGGCTTGGGGGCAGCATGATGTATAGCGGTCGGCCGCACCAATACACCGATAAGGATATGGAAAAACGCATTCGGAAAATGAAAGGGCAGATAAAGAAGCATAAGGGGTTTGATGTCCTTGTAACCCATGCCCCCGCTTATGGGATCGGCGACGGAAAGGATTTGTGCCACCTGGGGTTTAAGAGCTTTATCTACCTAATGGATAAATTCGAGCCAAAATATATGCTACATGGCCATATGCACATGAATTATGGCAGGCAACAAAGAATAACCACCTACAACAAAACAACCATCGTGAATGGTTACGAGTACTATTTGCTCGATCTCTGAGTATTCCCCTTTAATCTATAATCTTCCTGTGGAAAGATCGGATGACAGGTCGTAATCACAATATTCCGGCATTTCTCCATGCACAAAGTCAAGGAGCCAGTTCATGGTAATAATCTCTTCCCGGGTTGCTGCTTTATTTTCGGGAAGCCGTAGATTTCCTTGCTGGTCAACCATCGGCCCTGTAAAAACATGGAACCTCCCCTCCGTAATCGCTTCTCTGACAAGCCTAATCAGCTTTTGCGTCTGAGCAGGGACAAGTCTTTTAGAATAAAAGAAGTCCAATATACCGGAATCCATCCCCCACCAATAGTTAAGGATTTGCCGTTTCCCCGAAAGCTCCGCTGTAGGACGGGTCATTCCTCTTAGAATGCTGCGGACCATTTTTTCATAAAATATCCCCCAGTTCCACACTGGAACGGCCAAGTATTTATCCGGGATGCAGGTTTTGTCTTCAGGATTGCACATGAACGTATATACACCATATTCTCTGGAAAACTTCCGGTTGGCCAGGGTATTATGATGGGATATAATATCGATGCCTTGCTGCGATAATCGTGCTCCCGCTTTTTTTGAATTTTCAGCATTGTCCCATTCACCGGTCCAATCCACAAAGACCTCAGCCCTGGGATTCACCAGCCTTGCTCCCAGACCGAAAGCATTGATACCACTGATTACTTCCGGTGTCGGACAGGTAGCGATATATCCCAGCCTGTCCGCTCTTGTCATGGCTCCAGCAACAATACCCGACAGAAAACGGGGTTCGTGGATCCTGCCAAAATAGGTTCGCACATGCCTGAAGGAGTATAAGCCTGAGCAGTTCAGGAAAACAATGCCCGGATATTCCATCGCGATCTTCAAAGTGGCGTTGATCATGGGGGGGCTCGTTGAGAAAATGACGGCACAACCCTGATCCACAAGCTCTTTCAGTGAATGATATGCCTCGATGGATTCAGGTACTTGCGTAATAGAAACAGTTTCAACCTGATCCGCCATGACCCTTTCCAGATGCATCCTCCCCAATTCGTGAGCATACGACCAGCTGGAGGTCTGAACATCCTTAGCCAGAGCAAACCCTACTTTGATCTTTCCATCATGACGGATACTTGTGAGACGATCAAACAGATTCCTTTCATCCGGTAAAAATGGTTCGGTTTGAACTTCAATATCCGAATTCATTTTATAGTAATCCAGCTCCACGATAAATCTTCGGAGAGAAGGTCTCAGATCTTCCTCGAAAAACTGTTCGGGAACACCATTTATCTTGATGTAGTCCAAAAAGGCATCTCCCGTTGTTATGGGAAGATTCTGACCTCCCAGCTCATGATAAACCTTCCTGAACACACCATAAACGGCACTCTGAAAATATTTGAACCTTTCATCCCTTTTCACCAGCCTGTTGGAAGGTTCATAGCTGCGGATGAGTCTCCATAATTCATCAAATCCTTTTTCTTCTGAAAACCAGATAGAATTGATGCCCGTGCGCTTGTAAAACTTCAAAAAAGAATAGTAGATTCGAATATCCTTATTATTCTCATCATATTTCGGAATCATCCGAATCACATTGGCGTGGTAACCATATACATCAAGGTATTTCAGAACACTGACACGTTTATTTCCTTCGACCACATAAAACCAGTTTAAAAACTCATATACCTTAATCGGTTCCCGCAGCCCCTCAATGATTTGAGCTTCGTAGACCCTTTCCCACTTAAATGAAAATTCAGTTCCTGGATCCATTAAGGGCATAAAATTTCTGGAGAAACAGATGCTACGCATATATGTATATGTACCCTTTACCTTCCTTATCGGAAGATCAACGATTCCCAGATCAACTTCTGAAGCAATTTCTATATTCTTGACAATTCCGTCCAAATAAGGCAGATACCCGTTACGCCCCTGAGAGACATAGCTGGAATATTCCCGAAGAGCTAACTTTCTGGCTTGAATATATTCCTCTGACGCAGACCGCATTTCCATCACCTACTCACAGTATTCTCTGAAGGTTTTTTCGACCTCTGGTAACAATTCTCCCGAATATAACCTCTTCAGCAAACGATCACACTGCCTCAGCGACTGGATCGCCATGGCCTGTGTTATCAGCTTCTTCTCTGCTGCTAAAGCCAATTCATCCATGTCCATTACTATGACCTGACCGTTTGGCATGATTTTTACGTCCAACAGCAGATCGACCAGCCGATACAGGTTTCCGCCATCTTTTATCTCAACACTGATTATGTCACAATACCAGTACTTAACCTCCTTGGCACTGTTCATCACCTTGCTGATTTTATACCCTTCCTTCAAATAGGTACAAGAATAGCCTTTTGCGAAATCGTCTCTGGGATGAATCGGATCCCACCGGGTAACCATTTTGTTATCATCCAAAAAAAGGATTTCGTCACCTGAAATATCCACTTCCTCCATGGGGATAAACCGCACCCGAAGAATTTTAATTTTCTGCATCCATTACCTCATACCAGACCAGTAGTTTTTATTCGGTTTGTTTTCTTCATTATAACAGTGGAAGCAACTGCATGCAATCGATAATATACCAGCGAGTAATCCAGCCAATCAGCTACCCTGAAAGTGGCTCTCACTATTTCCCGTAACCGGCTTTCCCGGCAAAGCTGTGCTATAATATGCTTATATTTGAGCAAGGTTTGATGAATATGAAGAATAACAAATCGCAGGATAGAATATGTAAAAACTGTATCAGAGGCATACCCATCGGGTTCCGGAATGAAGTTTTGTGCCGGAAAAAAGGTGTGGTCTCTCCGAACTACAGGTGCGCCAATTTTATGGGGTTTGATCTGGATGGTTTCCATAAGAAGATGGATTACCATTGCTCGGATTGTGTGTATTTTACTTTTACTCCTGATTCTCATAACAGCAATTACGGTGTATGCAGTTTGTTCTCGGTCCGTAAATGCGATGGCAGCCGAAAAAAAGCCTGCTCAAAATTCACAAAAAGGCGCTCATGTTCTGCATAATGCGATTAGGCGATTTAGGTCGATTCGGTGAAACGAGTTTTCCTGTTTCAATAAAAAACCGGTAGCGACGCTACCGGTTTTTCAACTCTTATCATAGTTTTTCAAGATATATAC
>LSQX01161704.1_pt1 | contig 25261 bp, 19 predicted proteins | sample 654561 | NCBI WGS metagenome assembly LSQX01 (sample SAMN04489861, study PRJNA283612) | anaerobic digester metagenome | isolation source: 4 biogas reactors fed with cattle manure at either 37C or 55C with and... | place: Denmark: Kongens Lyngby | collected 2014 | reverse complement strand
GGGTGAGGTATCGTTCTTGGGACCGTGGGTGAACTGGGTTACTTGCCCGTCTCTCGCCAAGTAGATGTGTGTCTTGTGTTTTTTCTCTCCGCCTTCTTCTACGATGGAACGGACCGTGAAAAGGAGGCTCCGTCCATCCGGTGAGATCTCCGGACCCGAGACCCACTTCATAGACAGGAGATCCGCCGATTGCATCTTCCTCATGTTTCCATCTCTCCTCTCTCAATGTCGCCAAATCAAGATTCCCGCCGCCTCCTGGAAAAGAGCGTTCTAAGCCTCGACTTCAAGGCGCCGAATACAATCGCGGTTTCATCGCTCCGGAAAACTGCCGACGCGAGGACATAGATGACTCCGGCGCCTGCTATGGAAACTCCCCCCACGAGGGCATCTCTCAGAAGACTCCCCGTGCCCCTGGTAAAACCGGTGTAGTTGGCGATGAAGACCGCACCGAGGCCCATGACGGCAGAAGCTGCAAGGGCCTTCAGCACCGAAACAGCCAAGACTCGAAGGGGGAGACCGGGCAGCCTCTGTTTGAGCAGGTACAATCCCACGAGAGATCCTGCCGTCACTGAGATTGAATTGGCAAGAGCCAATCCCGTGAGGCCGAGCGGGCCCACCAACATCGCATCAAGAGCGATGTTCAGGATTGCCGTGCCGACAGAGAGGGCCACGGGCACACGGGTTTCCTGACTCGAGTAGAAAACGAACGTGACCACTGACTGTGCCGCCATGCCTGCTACGCCGGGCGCGTAGGCCCTTAAAGCGGCTGCTGTCAGAGAGGTATGCTCGGGCGTGAAGGCCCCTCGTTCGTACACGAGGCGGACTACAGGCTCCGCCAAGACCATAAGCCCGACTGCCGCGGGGATACAGACGAATTCCACAAAGCGGATGCCGTTTACAGCCTGACCGCTGAACCCCTCTTTATCTTCTTTTGCCCACATACCCGAAAGTGCCGGGAACAATACGGTGGTTACCGCGACCGCGAAAAAACCCAGTGGGAACTGCCTGAGCCTGTCGGCAAGGTTTAGGGCGGACACAGAACCTTCAGGCAGGCGAGAGGCCAGGTTCAGGTTGGCTAAAGCGTAGACTTGCGCGAAAATGCTGCCCATGATTATCGGCACGGCCATGAGGAGCACTTTCTTTGTGCTCTCATCTCGGCTGAGGGACAAAGAAGGCCAGGCCGGAGAACGCCTCCAAGCCGGGATGTGTAGGAAGAACGCAGCCAAATAGGCGAGCGGAAATCCTATGGCCAGAGACCTAACGCCCCAGACCGGGCCAAAGAGCGATGCCGCGGCGATGATCACCATGTTCTGGAGGCTCGGGGCAAACGCAGGGATACCGAAGTTGCCGTAGGTGTTGAGCACGGACTTGCCGAACGCGCTCAGCAGGGGAAACAGCATGAAGGGGAGGAGCACCCGAGTAAGCAGGGTGGCGTTACGCAGCGTCTCTTCACCGAACCCGGGAGAAAGAAGCCGGACGACATAAGGAGCAGGGACCATGAGCAGTGCCGCCATCCCCAGCACCAGGAACGTTGAAAGAGTGACTATGGACGACGTCACTCTCTTGGCTCCGCTTCTATCGTCCTTGGCCACATAGGCGGACAGGACAGGCAAGAAAGTAGTGGATACGGGCCCCGACAAGATCGTTATCACCGATGTGATTTTCTCGGCAGCCACCTTGGCGTCAAGCTGTCCCGTGGCCCCAAAAAACATGGCGAATATCTGCTCGCGCGTGAGCCCTAGAATCTTCGATAGTATGTTGAGGACCATCACCACGAAGGTTGCCTCAAAAACCCTTCTCCCGGTCGACAAGGGCACCCCTCGATTCTCTTACGCCCATCTAAATGTTTACGACGCTGGGAAACTGGAGTCCTTTCTCAAGCGACACAAAACCCTTGTCTATCCCTTGCGACATGTGATAGTATACTGAACGGATGTGCGTACTCATAACTTTCTCGGGGGAGTTGAAACCGTGCTCATCCGCGAGTAACCTCTAACATTCCTTCAAGATTGATTCCCGCAACTAAAGTCTTCTCTTAATCATTAAGGAGTATCTTTTATGGCTAACTTAAGACGCTTGCTCGGCTACCTTCGACCTCATGCTGCCTTAGCCATCTTGGTAGTCATGATCATGTTTGTCGCCAGCTTGCTCGAGATATCTCCGGCGATGCTGGTGAGGAGGGTCCTCGACCAAGCTCTTCCCAAGAAAGATATGGACTTGGTAGTCACCTTGTGCTTGTGGTACATAGGGGTCTACGCCCTGAGAGGCCTCACCAATTACGTCCAGTGGTACACATCCGAGCTCATGGGGCAGAAAGTCATATACGATTTGCGGCGCGCCATTCACAACCACCTCCAGACCCTCCCTCCCTCCTACTTCTCGGGCATGGGGACAGGGCAGGTGATGTCGCGCCTCACTTCCGACGTCGAGTCCATACAGAACTTCATCGGCTTCGGGGCCCTCCTGCTTGTCAATATGGTGATCATGTTCTTCATCGTAGCCACGTATCTGGCCACCTTAGACTGGCGGCTCACTCTCATGACCTGTGCCTCTTACCCCTTCCTCCTCAGGATGGTTTTCTGGTTTGACCGTAACATCCGTCCTGCGTGGAAGAAAGTGCGGGAAGTCACGGGCAAGCTCACCGAGATGCTTCAGGAAAACGTGGTGGGCATAAGGGTCGTAAAGGCCTTTGCCAGAGAGCCCCACCAGATAGAGCTGTTCCGTGAAAGGAACATGTCCCTCTACCAGGCAAACCTGGACCGCGCGGCTATCGAAGCCAAAGCCCAGCCCGTCCTCGAGTTCCTATCCGGCCTGTCTACCATCTCCATGCTCGGCTACGGAGCGTTCCTCGTGATGTCGGGGCGCATCACAGTAGGAGTGCTGTTCGCCTTCTACTCGCTTACGTGGAGCCTAATTTGGCCCATCAGGATGCTGGGATGGCTCGTGAACATGGCCGAGCAGGCGCTGGCCGCGGCTCCAAGGCTCTTCGAGCTGCTGGATGCCGTACCCTCGATAGCCAATAAGCCGGACGCGATAGTCCCGGACGAGATACGAGGCCATATCGTATTTGAGGACGTGAGCTTCACTTTCCCGGGAGACTCCAGGGAAGCGCTCAAAGATGTGAACCTTGAGATACTCCCGGGTGAGACGGTGGCCATCGTAGGCGGCACCGGTTCGGGCAAGTCAACCCTCGTCAACCTGATACCCAGGTTCTTGGACCCTACCGGCGGGCGCATCACCCTCGACGGGGTTGACTTGAGGGATTTGGACCTAAAGACCCTCCGCAAGGGGATCGGGCTCGTGCTCCAGGACAATTTCCTCTTTTCCGCAACGGTAAGGGAGAATATCGCTCTGGGGCGGCCGGATGCTGGCGATGAGGAGATCGAGAAAGCGGCCCGTCTGGCTCAAGCGGCCGAGTTTATCGAGGAACTGCCGCGCAGGTACGAGACACCGGTGGGTGAGAGAGGTATCGGCCTTTCGGGAGGACAGAAACAGCGCATCGCCCTAGCAAGGGCCCTCTTGGTAGACCCCAAGATCTTGATCCTTGACGAGGCTACCTCAAGCGTGGACACCGAAACCGAGTACCTCATCCAGGAAGGCCTTATGGAAGTGATGCGCGGGCGGACTTCCATCGTCATAGCCAAGCGCTTGTCCACGGTCCGAGGAGCAGACAAAATCGTGATCATGGACCAAGGCAGGATTACAAAGGTGGGCACTCACGAAGAACTCCTGGCCGAAGAAGGGTTCTACAGGAGGCTCTTCGAGAGCCAGTTCGCAGACGAGGATGTGGTAAAAGCCCTTGAGATGGAGCTCGGAAAGGAGGGTTTCTGATGTCGGAATACGATCTCGACCTCGAGGAGGACGTAGAAGAACGACCCTTCAACAAAGAGCATTTCGCGCGCATCCTTAGCTACGCGCGGCCCTACCCCAAGACGGTGGCCCTGGCTACCGCTTTGACTCTTACGGGCATTATCATAGGCCTCGTAGAGCCTCTCATGTTTAGGGCCGCCCTCGACCAGGGCATTCATACGGGAGACTGGCGGGTCTTGGGCGCCATCTTGTCGGGGATCCTGGGCCTCCGAGTGCTTTCGCTACTAGTCTCCAGGGCGCAGATAAAGACGACCAACTACCTGGGACAAAAAGTGCTCTTCGACCTCAGGCAGGGGCTCTTTGAGCATGTTGAACACCTGCCCTTTTCGTTTTTTGACCGGAGACCGGCGGGCAAAATCATTTCGAGGATAACGAACGATGTCAACCATATAGGCAACCTGGCGGCATCGGGCGTGATCAACGTGGTAAGCCAAATGGTGTCCTTGGTGGGCATCATCGTCATAATGATGTCGTTGCACTGGAGAATGGCTGCTCTATCTTTCACCACCATCCCCTTCCTGGCTTTGGTCCTCACGAAACTCAGGTGGGCCTTGCAGAGCGCCTGGGGTGACACGAGGAAAGCGGTGGCGGATATAAACGCCCATCTAAACGAAACCATTCAGGGCCTCCAGGTAATCCAGGCATTCGGTCGTGAGGATACAAACAGCGCCAAATTCGACCGCTCAAACCGCAAGTTCTTCGGCGCCTACATGCGTGCCATCCGGCTGGACCAGGCCTTCTGGCCGCTTGCAGACCTGGTGGGCGCCGCGGGGACATGCATCGTTATATGGTACGGTGCCAAGGAATACCTGGCGGGAAGGGTTACTCTGGGACTCATGCTTGCCTTCACCAACTATCTCGGCAAGTTCTGGGCCCCCATAAGCACTTTTTCGAGAGTCTGGAGCCAGATCTTGTCGGCCATGGCATCCGCCGAAAGGGTGTTTGGGATCCTGGACCTTAAGACCGAGATGGCGGAAAGCAAAGAGATTGTGGAGAGAGGGGTTTTAGAGCCCGTGGAGGCGGAGACCATGCCCCCCATTGAAGGCAAGGTGGAGTTCGACCACGTGACCTTCGGATACCGGGCAAAAGAACCCGTGCTGCACGATGTGAGTTTCACGGTTGAGCCCGGGGAAACCATAGCCTTGGTCGGCCCCACCGGCGCAGGCAAGACCACCATCATAAACCTACTGGCCCGGTTCTACCTGCCCACTGAGGGCAAGATCCTGGTCGACGGTCGCGACCTCATGACGGTGGACCTCGAGTCATACAGGAAGCAGATCGGTATGGTCCTTCAGGATACCTTCATTTTCTCGGGGACAATCATGGATAACCTCCGCTTCGGCAAGCTCGACGCAACCCAGGAAGAGATCGACCGCGCCGTGGAAGCCGCCTGCGCCAAAGAGTTCATTGAAAACATGCCGGGCGGGTTCGAGGCCGAGGTCAAGGAACGGGGGACCAACCTCTCCAGCGGGCAGAGGCAGCTCCTGGCGTTCGCCAGGGCCATCTTGGCAAACCCCAGGATCCTTATCCTGGACGAAGCCACATCCAGCGTGGATCCGGAAACCGAAAGACTCATCCAGCAGGCGATGAAGGTCCTCCTCAAAGGACGCACGTCGTTCATCATCGCCCACAGGTTGTCGACCGTAAGGGCGGCAGACCGTATCATGGTCATCGAAGACGGTAAGATAGCCGAAGAGGGGACCCACGACGAACTGGTGCAAACCAAAGGCAAGTACACTTCCCTCTATGAGGCACAGTTCAAGTCACAAGAACATCGCCTCACGACGGAAACATCCGGGGGGCACTCAACCTAAAGCAGCTGCACGTTGTTGATGGTGAGCTCGAAACGGGTGTCCAAGAACTCGGCCGCCCGCTTGCAAGCGAGCATCCTTGTAAGGAATATCTCGAAGTATTCCATTACGGGCGATATTTCGGTGTCGACATCGAGCTTCAGGGTAATCACCCTTGACTCGGGGTTGACATCCACAAATGACCTGGTCGCTGCGTAGTTCACTCTGTCGTGCACGTCGAACTTGGTGATGTCCGGGTTCCTTACCCTGCTCCGGTGAACGTCTGACTTGTCGGCGATGATCAACGCCGCCGATACCGGCGACACCGCAACACAAGTCTCTTCCGGATCATGGCTGCCTATTGCGGCCATCACGACGGCTACCTCGGCAGGGTCCATCCCCATCTCGGAGAGTATCCGCTCCACGAGAACGGCTCCTACCTGGGCGTGGAAGTAGCGGGAAACCACATTCCCCATGTCGTGGGTATACCCTGCTATGGCAGCAAGTTCCTGGTCCCTCTCTGAGTATCCAAGCCTCTCCAGCAGGTTCCTTGCTATGGCCGCCACTATTGACGCATGTCTCACCCCGTGATCGGTATACCCGAGCGCTTCCGTGGTGTCGTTGCCTCCGTCTATGTAGGCCTTAACATACGGGTTAAGCTTTACGTCCCGAAGTGTCACAACTCTCGTTACTTTATCCACCGGTCCATCATCTCCAAAGAGTCCAGATACTCACTGTACGAGGGATTCAAGATAAACCGCCCGCGAGAGAGTATCTCGTAGTCCCAAGGGAACATTATATGACCGGAGGTCTCGAAGCCGTACCAGCTGGGTTTCCAGCTGTCATCCCTCGCCCACAAACTGGCGGTTTTCACGGCCCGCGCCTTTTTTCTCGCGCACTCAATGGAAGCAATGCGCATGGTCTCGCCGGTGAGGACCATCTCGTCGACGACGAGCACCCTTTGTCCCGCCACTTTGTCTGAGACGGTCGTGAGCAGTCTGGGACGGTCGCTCACGATCTCGCCCCTGTGCCTCCTGGAGACCACACATGACAAGACCTCGATCCTGAGGAGTGAAGCTATTATGGCAGCCGGGATTAGCCCTCCCTTCGCTATGCCCACAACGACCTCAGGTCCAAAGCTCCTATCCGCCGCCAGGGCGATCCCGCGGCAGACTTCGTCAACTTCCTCCCAGGACATCTTATAGGCCTGTTCCAAAATATACTTGACTTCCATAGGTCCGCACCCTCAAATCAAACGGCTCCGGCGAACATAGCACAAAAAGCACGCTTTCTAGAAATTCCCGCTTTTTCGGCAAGATCCTGCAGCGGAAGCAGGAAAGTCTTCGCCCAACCGAGAATCGTCCCGTCAAGGAAAGGAGGTGGTGCTGAGTGTCTTCAAGTAGACGTCTTCTCGGCGCCTCCAATCCCAGCGGGAGGACCGCCGGGTAAGGCCATTAAGCCCCCGGACCCCCGGGGGCTCCTTACTGTCCGTTACCCTATCTTTCTTTTTCTCGCTCACGCCTCTTCGTCAGGTTCCTGGCCCCTGTCCTTGCTCGCCCGGTGCCGCTCGTTCCGGTCCAGTATGATCTTTCGTAGCCTAAGCGCATCGGGCGTGACCTCGACAAGTTCATCTTCTCTTATCCACTGGATAGCATCTTCCAGACTCATGACCCGCTTGGGCGTGAGCCTCAATGTTTCCTCGGCAGTGCTCGCCCGCATGTTAGTAAGATGCTTCTTCTTGCACACATTGATGTCCAGATCCCGGTTTCGGGAGTTCTGCCCCACGATCTGTCCTCCGTAGACCTCCTCGCCGGGCCCGACAAACAATATCCCTCTCTCCTGGGCATTGTGGAGAGCGTAGGTGGTTGTCGTCCCGGTCTCCCAGGAGATCATGGCTCCCTCGCGCCGCGAGTGTATTTCGCCGGAGTATTCTCCGTATGAATCAAAAACCCGGTGCATAATGCCTGTTCCTTTGGTGATGGTCAAGAACACCGGCCGAAACCCCATGAGACCTCTCGTCGGCGCGCGAAAAGTGAGGCGCACCCTCCCCGATGTATCCGGGTGCATCTCCGCCACCTCCGCGCGCCTGGGCCCCAGTTCCTCCATGACCCGGCCCATGTACTCCTCAGGGATGTCCAAGGACAATATTTCGTAAGGTTCCAATTTTTGAGCCCCGGCGCCTTTCAGGATGACTTCCGGTTTGGAAATGCCCATTTCATACCCTTCTCGCCTCATGGTCTCTATGAGGATGCCGAGGTGGAGCTCACCTCTACCGCTTACTTCGAACTCGTCGGGGTTCGCCGTCGCCTCCACCTTGAGGCTCGGGTCCTTGCGTGCTTCCCTGTAGAGGCGCTCCCTGAGGTGCCTTGATGTAAGGTAGACGCCGCTCTTCCCTGCAAACGGGCTGTCGTTCACCCTGAAAGTGACCATCATGGTCGGTTCGTCGACCTTAATGGGAGGCAATGGCTCCGGATATATGGGGTCGGCGATGGTCTCACCTATGGACACATCGTCTATGCCCGAGACTGCCGCAATATCGCCTGCGCGGGCCTCGCTCACTTCCATCCGCTCAAGGCCCCGAAAAACCCACAGGCCTGATATCTGGCCGGGAGTTACCTGTCCGTCAAGGCGGCACAGGGCAATATGCCGGCCTTTCCGTAAGGCGCCCGATTCCACCCGACCGATGGCTATCCTTCCGATATAGTCGTCATAAGAAAGCGTGCTCACCATCATCCGGAGGGGGCTTTCTGCATCACACGACGGCGCCGGCACGTGATCGATAATGGCGTCCAGTACCGGAGATATGGTGAACCTAAAACTCGAACGATCGCCGGAAACCGTGTAGGAGAGGGCTGTCTCCAAATCGGTCGTCGCGAAACCGGCCCTGGCATCGGTGTACACAACCGGGAAATCCACATCGTCGTCGCCGGCTCCCAGGTCAATAAGGAGGTCAAAGACTTCTTCGTAGATTTCCCCCACCCGCGCGTCCCTCCGGTCGATCTTGTTGATCACAAGCACGAGCTTTAGGCGGTGCTCAAGGGCTTTCTGGACTACAAACCGGGTCTGAGGCATGGGACCATCCAGGGCGTCGACCAGGAGAAGGGCCCCGTCTACCATGCCGAGGATCCTCTCCACCTCACCTCCGAAATCGGCGTGCCCCGGCGTGTCCACAATGTTGATCTTTGTACCTCTATAGCGAACCGAAGTGTTCTTCGCCAGTATGGTGATGCCCCGTTCCCTTTCGAGGGCTGTTGAATCCATAACACGCTCAGGGTGGAGCCTCTTTTCTCCAAAGGCGCCCGTCTCACGGAGAAGGGCGTCAACGAGAGTGGTCTTTCCGTGGTCAACATGGGCGATAACCGCTACATTGCGGATTTCCCCGGCCTTTTCATATTGGGACATGTCCTACCGGTCCTTTCGGTCTCAAGCCGCTTTGAGCATAGCTTCTCATGGAATATCGAGGATTCATTATATCAGGATCCGGAGACAACCCGTGAAATTCTCGCCCTCTCGCCCTTTGCGTGCTTACACGAGTACCGAAGGGTGCTACAATGGATGCGTTTATACGGCGGAAGACGGAGGGGACTCTTGCAGACAGAAGAGACATACCTGAACCTCTTGGGGGACCTTGGGAATAAGATAGCCAAGACTGTTAAAGCACAATTCTTCGTGCGCTTTATAGGCACGCCGTTTCAGAAGCTTATCGATAAGTCCGGAAAGACCCACCGGTTCCTGACTGAAATGGCCGTGAGGGTCCTTGGCAACGACGGATATGAAGAAGCGGCGGCCTTTATGAGGAAGGGCCTTCACAAGATCGTAAAAGGCAATTACTGGGCCGACTCGCTCTGGATGAACTCCACCCACCACTACAACCCCCGGACCAAGCGGGGCCTTTGGATATGGCCGGGAGCCGCCGACCAGATCAAGAACTGGTTTCTGCAAGCCACATCGCTTTGGACCAGGGATATAGAAAAGTCATTGTTTATGCTTGGAGCTTGCCTTCACATTGTCCAAGATTGCTGCCAGCCTTACCATTCCAACTGCCTTGTGCTTCGGGGCCACCAGAAATACGAGAAGTGGGTCGATAAGAACAAAGAGCTTTTCGCCGTGGAAGACGGCGGCATTTACCGTCTCTCAGAGACGCCCGAGGGCTGGGCGATCGCCAATGCAGAGTACTCAATGACATACATCGACGACGTGTGCGGACCATCGGAAGAGGCCAGGAAAGAAGCTACGGCTCTCTTGATACCGAGGGCTATACGCACTACGGCGGGCTTCATGTTGTTTTTCCTCGAGCATGTGAGGGGAGAAACCCTTGAGAAGTGCCTGGAAGCTTGAACGATGGCCGGCGGCCTCACCAGTCGCCGACCACCACGTCAATGCTGTTCTTGTCGGTCCCGGAAAGATAAACCTTGTCACCCACGCGGAGATCATACAGAGTGCCTTGCACACCGTCTTTGAAGATGCGTGCCGACCTCAAAAGCTCAACGGTTTTCTTGCCGGATTTGTCGCTCACTATCAGGGTGCGGCCTTGCCTCGCCTCGATCGTCCCCTCCAACTTGAAAGGAGGAGAGTAGGTGCGCTCAACGAGGACGGCCTCGTCGGCGATATCCACGTGGATTGTTACGACGTCGCCCGGGAACAGGCTGCTTACAGGGCCGTCGACCATGAGCTCCCAGTCCACAAACCAGGTGTTCTTGTCGTATGAGACCTCCTCGTACAGCCAGTTTCCCCTCACACTCAGAACGCCTTTTGTAGAGAGCACCGTGCCCTTAAACGTGCGGTCGGGCCTCCTGTCGCTCAGGACCTCCAGGTAAGTTATGACCCCGCCGGTCCCGGCAACCCTCACAGTCGACCCAGGCTCCGGGTACTCGCCTTCTGCAAGCCCTGTCACGATGAGGTCACTTCTTATGCTGTACCGCCTCATATCGCTCAAATATGTGTAGCTGCGGTTCACCCCGAGATATACTCCGGTCGCGCTGAAGTCGACTTTGGCCGTTACCTCGGCCCAGACAATCTCCCTCAGGGCGTCAACCCAGAGCCTTACCCGGTCTCCGGGCTCCAAAGCCGACGCCCGGAGAGTCTTCTGAGCCGCCGGATGGCCGATCGTAGCCTGGGCATTCAAGTAGAAAGGATGGGATCCAAGCCCCGATGGGGTTATTTCGAAAAGAGCCTTTTCCTGGCGTCCCGGCACTGTCCGCACCACGGTATCGATAACCCGGACATTCAGCGCGTCGTTCTGGACCCATACAAACCGTATGTCTCCGGTGGATGGCCCCGCCGCAAGCACGAAGTCTCCAATGGCGAGGTTGTGATGGCTTGTCCTGGACGAGCCATGGTAGACGACGGCCCACATGTTCATGACGAGGTCTTCCCAGGACGCTCCTATCCTTAGGAGGTTGCCGCCAAACACGCTAATGGGCCCTTCTACGGAAACATTGGCCTTCCACACGATCTCAGCCCATACCGTCTCTTGCTTGGGGGAGAGCATGAACCGGACGCGCGAGCCGGAGGGGACACCCGAAACAGGGACGGTCGCCCTCTCCTCGATATCGGCCACGCGCAAACCGTCCGGTATGTGTATGCCGACAATGTGGCTGTCTCCGAACAGCCGGAAGCCTTGCGCGGTAGCAACCAGGTGGCCCTCCACTACGGTCGTGTCACCCAACGTATCGTCTACACGAACAAGGCGTATGTCGTTTGCCGAGGCGCCGTAGACGGTCACGGTGTCGCCGGACGATATTTCCCTCGGCCACCGATTCCCGTGAGCATCCTGGATAATGGCGTTCCAGGCCATAGAGCACTCGATCCAGCGTTCGCCGATAAAGAGGGACGGCCCGCTTTTCGCCATCACTTGGCCCTTTTGCGTGAAATTGTGGGCCGAAGTCTTTGACATGGAGGCCACAAAGCCTTCAGGCGAAAGGACCACTCTGACCTGCTCGCCGGGGAGGAGCCTCTCAAGCGTGCTCCGGTTCACGGGCCATCCGTCCATGGTGGTGGCGGACGTCACCTTGAAGGTGTCCTCGTAGCCCGCGGGGTACATCCCCCGGAAAGTCATGGCCTCAGGATTGGTGCTCACAACGGTGACGTCCCGGGCGCCTATATCCGGAGCGGTTACGCCCCCCGGAGCCGAACCGGCCATCCTGGTCAAGACGGCGCTCACTGCCTGCTCGTATTCTGCCGGCACCAAGACCTCTGTGGACTTTGGGTGGTAACCTTCCATCTCAAGTGTTACCTCGTGCATTCCGGGCCTAACCGGGATCTTAAGAGGAGTCGTGCCACGCATTTCGTTGTCCACGTAGACGAGGGCGCCTTGGGGAGTAGAAGTCACAACCAGAGTGCCGGTGATTTCATCGAGAGAGGCATGATAGGTCGCAGTTTCCATCGAATCTACCCGCACGATTCCCCTGTGGTCCCTGTAACCGTCGGCCCTTACAAGCACCTCTCTCTCACCCGGAGCGCATGACACTTCGAGAGGAGTTCTGCCGCGCAAGGTTCCGTCGATATATACCCGGGATCCCGCGACGCTGGCTGTCACGGACAGACGTCCTGCCCGTGCCACCCTATCCACCAAAAGGGCCTCGTTTTCAAAGCCCAAGACTTTGACTGTGTCACCCGTCTCGAGAAAACTTTCGAGCTCTTCCCCGCTTCTCGCCGTAAGAGCCCCTGAATCCAAGAGCAAGGTATCGGCCCTTGAGAAGACCGCCTTCCCGCCTACATCCATTTCACCTGGCTTCTTAAGTGTCAACGTGCCTTCCACGGAGAAAAACTGGGCCAGTTCCCGTATTCGACACACTTTTCCCTGGGGGTTGACGGTAACCTCCACCGCCTTTTCCGCGCCTTCCCCAACACTGAAAGCCCCCTGCTTGACTCCTTTCCCTGCGGAGTCCTTTACAGAATACCGCGGCGCCAAAGGCACTTTGACTAGAGGGGACTCCGTGCCGTCCGGACAAAACCGGTCGGTAAGGCCTGAAGCCGGCTTGTAGAAGGTCAGGCCTTCCTCGTCCATTGCGACGGCAATGGCGGTAAAGGTTGTGCTCCTTTTCGCAGTGTAATACTGAGCTCCCAGGTAGAAGGCGCCGACTGCCAGTACTGGAAGAAGCACCAAGAGGGCGAGAGGCATCGACTTCCGCCTTGCCGCAGCTCTTCCCGGTGAGGCTCCCGTATTTGTGCCGGTCATGCTTTGTGCCATGGTACCTCCTGCGACCTCTCTCCGAGACCGCCAATCATTTTATCGGCTTCACGGAGAGGATCTTGAACCGCCAACCACCCGATTTCGTCTTCGTAATAAGAATGTGGCTCGGAAAACCTTTAGAGAGGAGACCTTACGCTATGATCGTGACTACTACGCCCGGAGTCGAGGGACGGAAGATTGAAGAGTACCTGGGGATCGTTGCCGGCGAAGTGGCCTTGGGGACCGACTTCATCCGCGACTTCGCGGCGCAACTTGCCGACTTTTTCGGGGCGCGGACGTCAGGTTACGAGGAAGAGCTGGTCGAGGCCCGGGCAGCGTGCATCAGGGAGATGACCGACCGGGCCGCGCGAATAGGCGCCAACGCCATAGTGGGCGTCAAGATCGACCATGAGATCCTGACAAACGGCATGATGCTGGTACTCTCTACAGGGACCGCCGTAAAGCTCGCCTAGAATTCCGCCTTGCGTTTTTCGCGAAAAGCCCTCATCCCTTCTTCCCGGTCGGGATGGGAGAAGCAGGCGGCAAACAGTTCCCTCTCAATCTTGAGGCCGTCGTGCAAGGTCCCAAGAAGACCCTCTCTGACGGCCTTCTTGGCTTGGCTTACGGCATAAGGCGATTTCCGGCTTATCTCGCCTGCGAGCGCCAAAGCTTCGCTCAAAGCCTTCCCCTCAGGTACGACCCTGCTCACGAGGCCTATGCGCAGGGCTTCTTCCGCCCCCACCATGCGGGCCGACAAGATCATATCCAGGGCCATGGTCTTCCCCACCAACCGGGCAAGCCTCTGCGTTCCCCCAAAGCCCGGGATTATGCCCAAACCGACCTCCGGCTGGCCGAAACGGGCATTCTCGGCGGCGATGCGGATGTCGCACGCCAGCGCAAGTTCGCAGCCTCCGCCCAACGCATAACCATTTATCGCCGCGATTACCGGCTTTGGGTGGCGTTCGATGGCCTCAAAAACGCTTTGACCGAACTCCGAGAAGGAAGACGCCCCTTCCGGGTCCATCGCGGCCATCTCACCGATATCTGCACCTGCCACGAACGCTTTGGGCCCCGTGCCCGTGATCACAAGCGCCCTCAAGGAACCGTTTGAGCGGGCTTCCTCGACGACCGAGCGGAGGCTCTCAAGCACCTCTTTGTTGAGAGCGTTGAGCTGCCGGGGCCTGTTCAAGGTAATGATGCCTACCCCATCCTCAATCTCGAAAAGCACGGGACGGGAATCTCCGGTTTCGTAGCCTTCCATATGTACCTCTCCTATCAGTTTCTATCTACGGGTTCACCCAGCGGGTAGTACTTGCCGCGGAAGTAAGTCACGGCTTTCAGCTTGGCCGGGTCTACCTCACCGGCCGTAAGGACATCGCTGTTTGCGTGGACGGCCACTATTTCTCCGATGAAGAGGTCGTGGCTCCCCAGAGACACCCGGCTTTTCACCTTGCACTCCAGATTCAAGGGAAACTCTTTGATAAGGGGCGCCCTGGTCCTCTCGGCAGGGACCGGAGTCAATTTCGCGCCCTGGAACTTGTCCTCGTTCCTACCCGATACCGACCCACAGTACTTAAGGGCCTCCGTTTGGTGAGCCGCGGGCACATTCACCACAAAATCGCCGTAACGCTGGATAAGGCCAAAAGAATACCGGGTCGGCCTGACACCAATGGTCACGCACGGCGGCTCCGATGCAGCCACACCCACCCAAGCCAACGTGATGGCGTTCTTCTCGGCGTCAATGTCGCCGCACGTTACCAGCACCACGGGGACCGGGCACAAGAGGGGCGCGGGGCTCAACAGCCTCTTGGATTGTTCTCCCACTACCAGCACTCCTTTCGAGTTGTCAAAGAGTCTGCTTACAGTTAGACTGTTACGGGTACGGAACTAAATAATCTCGAGCAAAAAGGCGGGAATAGACCAAATTGCAAAGAGAAGCGGCCCGGGCGGCATACCTCGAAACAGAAGAACTTGATAGCCATACTGCTCGCAAAGTAGTCTGGAGCCTTTCGGCCCCGACCCTTGTTGAGATGTTCCTCGTATCACTGGTTGGAATGGCAGACATGATCCAGGTCGGTCGAGTAGGCCCTGAAGCCATAACGGCAGTAGGCCTCACAAACCAACCCATAATGCTGCTCTTGGCTATATTCCAGGCACTCAACGTAGGCACCACCGCACTGGTTGCCCGCTTCATCGGGATGGGCAAGCCCAAAGATGCGTCGGACACCCTGAAGCAGACTTTCGTCTTGGTGATTCTCCTAGGCCTTGCCGTCTCCCTTTTCGCAGGCCTCACCTCCTCGGCGATATTGGAATTCATGGGGGCCGAACCCGAAGTCATCCGCGTAGGGACTCCCTATTTTAGGGTTGTGGCCTTCGGATTCGTATTCAGCGCACTAGCCATGGGACTTGCTTCTGCCCTCCGCGGAGCAGGCGATACCAGGACCCCCATGACCGTTAACCTTACCGCAAACGCCGTGAACGTCACCTTCAACTATATTCTCATCTGGGGCAAGTTCGGCTTCCCACGGTGGGGCGTATTTGGCGCCGGTGTCGCCACGACCTTCTCAAGGGTTGTGGCAGCCGTATGGTTTGTGATCATTGTCCTTAGAGGCAAGAAGCAAGTACGCCTCGATTTCAAGGGCGGTTACAGGCCAAACCCTGAGATCCTCAAGAGAATCCTGAATGTCGGCTTTCCTGCCGCAATGGAGCAGGGCGTCCTCCGCACCGGACAGGTCCTCTTCGCAAGAGTCGTTTCGTCTCTCGGAACCATAACTTTCGCAGCCCACCAAACGTCCATGAACATCCTGAGCCTCACCTTCATGCCCGGAATGGCTTTCGCAACAGGCTGCACGACGCTGGTTGGCCAGTATCTCGGGGCCAAGCGGCCGGAAGACGCCGAACGCTGCGCCTACACCTCCCGTAATATGGGTCTTGCTTTTGGAGGAGCCATGGCGCTTATCTTCATCTTCTTCGGCAAGTACATCGCCATGCTCTACACCAACGATATGTCGGTGGTATTAGCTTCCGCCCTTGTGCTCAAGATATACGCATTTGCCCAACCGTTCCAATCCATCCAGTTCATCCTGGCAGGTGGACTCCGGGGAGCCGGGGACACCAAGTATCCCCTCTACTCTACGGCCTTGGGCATGTGGATAGGCCGCGTGGGTCTGGGCTGGTTCTTCGTAAACGTGGTGAGAATGGGCCTTCCCGGTGCATGGCTCGGAATGGCCATAGACCAGATAGTACGCGGGATCTTCATATCTTTGCGTTTCAGGACCGGCAGGTGGAAGGAAGTGCGGGTCTAGCGGCCCGTGTTCGCCCGGCGGGCGAGCTTACCCCGCTTAACCCCGCTTAACCCGGGCCGACACCGATCCTTCACCGAAGTAACCGTAAGTACCGCATTCTTTGAGTTTCCTTACGGTCGCTTCCATGATTGACCGGGAGGCAGAAAGGTACATATCGACGCCGGAAGCCGATTTTTCTCCCCGGTCTATGGCTTCCCGGTTCTTGTCGATGTGCTCTTTAAGAGATTGGGCCGCCGTTACCAGGAACAGGGTGTTTACGTTGTCTTTCGCCACGAGCCCTCTTACGACTCTCTTGGCCCCGGTACCGCCGTGCTGGGCGAACGGCGTGTAGCAGCCGGTTTCTCTGAGGATCTCTCTCTGCACCGTCTCCAGCCGTTCCGAGTCCGGTTCGCGCCTTACGGCCGACGGAGCCCCGTGTTCCATCCCGATGGGGTAGGAAATGCCGCCGGCCCCCGTATACCGGACAAACCCTGCGACCTGGCGCGCGAAATCCTGGAGCTTTTCGCCGTTCAACCTTACGTAATCCGTTTCGTCGCCCGACCGCCCGGTAGCGCCGTACTCAGCCTCAAGGATGGCATCGCTCCCCAAGGTAGTCAGAAGCTGAGAGACCTCTTTGGTCACGGCAAAGTTCAAAATGGGCGGCAGGTCTTCCGTATCGATCATCGCCCAGGCAGGACGCATTTCTTCGACCAAGGCCCTGAAACCGGCCACGGCCTCCCTGTATGGTCCGGAAGAAAGATATGCCTCCCAAGCGGCCATGTCTTCCAGGGAGGGCGCCCTCACACCGTACGCCCGGGCCGCATCCAATGCCTCCTCCAAGCTGGACCTGACTCTCGCTTTGGAGGGATTCATATCATCGCTCACATCCGGCCCTTTTTCGGAAGACAAAGCTTCGCGGACCCCCGGCACGGCGTAGTGGTCAAGCCCGAGAGCCGCAAGGGGAGGCTCATACATGGATGAGTACTCTTCCGCAGCGAGCCTCGCGAGCCTTGCCCCGGCGCGGAGAGACTCCACGAAACCGGCCCGGGGCCTGAGGCCGCGACCGGCCGTCGCGAGCGCCCCCATGCTGAACTGGATGATAATCGGAGAACCCCCAGAAAGGGCCGAAGCGTGGTAGAACCCTGCCAGCTCCAGTTCGAACGGGAAGTTTCCGTTCACGGCCAGGACGGTTTTTCTCTCTTCTTCCGGCCTAAGCCGGAGGTCTTCGGTAAAAGGGTTAAGCCGGTTGAAAAGCTTCCGGAGCTCGTTCCCCGTAACGTTGCGAGTATTTGGCATGGTAAACTCTTGAACCCGGCCGGAGCCGGACCTCCTCCTCTCATCCCTCTGTCCTCAAGGATTACGGCGCGCCGTTCGCGACAAACGGTAAGGCTCCGGGAATCACCCTCACCGTCGCGGGAAAGCGCGCATCAACAGTATCACCATCAACATGGCAGGGAAAACCGTCGGGAGCCGAGAGTTCAATGGAAGCAGCGTCCTTAAGCACCACGCCTTCCTTGCCCACGTGATTTCCGTTCCGCACAAGGAATATGAGAGGCAAGAGGCTCTGGCGCGGTATCCCGTGAAGAAACGCCACGTTCAGTCGCCCATCGTCCGGTAAAGCCCCCGGGTTTACCTTAAGCCCACCGCCGAATATCTGAGAGTTGGTTATGGCGCACACCCATGTCTTCTCGTATGTGGCGCCTTGCCCGCCATCGACGGAAATCGAGATCTGGCCGGGGTTAAAGTAGAAGACGCCACGTAGCGCTTCATACATATAGCTCAAGCTGCCGAGCTTTCTGGAACCCAGTTCTGCGACTCGTTTCACGACGTAGGCATCGTAACCGATGCCCACCGAGTTCACCACATACCTTTTGAAGCCCGAGGAGTCGGAGAATTGGAACACGTCCATGTACTTCACGTTGGGCCTAAGGAGGGCCCGGACGGCTCCTTCCCAGGTGGCAAAGAGCCCGCTACCTACGGCAAAGTCGTTACCCGTTCCGGAGGGTATCACAGCGAGCTTCACGGGGTTCTGAGTTCCCTCTTGGCTCGCCACCATGAGGCCGTTTACGACTTCGCTGAGAGTGCCGTCGCCGCCCATGGCTGCGAGCACATCATAACCGTTCGCTGCAGCCGCTTTGGAGATTTCGGTTGCGTGCCCTCTGCGCTCTGTCTCCACCACGTCGTAGGGGATACCCAACTCATCCAGAGCGCCCCGAACCGCCGGAAGTCGTTTCTTCGTCCTGCCGTGGCCTGCCACGGGGTTTGCTATGACCAGTACCTTTCCAGGGAGCGCCAATCCAATCACTTCCATCACGAGTTTTCGACAACATTTCCATATCCCCGGCGCTTTTCCTTCTTGGCTACTGGTGCCTTATTCCAGGGCTACTCGGGCCTCCGCTCTTCCTGCCCGTTCGCCAGAAACGGCGATCGTTACAACCGCACCCTCCTTGCCTTTCACCACCCAGCCGACTCTTGTCTCCCGGGTGGCCGCTCCCCCTCTGAAATAACCCCCGCCGAAACCGCGGTTGTCTCCGGCGCGCCCGTCCAGGTGACCGATCTCCTTCTTGGCCTTCCCTACCACCTCAATGCCTTCTCCGGACACCCAGGCCTCGAGGGGCCTTGCCTTGTTCACCAAGTGGGCCTGGTAGCTGCCGGAGGTCGGCAGGTAGCCAAGGTTCCTCACGAGGGCGTTAAGTTCGTACACTCCCCCGCCCAAGGGCTTGACGGCAACCTTGTCGAGCTCAAGCCGCGGCAGAGTCATCATGGCGCGGAGAGAAAACATGCAATTCTTGTAGCACTCGGCTTCGAGGAATGCTCTGGGAGCGTTCTGGACTACGAACTTGGTGCGCCACCCGCCTATCTCAACGGGGCCGATCTGAGGATGGTCAAACGGGCGCCAGGGCTCGAAGCCTGCCCCGCCCAGCTCCCGGTCGTTCCACTCGAGGAGCTTCAAGAAGTCTTCTTCCTGTTCCTTGGGGCTCTTGGGACGCCTGGGCCACTGCGCTACTCCGGCGCGCTGGGCCTGGTTCCAGGTCTCCACCGTGTAGCTCAAGACGCCTCTGTGCTCATAGAGCCAGTCATCGAAGGCTCCGGTTGAGAAAGAATCGGGACTTCCTCCCGAGAAATCCTCGTAGCACGGAATGCACGGGTACCCGGTTTCCTCCGTGCCCATCTCACCTATGGCGATAAGAGTCTGTATGTCTCTCCGGGGGCTCTTCGATGCGGGGTGGGAGCCGGGAACGCGCAGGATGACCCCGCCAGTTGTATGGAACGTGAAAGCCAGCGCTATATTCGGGTGCGAGGCAATGAACTCCGCCACGGCCCTGGTCTCGGGCTCTGACAGGGGGAATTCTCCCGCGCCGGGCTGTCTCGTATCCGGCGCCCAACCGTAGGGATAATTCCGGTTCAGGTCAATCCCCCACTTGGGCGGCGCTGGTTTGACCGGACCGCCGTCATAGTCCCTTATGAGCCCCTCGGTGTACACGCGGTAGAACGTACCTTCATCCTCGTCGGGTCCCCTGCGGACGAGGGCCCTCGGGTCTTTTGGCGATACTTTCCACTCGCCTGCAGGGTCCTTGACCCGCATGAGGAGTATTTCGCCGTCGCCATCTATGTCCGCAGGATAGAGCCCTTCCTTTTCTTCGGGGTTAGGATGCGGGTAAGGCCTCGGCACAGACCTTAGTGTCTCCGGTGTCGTAAGGTATACCTCGGCCCCGTCGGGAGACACGCGGGGAATCGCGTATACCGTATACCGCTTCAAGATTTTGGTCGCTCGCTCGTCTTTTCCGAAATTCTTAAGGAGATAATCGATTATGTACACGGATATCATGGAACCTGTGACTTCGCCGGCGTGGTGGTTGCCGTCGAAGTAGAAAGCCGGCTTCTGAGACGGACAACCGGCCGACGTGTCGGTTATCGTAACTGCCCAAATGTCTCTTCCTTCAGGCGTCTTGCCGGCCGACTCAAGGGTCATGAGAGACGGGTATTTCTCCGCAAGGCCCTTAAGCGCGCTCTCCAGTTCCTCGTACAGGTAATAGTGGTCATACTTGAGTTCCATATGCCAATTCCTCCCCTCCACGGTGTCCTAATTCCATATCGCGTCAAGGAAACCTGTCGCCTTTGCCTACCTTGGAGCAGCGTTCCTTATCCAGTAGAAAAGGTGCTCTTGAGCGTACCCTGCGAAAGCGCCAAAGCGCCGCTCACCGAACTCTCTTGCCTCCCGGGGGCCGAGCTTCTTTCCGCCCATGAAATACCTTGACACAGCCCGCGCTATCCAGACGTCAACAGGAAACACATCCAGCCTGTGATAACCGAAAAGGAGCACACAGTCCGCCACTTTGGGGCCGACTCCCTTTATCTTCATGAGCTCCTGCCTGGCTTCTTCCACAGGCATTGATCTCACGAGCTCGAGGTCAACGTCTCCCGAGAGGACCTTCACCGCGGCATCGTACAGGTACTTATCGCGAAATCCGCACCTTGACTGCCTCAGGGAAGAGACGTCTTGAGACGCTATGGCTCCCGGAGACGGAAACCCAAATGCCCCCATCCCGGCAGGCTCCCCGAAACACCCTGCGAGGTACTCGACGGTTTTCGAGATGGCCGGGATGTTCTTGTTCAGGGATAGCACGTACGAAGCCAGGCACTCCCAGGGGTCCTGGGTGAGTATGCGGAGTCCCCGGCCGTAGGCGACCGCTTCTGCCATTACGCCCCCCGACCGGGAGAGAACGCCTTCGATCGTTTTAATGTCGTCCTCGTCCGAGAAGTACCGCCTCACTACCTGCGATACATAAGATGGCCCGGAGAGAGACACGGAAGATGGGTCCCACGCGACATATATCTCGCTCGTAACCGGAGAGGTCTGGCCCACGGCGAGGGCCAGCTCCCCTATCACTCCCCGGTAGGCAACGGGGAGAGCAGGCCTACCTGGAAAAGCGGCCGGTTTCCACCTGAATGCCTGACCGCACTCAAGTGTTGCCTTAAGGCTCACCGGGCCCGACAGCCGTATTACGGTCTCTCTGATATCCAGACTTATCTCTCCCACGGATCTTTGGTTTCCACATGACCGGATTCGAGGCCCGCGGGCTCCCATCCTCTGCCTGTCTGCGTCTCGTGTTCAGTAACCCTCCACGGGTACTTGACATAAGATGCAGCGACCCTACATCGAAGGAGGGAAGCAACATGGCAGGAGTTGGAGGAGGCGGATTCGGTTCTCCCTTCATCCTCTTCTTGATCCTCATCCTGTTGGTCTTGGGCTTTGCCTGCTTGACCTGCTTCTAAGCCAGCACGTAAGCGCAGCACGCTCCAAGACGCGGTACCGCGAGACTTCACGGACAGAGCCCCCTCCAAGGGGGCTCTGTTCACACTTGCGAAAGCGACGCAAAGCCTTAGTGGCTGCAACCCCGGTTGGGGGGAACCCTTTCTGAAACCAGCTTGCCGTCTATGAAGACCTTCTCGGCAATGGCCATGGTGCAGAACGGGTGCTCGCTCCATACCACCACATCGGCGTCTTTACCGACCTCGATGCTCCCGAGCCTGTCCTCGAGGCCGATTATCTCGGCGGCGTTGATCGTGATGGCCTTCAAGGCCTCTACCGGACACATGCCTTCTTTGACGGCCAGCCCGGCGTGGAGGCCGAGCCACTTGGTGTTGCTTGAGGTATCGCACTGGATGGCGACTTTCACCCCGGCCTTCGCGAGGATGCCCGGATTCGCCAGCGAGGTGTCGATGATCTCCATCTTGCCGCGGGCCATGAGCAGGGGGCCTATGGTGGCACGGACTTTCTTCTCGGCCAAGATATCCGCGATCTTGTACCCTTCCGTGCAGTGCTCAATTATATAGTCCAGGTTGAACTCCTCGGCAATCCTGATGGCGGTCATGATGTCGTCGGCCCTGTGCGCGTGGATCCGGGCCTTCCATTCCCTCTTTAGGACCTTCGCCAGCGCCTCGAGCTTGAGGTCCCTATCCGGCGGGTTAGAGTTCTCACCCTTGTCTGCCTTGGCCTTGGCTCTTTCAACCTTGTCTATGTAGTTCTGGGCCTTCACAAGGGCTTCCCGCAAGACGGCCGCGTTGCCCATCCTGGTCTTGGGGGCCCTACGCTGGCCTTCTCCGTACACTCTCTTGGGGTTCTCGCCGAGGGCCATCTTCATTGCTTCGGTCCCGGGAATGACCATTTCTTCGGCGGTCCTGCCGCGGAGCTTCATGGCGAACCCGGTCCCGCCCACAAGGTTGGCGCTACCCGGGCCCGTATACACCGTGGTAACTCCCGCGCTAACTACATCGGGGATCGCCGGGTCCTGGGGGTTCAAAGAGTCGATTCCCCTGATATGAGCGGTGATTGGATCCGACGTTTCGTTTCCGTCTGCGTTGGCCCAGACCGACGGTTCTCCGAAAACTGCCAGGTGGCTGTGGGAGTCTATGAGTCCCGGTGTAACGACTTTCCCTGTAGCGTCGACTACTTCCGCACCTTCAGGAATCTGGACGTCTTTGCCTACGGCCTTGATCTTGCCGTCTTCGATAAGGATGACGCCGCCTTCGATAACGTCTCCGGTGACCGTGTAGATCTTTCCGCCCTTGATCGCCAGCATGTCAGATCTCCTTTCTGAGCGTTGTTCGAATCCCGGTCCTACCCGATTCGCTTCTACACCCGAAAGATCCTGCCTTCCGCCAAAGAGGTGTATAATGAGAAACAGTTCTTTGGGGAGTGAAGGTGTGACTCATTTGGCCATTTATGCCGTACTTCCCGCCCTCTTAATAGCCTTGGCCGGATACGTGGCGGGGAAAAAACTAGCGTTGGACAAGGGCACTGTGTCAAAGATGTGTCTTTACGTCCTCTCGCCTGCCCTTACTTTCAACTCGCTGTCCACCTCGGAAGCCGACCTTTCGGCGGTGTGGAGATTGTCGGGCATTAGTCTGGCTCTGCCTTTTGTCTTCACACTGGTGTTTTCCCTGGTGTTCAAGTTCGTCCGGTTTGAAAAGGCTACTTCCAGGGGCCTTCTCCTGGCTACCATCTTCAGTAACGCCGGGAACTACGGCCTTCCCGTAAGTCTCTTTGCATTTGGGCAAGAAGGTATGGACTTCGCCACCGTGTTTTTCGTAGTCCAAGGCATACTCTTGGCGACCTATGGTGTATACGTTGCTGCCTCAACCAAGATGGACGCCAAGAAAGCCCTCATGACCGTGCTGAAGATGCCCGCGATGTATGCTGCGCTTTTCGGGATGGGCGTAAAGATCTTCGGGATACCGGTACCCCAGGTTATCGCTCGCCCCATTAGCCTCCTTGCAGGTGGAGGTATCGGCGTCTTCTTGTTCCTCCTCGGACTCCAGCTGGTAGGGACGAAAGGCGACTCCTCCCTGTGGAAGCCCGTCTTATTGACGGTAATCCTGAGACTCCTTGTGGCGCCGGTCGTTGCCGCAATCGCCGGCAACGTGTTTGGTTTGAGCGGCCTTCCATGGAAGATCCTGATCCTCCAATCCGCCATGCCGCCGGCCGTCAACTCGACTATTTTGGCACATGAATTCGATGCCAAACCCGACCTTGTGTCGTGTGCCACGTTGGTAGGAACGCTTTGCAGCACGGTGACTCTTGCAGCGTGGATAATGGCACTCAACGCATTGTAGAATCTGTATGTATCAAGGGGACGATCCGGAGTCCGGCTTTCCGGGGCCGGGCAGGCAACCATGTATCATACGGCATTTGCCTCATGGAGGGATTCAAAATGATGTCGAGCGACTTGCACAAAGAGATTCTAGAGAGCCTCAGGAACAAGCAAGAAGAAATGGTCGGTACTCTCGAGGAACTCACCAATATTGATTCCCCAAGCACCGACAAAGCTCACATTGACCGCTTCTCCAATATGCTCGCCGAGAAGTGGAAGGAAACCGGAGCTTCGGTACATATCCTTGAGCAAAAGGAATATGGGAATCATGTGAGAGCCGAGTGGGGCAAAGGCGAAAGTCAGGTTCTAATTCTCTGCCACATGGACACGGTCTGGGCCGCAGGTGAAACCGCAAAGCGCCCCTTTAGAGTGGAAAACGGAAAAGGATACGGCCCCGGGGCTTACGACATGAAAGGCGGCATCGTGGAAACCCTGTACGCGGTGAAAACCCTGTCTGAACTCGGACTTACCCCCAAGAACCGCATAGTGGTCCTCAACAATTCCGATGAAGAGATCGGATCGCCTTCATCGAGACCTTTGATTGAGGAAGAAGCCAAGAAATCCAAAGCGGTGCTGGTCTTGGAACCCTCCGCTCAAGGCGGATCTCTTAAGACGTGGCGCAAAGGCGTCGGCATGTTTGAGGTAGCCATCCAGGGACGAGCCGCCCACGCCGGAGCGGACTACACAAGAGGCATATCCGCCGTCCAGGAAGCGGCCCACCAGATCCTCTACTTACACGGCCTCACCGATCTGGATGAAGGCACGACCGTGAACGTAGGCATCGTCCAGGCGGGGACACGGAGCAACGTAGTTGCCGAAGAAGCGCACCTGCGAGTCGACCTCAGGGTAAAAACCCAGGAAGCCGCCGACTGGGTGCTTCCCAAAATACTCGGCCTTAAGCCGGTCGATCCAAGGGTCAACATAACGGTTACAGGCGGCCTCAACCGCCCTCCCATGGAGCGGAATCAGAAAAACCTGGCTTTGTTCCAGCTAGCCCGGGCCATCGGCCAGAACATGGGCATCGACCTCAGCGAATCGGGCACGGGCGGAGGTAGCGACGGTAACTTCACCTCGGCGCTTGGAATCCCAACCCTCGACGGGCTGGGCCCTGTTGGAGATGACGCACACTCGCCCGGCGAGTACGTGCTTCTCTCGAGCCTGCCTGAGAGAGCAGCAGTTCTTGCCGGGTTACTCATGGAGATCTAAAGAGGGAAGTCGACGCTTGATACCTATGTGATACCGAAGAGCCCGGCGACCGCAGGTTCCTCCAGGGCCTGCCATCTGCCGGGCTCTTTTCTCGGAATATCTATCTACCTGCCCATCTTACCTATTTGCCACCGCCCATCTACCTCTTGCCTAGTCGCCCACTGCCTATCTACCTGCCAAAGCGATCATCGCCCGGAGGCCCTTGAACGCGGTCAGGTAGTCGTCTGCCGTGAAGGTAAGCGTCCGTCCATCGATCATCTCGGAGTATGGCATGCGTGAGGC
>LSQX01052100.1_pt1 | contig 25270 bp, 18 predicted proteins | sample 654561 | NCBI WGS metagenome assembly LSQX01 (sample SAMN04489861, study PRJNA283612) | anaerobic digester metagenome | isolation source: 4 biogas reactors fed with cattle manure at either 37C or 55C with and... | place: Denmark: Kongens Lyngby | collected 2014 | reverse complement strand
GGCGTCGTGGCCGGCGGCGCGGGCGGCTTGGATGACGCGGGTGAATTCGTCGAGGGTTTGGCGGGCCGGGGGGGCGCGGAGGCGGGCGGTGCGGATGGCGCCGTATGTGTTGTAGGCGACGAGGAGGAGGGCGAGGGCGTAGGCGGCGAGGCGCAGGGGGCGGCGGGCGGACGCGGCGCATTCGGCGAGGGCCCAGGAGAGGAGGAGGGTGGTGGGGGCGATGAGGTAGCGCGGGATGAAACCGGACATGGGGTGGGGGAAGTAGGTGAGGGCGAAGGCGGCGAGGGTGGCGAGGACGAGGAGGGTGGCGGGGGTGGCGCGACGGGCGGAGCGTCGGCGGCGGTACGCGAGAATGGCGGCGGCAGCGACGAGGGCCACGAGCGCGAGGGCGACCAGGTGATGGAGGGCGGCGGGGGGATAGGTCCAGAGGAGAAGATGGCGGAGGTCGTGCCGCCAGAGGGCGCGGATACTTTTGGCGATGGCGCCGAGGGTGAGGCCGTCGAAGAGGGGGGGCTGGACGTGCGAGGGCTCGGCGAGGAACTGGGGGAGGAAGGCCAGGATGGCGGCGGCGGGGATGGCGAGGTAGGCGAGCCAAGGGCGGAAAGGGGTGGGGTGTTGGCGCAGGGCGAGGAGGCCGGCGAGGGCGGCGGCGGCGAGGTAGGGCAGGATTTGCAGGTTGACCCAGAGGCTGAGGCCGGTGAGGAGGGCGAGGGCGAGGGCGTGGCGGCGGGTGGGGGTGAAGGGGGGGGCGGGGGCGATGAAGGGGCGGGCGAGGAGCAGGAGGAGTAGGCCGAGGAGATAGGTTTCGGGGTAGCCGCCGTAGGGGGCGGTGGTGTACCAGAGGGCCTGCCAGCCGGGGAAGGCGGGGACGAGGGCGGCGGCGAGGGCGGGGAGGGGGCCGTAGTCGCGGCGGAAGAAGGCGTAGGTGGCGAGCACCCAGGCGAGGGCGCAGGCGATGGGGACGAGGGTCATGGTGACGCGGGTGACGGGCAGCACGAGGAAGGTGAGGGCCATGAGGTAGGACTCGAGCGCGCCGAGGTAGGATTGGCCGGCGAAGAAGAGGTGGTGGCGGCCGCCCAGGATGTCGAGGGCCATTTGCGGCGGGATGGCGCTGTCGAGGGTGGGGACGTGGATTTTCCAGGCGAGGTGGAGGCGGAGGGCGGCGGCGCCGAGGAGGGCGAGGGCAAGGATGGCAAATGCCGTGAGGACGCGGGGCGCGCGTGATGGTGGGGGCGGGGTCATGGGCGGTAGTGGATGGTGATGTGGCGGTTGGTGCCGGGCTCGAGGCCGATGAAGGTGATGTCGCGGCCGGCATCGTGGGGATGGAGTTTGGCGTGGGGGGAGGTGAAGCCGGGGAGCCAGTTGTATTTGATGACGACGCGGTCTTGGGGGGCGTCGAGGGTGACTTGAATGCGGTTGAAATCGGCTTGCACGTCGCCGTGCCCTTCGAGGAACCACGAGGGCTGGCGGCGGGTTTCGAAGATGGCGGTGCGGCCGATTTCGTGGACGGGGCGGTAGTAGTTGGTGGTGCGGCGGAATACATCTTTCCAGTCGTCGTGCCAGGTGACGATGTGGGTGACGTTGTGGAGGTCCATGAAGGAGTAGAGGACGTCGGGGCCGTCGTAGCGGAATTGGCGGGGGGGGTATTGATATTCGACGATCTGGGGGGAGAAGCCGTAGAAGTCGGCGGCCATCATTTCGCGTCCGGTGAAGTGGGGCAGGGCGGCGGCTTTGGCGCCGCCGTAGCCGTGGACGGCGCGGCCGGCGAAGAGGACGCGTCCGTTGGACGGGACGTTGTCGGCGAGCCAGTGGATGAGTTGGCGGGTGGCGTCGGGCATGGTTTGGAAGGGGCCGAGGCCTTTGCCGTTCCAGGTTTTGGCGCCTTGGTAGGCCCCGGTGAGGAGCAGGGCGACGGCCCAGGCGGTGGCGGCGCGGCGGAGGGCGTGGCGGGTTTGACGCCGGGGGGGCGCGTCGAGGGAGTGCTGAATGAGGCGGTCGAGCCAGAGGGATGCGGGGATGATGGCGACTAGCGCGGCGGGGATGATGAGGCGCTCGGTCTGAAGGATTTTTTTGACTTCTTCGCCCCAGCCGGACATGAGGAGGAGGAGCAGGGCGAGGGGGGCGAAGTAGCGGCGGATGGAGCGGGGCAGGCCGATGAAGCCGCCGAGGAACCCGAAGATGAGGATGATGGGGTTGGTGCCGCGCAGGTTGTGACCGAGGAGGGCCCAGCCGCCGCGCAGGTGCTCGAACAGGGTTTTGCGGGCGGTGACGGACATGAAGCCGCCGATGGTGGCATGGCGGAAGGGGACCAGGGCGAGGGGTAGCAGGAGCAGGAAGAGGAGCAGGGCTAGGCCGAGCGCCCACGCCCATTGGCGCGGGGTTAAATGCCGGGCGTTGGCGAGAAGCACAAGCAGGAGGGGGGCGGCGATGATGAGGGAGCCGGGCCAACTGAGGAAGGTGAAGCCGAAGAGCAGGAGTAGAAGGAGGGTGGCGGGGCGGGGTCGGTTTTCGAGGTGGATGTAGCGGTAGGCGAGGGCGGAGAGGGGCATGGCCATGGACATGGCAAAGAGGGCGGGGGCGGTGCCGTAGTGCAGCAGGTGGACCCAATAGCGCTGGGTGGGCGCGAGGGTCAGCAGGGCGGCGATCCAGCGGGCGCGGGGGGGGGCGGCGATCCATGCCAGCGAGGCCCAGGCGAGGAGCGGGAGGATGCCGAGAAAGAAGACGGCCAGAAAGGGGGTGTAGATTTGCTCGGCGGGGAACCAATGAAGGAAGGGCAGCAGCCAGAGGCCAACGGACCAAACTCCGCTGGCGACGAGGGCGGTGACCGGCATGCCGGCATTCCAATGCGGATCGAAACCGTCGGGGCGCGGGAAGAGGCGTTGGAAGGTCCAGAAACGATAGACAAACGCTGGGCTGTCCACGCGGTAGATCATTTGGAAGCCGGTGGCGCGGTGAAGATGGAGGAGCGCAAGGCCGGTCAGGCCGATCCAGGCGAGGGCCATGGCGCGGGGGGTGCGGAGCAGCGGGCGGAAGAACAGCGCGAGGCCGACGGTGGCGAACAGGCAGCGGACGTAGCCCAGGTCGCGCCATTTGGCGTGTTCCAGCAGGGGGATTTTCCAGCCGGTGGGGAAGAACCAGTTGTCGGTGACGGCGGATGAGGCGGCGTAGAGCAGAAGGAAGGCGAGCAGGAGGGCTTCGGGGAGCCGACGGAGGTGCCGGGAGGGGGCGGATTGTTCGGCGCCGGGCCAGGCGGGAAGGTAGCGCAGGAGGAGGGTCAGGGCGGCGAGGGTGAGCAGACCGGCGGTGGCTACGGCGGGCTCGAGCCAGGGGCCGGCGCCATAACGGGTGGCGAGAGCGAACAGGGCCAGGCCAATGCCAAGGGTTAGCCAGGGGAGGCGGGGCGGGGGTTGGCAGCTGGTTGGGTCGTCCATGGCGGTATAGTGGAAGAGGGGGGGCGGGACGGCAATGCAAAAGGTGCGGCAGGGGGGGAAGTGTATATTGATATAGCCTGAATAATTCATCAACATGGATGAAAATATCTTTACTTATTGTTGCACTGCATGATGCGGATATTTGGATAAAAAAATTATTTTTCATCCCTGTTGCCCTTCGGCGCGACGATTCCAACCCGTCTGCGGCGTTATTCGGGGCTTGCAGTATGTCCATACAGCTTCGCCCCGCCTGCCTTGCATCCGGGCCGGACTTGTCGCGTGAATTATCCAGGATAGGCGGCCGGGGGTTAACGATTGCTTAACTTACCCTTGCATGGCGGAGGGCTAAACTGGCATAGTTCGCGGCCAAAGCAGACAAGTGTTGCCTGCGCGAGGCGAGGAGTTTGATGATGGCTATATTGGATTATGGATTGTCGGAGATGGCTCTGGAAATCCGCAGCATGATGCGGGAGTTTGCCGAGGCGCGGGTGAAGCCGGTGCGGGCGGAACTGGATGAGAGCGGGCAGTTTCCGGCGGACATCTTGCGCGAGCTGGGCAAAATGGATCTGATGGGGTTGTATATTCCGGTGGAATACGGGGGGACGTTTGAGGGGGACAGCATGCCGAATATCATCGCGGTGGAGGAACTCAGCCGGGTGTGTATCGGGGTGTCGGTGTCATACGCGGCCAACGGCCTGGGCGCCGATCCTATTTTGATCGGCGGCAGCGAGGAGCAAAAGAAGAAGTATCTGCCGCCGCTGGCCAGCGGAGAGAAATGGGCGGCCTATGCGCTGACGGAACCCAACGCGGGATCGGACGCGGGGGCGATCCGGACGACAGCGGTCAAACAGGGCGACAAATATATTTTGAACGGCACCAAGCAGTGGATTACCAACGGGGGGGAGGCGGATATTTACACGGTGTTCGCGGTGACCGACAAGACCCGGGGCGCGCGGGGGGTGAGCGCGTTTATAGTGGAAAAGGGCACCCCCGGCTTCAGTTTTGGCAAGAAGGAGGACAAGCTGGGGATTCGGGCGAGCGCGACGCGTGAGCTGATTTTTGAAAATTGCGAGGTGCCCGCGGAGAACCTGATTGGCCGCGAGGGGAGCGGCTTTATTTGGGCGATGAGGACGTTTGATGTATCGCGTCCCGGGATTGCCGCGCAAGGGGTGGGGCTGGCACAGGGCGCGCTGGATGAGGCCGTGATGTATGCCAAGGTGCGCGAGCAGTTTGGCCGGCCGATTATTGCCAACCAGGGGCTGAGCTGGATGCTGGCCGATATGGCCACGAAAGTGGAGACGGCCAGGGCGCTGACCTATGCCGTGGTGCGCACGATTGACAGCGGCGCGAAGGATTACTCGAAGTTTTCGGCCATGTGCAAGTGGTACGCGTCGGACGTGGCGATGCAGGTGACCACCGACGCAGTGCAGGTGTTGGGCGGCTATGGATACATGAAGGAATATCCCGTCGAGAAAATGATGCGCGACGCCAAGATCCTGCAGATTTATGAGGGGACGAACCAGATTCAGCGCGACATCATCGGATTGGCGCTGAACAAGGAATATGCGGCCGTCTCCCGGGCCTAGGGCTGGCGAGGTGACCCCCGGCGGCGAGTGAGGTGATGGCCATGCATATTGTTGTTTGCGTCAAGCAGGTGCCCAATACGACCCAGGTTCGGATTCATCCGGAAACACATACGCTGGTGCGTGACGGCGTGGAGTCGGTCATGAACCCGTTTGATGAAAACGCCCTGGAGATGGCGCTGCAGTTGAAGGAGAGCCATCCGGATACGGTTATCACGGTTTTGACCATGGGGCCGTCGCAGGCGGAGGCCGTGCTTCGGGAAGCTGTGGGGCGGGGCGCCGACAAGGTGATGCTACTGAGCGACAAGGCGCTGGCGGGTTCCGACACCTGGGCGACCAGCTACGCGCTGAGCCAGGCCATCCGAACCATGTCGCCAAGGCCGGATTTGGTGCTGTTTGGCAAGCAGGCGATTGATGGCGATACGGCGCAGGTGGGCCCGAGCGTGGCCACTTGGCTGGCTCTGCCGTGCATCACTTGTGCGTTTGGCCTCGAAGTGGCCGATGGGCGGGCCAAAGTGAAGCGGTCGTTTGAGGATGGCTATGAGATTCTGGAAGTGGCTCTTCCGTGCGCATTAACTGTGGTGAAAGAGGCCAATGTTCCGCGGATGGCTTCGCTGCGCGGAAAGATGGCCGCGAAGAAGCTGGTGATTGAACCCACCACCGCGGAAATGATCGGCGCCGACCCGGCCAATATCGGTTTGCTGGCTTCGCCGACCCGGGTGGTGAGCATTTTGTCGCCGCCCGCGAGGAGCAGTGGTGTGAAATGGCAGGGAGAAGAGCCCGCGGACATGGCCCGCAAGCTGGTGGAAGAACTCCGTCAGCGGAAATTGATTTAGGCGGAAGACAGGCAACCGGGAGATTCAGGGATGGCGTTGCAGATTGATTTGGACCTTTGCACCGGGTGCGGCGCGTGCGTGGCGGTGTGCCCGTTTTGCGCGCTGACTCAACGGCCATCGGACGGAAAGGTGGAGGTGAATGAAGCCTGCACCGCATGCGGGGCCTGCATTGAGGTGTGCCCGGTTGGGGCGCTTTCTCTGCCGGAACCCACTTCGCCTGCGGCGGCCGGGCAGAGCGAGACACATCGCGGTTTGTGGGTGTTTGCCGAGCAACGCGGCGGCCAGTTGCAGGATGTGACCTTTGAACTGCTGGGCAAAGGCGGGGAATTGGCTCGCGAGTTGGGTGTCGAGGTCGGCGCCGTATTGCTGGGACATCAGGTGGACGCTTGCGTGGGGCCGTTGTTCGAGCATGGGGCGGATGTCGTGTATGTTGTGGATCATCCGGCTTTGGCGGCCTATACGGCGGAACCCTATGCCGAGGCGATGAGTGCGCTCATAAAAAAACACAGGCCGGAAATTGTTCTGGCCGGCGCGACGAGCATCGGGCGAAGTTTCATTGCCAGAGTGGCGATCGAGGCAACCGCCGGGCTGACGGCAGATTGCACGGAGCTGGCGGTGGACCCCGAAAACCGCTGTCTGATCCAAACGCGTCCGGCTTTTGGCGGCAATATTCTGGCGGCCATTCTCTGCCCCAACCATCGTCCGCAGATGGCCACTGTGCGTCCGAAGGTCTTTCCCCAGCCCGCGCCGGTCGAGGGTCGAACCGGCCGCCGTGTTGACGAGCAGGTGGAGCTGAAAGATCCGGTGGTCCGGGTGCTTGAAACCGTTGACGCCATGCAGCATGAAGTGAATGTGGCCGGCGCTGAATTTATTGTGGCTGGGGGGCGGGGCGTTGGGGGGCCGGAGCAATTCAAGCTGCTTGCCGAATTGGCGGAAGCCTTGGGCGGGGCGGCTGTGGGCGCCAGCCGGGCGGCTGTGGATGCCGGTTGGATTTCCAGTTTCCACCAGGTGGGACAGACGGGAAAAACGGTGCGGCCCAAGGTCTATATTGCGTGTGGCATATCCGGCCAAATCCAACATCTGGTCGGGATGAACAGCAGCGACACGATTATCGCCATCAACAAAGACCCGGACGCACCGATTTTTGAAGTGGCGGATATAGGGATTGTTGGCGACTTGTTTGTGGTGGTTCCGGAGCTGGTCAAGGCGCTCCGCAAAGCCCAATGAACGGGAAAAGAACTGGAGACGGTTGGCGCGTTTTACTGGTAAAGCTTGTCAGGGCAACGTGTCTCTGACACAATAATTGGTTATAGATTAGGTGTGGAGACAAGGATGAATCCTTCACCCGAAGGGAGAGGCATGATGAAGTACAAAGCGAGTGGAATCTTGGTGGGTTTGGCCATGGTGTTGCTTCTGGGCGCTTGCGCGTCATGGAACGTGGATGTGAGCCGGTTGCAATTGGGCATGGAACCGGAAGCGGTTCGTGAAGCCATTGGCAAGCCGTTTGCCATTCGCGCCTCCAAGGTTTACAACAGCGACGAGTGGACGGAGGTTTGGGAATATCTGCCGCCCATGCTGACTTGGACGCCCAAGACCTATTGGGTGTACTTTGAAGAAGGAAAGGTTGTTCAGTGGGGTGAGCCCGGAGACTTTACCGGCTCGGCTTCAACAATCCGCGAATACAACCCGAACAAGACCGCCCGCTAGGCCGGAGATGTTGGCCCAGGAACGGTGGTGATGCCGGAGCATGGCACTGCCCGCAGACCTGACCGGTGAAGAACCCGCCTCAGCGTAATATCAGCCGACCGCGCCCTCGCGTCACGCGAGGGCGTTGGGGGTTATGGATTTGGTGTGGGTTGACCATGTTTTGTATAATGTGGCGAACGCTTCCAGCCAGCGCACAAATCATGCGGCTGGGACTGTTCGATCTGTCTTTATCGGGGACGCTGGAGTTAGGTTACGAAAGTAATGTGGATGGCAGCTATCGCAGTGAACAGAATCCCGACTACGAGAGAAGCGATTTTTACTGGAGCCCGGGATTGTCCCTCAGTTCATCAACGGTAGGCATGCGACCCAATACGACAGCCTCTTTCAGCGGCTCTTACGCCTACCAGGATTACTTCAAACGAGATGACGAGGACACGGCGCTGTATAGTGCCACAATGAATCTTCAGACCACACTACCACGCATCACGTTGGGAGCGATGGGGCTGATATCGCACGAAGTTGAGTCCATGCAAGACTCTACTTACTATCCAGGGGGGCACAAACGCGATCCCATGCAAACGATGGAGGGGACTTTGACGTTCAGCTGGAACTTTGGCAAATTGCGCGCCGAAGCCAACGCAAGTTACCTCCGAGAGCGTCATGACAAGGACGAGTTCAAACCGGGCGACCAGAATGAAACCACTTTGTTTGCGGGAGTATATTTAGATTTATTTACCTGGGGCAGTCTATTCTATACGTGGGAAAACGTGTATACGGAACTTGTTTTTCTGGGCACGGATACCGACGAAACCACTCAAAACTTTGGTTTGTCCGGGGCTATTCCGGTCAATATCATCCGTCGGCCCCAAGTATTGTATTCCCTCGGGTTTTCCTATGAGGAAGAGAAGGTTGACGGTCAGGATCAATGGGAAAAGACTTGGGAGCCGACTCACACCATTACGGTTATGGATGCTTTCCAACTGTCCAAAAGCCTGAATTTGTCGATGGGTGCATCGTGGGAGTATACATGGACTGGATCCAAAGTGTCAGCAACGCATGGTGAGGATGAAAAAGAGGTTACTTTTACGTACGATGTGCAACTTAGCCATCAGTTGACGCCCCGGGCTCAGCATGCGGTGAATTTCACCAAGGAACCGCGCAAGACATTTGGTTCCACGACTGATACTGAAACCACGAGCTATGGCTATACATTCAGCATTGTTGATTTTCTAGTCTATGGGTTGAGCAGTTCCTTTTCACTGACCCATGATTTAGACAAGCCCCTAGCCCCCGGCTCAAGAACTGAGCGCACGACAACATTTGATGTATCGCTGGGACATTCACGACAACTATCACGGAAATTGAGTCGGAATATATCGTACACCTATTCCCGGGAAACTACTAATTTCCACCCGGGCGAGGCTCTCGAAGAGCATGTTGCAATTTACATGTTGAATTATCAGTTCTGATTGTGGCGCGCCTTGTTCGCATCTGGTTGTCGGGTCGTTCAATCTGCCATTGTCTTGAGACAAACACGCATGATACTCTGAGCACATGAGAGTGAGTGGTCAATCGTTTCGGATCCGTCCATGGCTCGGGCTCGCCTTGTTTGGCATTGGCATTGTGGTTGGTTTGTCCGCAACCGCCCAAGTTGTTTTGGAAGGTGTGGAACGCCGGGTCTTGGCCGGTGACCGGCTTAATATCAGTGTTCAGGAGCAACCGGACATGTCTCGGGTTTACGCGGTTGCCGGGGATGGCTCAATTGACTTTGGTTTTGCCGGCCGAGTCTTTGTGGCAGAACTGACAACGGATGAAGCCTCTCGTGCGTTGGAACGAGTGCTTGAGGGCAGTTATTTCAAGGAGGCCAACGTAACCGTCTCGATCGCCAACTTTGTTGAAGGCGATGTGCTGTTGACGGGGGCGCTCAACTCGCCTGGCACTTTGCCCTTCCGTGGTGATTCCATTTTGACTTTGATGGAAGCCATTTTTCGTGCGGGGGGCCTTCAGGAACGTGCCGCCGGGGATAGGGTGCGTATTTTAAGATGGGTCCCCGGGGGTAGCATGGAACGCCAAGCTATCGAAGTGAATGTTCAGGCCATGCTGGACAAGATGGACTTTTCAAAAGACCAGTATTTACGGCCTCGCGATATTGTTGTGGTGCCACATCGGGGAGGTGAGGAAGAAGGGCGCAACGAATTCCTAGCTTTGGGGGAGGTGCACAAGCCAGGATTTCATCCTTATACTCCTGAGTTGGATATCATCAAGGTCGTTACCCGAGTGGGCGGGCTGGGCGAGTTCGCGGACTGGGATGGTGCGCGAATTTTGCGGCCACGACCCAGCGGTGATTATTCCGTTGTGCCACTCAACCTGAATCGATTGTTTGGTGTTGCGGACATGAGCATGAATCTCCTGCTGCAGCCGGGAGATATTTTCTTTGTTCCATCGACTCGCAATCTAGTTCGAGCTCAAGTGTATCTACTGGGTGAGGTGAATAAACGAGGAGCGGTATCACTCGGGAGCGGGCCCAATGCGACTGTGGCCCGGGTGATCCTCTCGCAGGGCGGCATGACCGATTTTGCGAATGCCAGCCGGGTTCAGATTCAGCGTACCGCGCCGGATGGCAGCAAAAAGTCCATGCAAGTGGATGTGGGGCGGATTCTGAAACAGGGCACTTTCGAGGATGATGTGCCCCTGCAGGATGGGGATGTGGTGATTGTGCCGGAAAAGGGTATTTTAGGGTTGTAAGATGCGTGATATGATCCAGCGACCCGACACCGGGAATACTCCCCCTCGCAACCCGGCTCCAGCGGCCGATGCTCCCAAGGGCATCGATATTAGAAAATATTTCTATATCATTACCAAGCGCTTGTGGTTGCTTCTGCTCTGCTTCATGACAGCGATTGTGGTGATGCTGGTCATGATGGCACGGCAAATTCCTGAGTACCAGACCACAGCCAAGTTGCACTTGAGACGTTCCGTGGGAATACCGGCCAATCTGCAGCAACAGGATATGCAGGCCATTTTGGGGGACTACGCACAAACCCAGCGAAATATTATCATCGGTCGGGATGTCATTGGGCGAGCCAGAGCGCGTTTGGGCTTAACCCCTGATGAGTTTGCGAAACGATATCGTTCTTTGAGTGTTCAGCCGGTTTGGCAAACAGCGATCATGTCCATAAGTGTAACCGGTCTTGAGCCAGCGTTTTGTGCCGACTATGCCAACGCGATTGCTGAGGCCTATGTGGAGTACAAGGCGGAAGAGTTAAGCGGTACATCGCAAAATACGGTTGTTGTACTTTCCGAGCAGGCCAATCGATTGGCTGAGGAGATCGCGCGACTCGAGAATGATGTATTGCTTTTCGTGCGTGAAAACAGCGTGGTGGGGATTCGAGAGCGAGGGAATGTAGCGGCGACTCTGTTGGCCAATTTATCGAAACAGGCCGCTGAATACCGAACGCAGCGCATGTTGCTGGAGGCTCAACAACCTTTGTTGGCACAGGCAACGGATGAGGTTGTGTTGGCCACGCTGGAGTATGGTCTCACAGCGGCATCCGTTGCGTCGTTGATGCAGGACGAAATGGATGGGGAAGTTGTGGAAGATAGTGGAGCGGAGCGGTTGATGGATCATGGTGTGGTTGCCCGGCCGCAATGGAATGACCTCAAACGTGAAAATGCCGTTTTAGAGGCGCGACTGCTGTCCTATCGCAAGAAGTACAAAGATGCGCATCCATTGATTCAGGAAACTCTGCGCAGGCTGCAGCAGAACGAAGAGGCCATCAAGGTGGAGATTCAATTCTCCCTCAAGCAATACTATTCTCAATTGGAAGCGTTGAACATCAAGGAGAAGGCAGCTGCTCGTGTGGAGCAGCAATGGGAGGAGCAGGCTCTTGAGATTGATCGCAAACAGAAGGAATACGAAAATTTGCAGCGCAACCTATCGCGCCTGCAAAGATTGTATGATTTGATCTTTAACCGTCTTCAGGAGGTCGATATCTCGGCGGAGATTCAACAAGAATCGGTTCGCATTTTTGAACGAGCCCTTGTGCCGGGCGGCCCCATCAAGCCGCGCAATTTGCAGAGCCTGTTTTTGGCAGCGATGATTGGCTTGGGCATCGGAGTCGGGCTGGTTTTCCTTCTGGAATTTATGGACGACTCGATTCGTCATCCTGAGGAGATTGATCACATGCTTGGCTTGGCGTGTCTGGGCCTTGTGCCGAGAGCATTTTGGAAACAGGACGGCGATGATGCCTATTGGATTGGCAAGTTGGACCCCAGCAGCGGTTTTGCGGAGGCGTATCGCAACATTCGTTCATCGTTATTATTGCGGCCAGACGGCCAGTCTTTCCGGACCCTCACCATCACCTCCTCGGTGCCCAAGGAGGGGAAAACCACCACCAGCGCGAATCTGGCCACATGTTTTGCTCAAGCCGGACAACGGGTATTGCTGGTGGACGTAGACTTGCGAAGGGGTACCGTGCATCACTTCTTCGGATTGCATGCCGGAAGCGGCATGACCGAAATTCTCCAGGGCCAGGCAACCATGGATCAGGTCGTTCAGCCTACCGGTGTGCCGGGCTTGGATTTTATTGGTACCGGACTTTTCGTGGACAACCCAGCCGAAATGATCTTGCGGCCGGCGATGAAGGAGTTTTTGGAGTTGGCGGCCAGCCAGTATGATTGGGTGATCCTGGACGCGCCTCCGGTCTTGGCGGTGTCAGAATCGACGGTGATTGCTTCGTTGACAGACGCGGTTCTGTTGACAATATGGAGCGGGCGCACATCCCGCAAATTGGTTCAGGCGGCGATTCATCAATTGCGCACACGAGGGGCCAACCTGATCGGAGCGATATTAAACAATTTGGATCTGACGCGACTGGGTAACTATGGTAGTTATGGATACTACCATTTTTATGACTATGATTACCGTTATGAAGAGGAGAATCCCTCTGATGGGTCCGGTGCTTAAGGGCGCCGCGAACAGATAACCTCCGGCCATGGTTGTCATCTTCCATCGCGGTTCCCGCTGGTCCCGGCGGCATTCCTTTCTGATGCTGGGGGATTGGGCCATCATTATCTTATCTCAAATTTGCGCCGTTTATCTTCGCTTTGGGTTGGATGGAACCGACTATTTGATGGCGCATGCCGGCACGTTTGTTGCCGCCGCGCTCATCTATATGCTGGTTTTTTATATGAGCGGGATGTACGACCCGCCGACGCGGTTGCGCCGCATCCATTCCGATTTTCTCCCTCTGATTGTCACCACCATAGGCGCGGGATTAACCGGTCTGGTTCTCTATGCCCGGCCGCAAATGACCCAGGGCCGGGGCATATGGGCGATTTCTTCCCTGCTGATTTTGGCTTTGTCCTATGAATCGCGCCATCTTTTCATGGCCTTGGTCAGGCGGGGCTTCTTTCTGCGCCGGGCTCTGGTGTTGAGCGATCATCCGCAAAGAGCCGCAGAATTGATCGCTTTGCTCGAAGAGAGCTCGACATCGCCTTATCATATCTTGGGAATGGTGTTGTGCGAAGAATGCGACCCCGCCGACTATCCCACGTCATTACCTGTTTTGGGACGCTTCAATGATCTTCATCATCTTATCGCGACTCAGAATATGTCTTCTGTTTTGCTGTCGATTTCGCCCATGCGGGGCCAGGAACTGATGCCGTATTTGCGGCCTTTGCGCTACACGGGCGTGGAGATCATGGATTATGTGTCGCTGACGGAAGAACTGGCCCGAGAGATTCCGTTGGCCTTCATCAGCGACGAGTGGCTGATGACGGCGGCCTTGAACAGTTCCGTGTTGCAAATTCGCAAGACCAAACGCGCCATGGACGTGGCGATTGCCGGTGTCGGTTTGGTACTGGGGGCGCCTCTGTTGTTGATTGCGGGGGCATTGATCAAGTTAACTTCGCCCGGCCCGATCATATACCGGCAGACTCGCGTGGGGTTGGGGGGAGAGCCTTACATACTCTACAAGCTGCGGACCATGCGCGAAGATGCAGAAAAAGATGGCGCGGTGTGGGCACAAAAAACAGATCGCCGGGTTACCCGGCTGGGCTACTATTTGCGCAAATGGCGGTTGGATGAAATTCCCCAGTTGTTTAACGTGATCAAGGGGGAAATGAGTCTGGTGGGGCCCCGCCCTGAACGGCCCGAATTTACGAATCAATTGGCTGTGTTCATTCCCTTCTATAATGAGCGTCACTTGGTGCAACCCGGATTGACCGGATGGGCGCAGATTCAATACCCCTATGCCGCCAGTCTCGAGGCCGCAACTCGCAAGTTACAGTTTGATCTGTACTACATCAAGAACATGAGTTTTCTGCTCGACATCACCATTCTGCTGAAGACTTTCAAAACCATTTTGGTCGGTTTGAATCATTCGGAAGAATTTTTAGGTTTTGATGACAAGGTTGATGAATGGCTGTCGGATGTTCCGCCGCCCGCAGAGGTTGAAGTTAATGATGGAGAATCCTCATGACGATTGCTTGCACGTTTGGCTATTCCAAGCCGCAGACTGTTGAAGAAGCCTTGCGGTTGTTGGCTCGCCGGGTGGGTGGCGGGATCATGCCGCTGGCGGGGGGCACGGATCTGGTGGCTTGGCTGCGCGATGGGGCCGTATCACCCGGGCACCTTGTGGATCTCAAGGGTCTAAAGGAATTACGCGGCATTCGTCTGGTCAAGGGTGGCCTCTGGCTGGGTGCCAGCACAACTTTTTCGGAAATTGCCGAATCGCCGCTGGTGCGGCGCCACGCTCCCATTTTGACCGAAGCCGCCGGTATGGTAGCTTCGGTGGGCATTCGCAACCGGGCGACGGTGGCCGGGAACATTTGTTCCGCGGTTCCCTGTTGCGATAGCGGACCGGTTTTGCTGGTGTACGACGCTCAACTGCATCTGGCCACCCGTCAGGGGCCGCGCACGATGCCCGTTACCCGCTGGTTCAAAGGGCCTCGGGCGACCGCTTTGCCCAAGGGGGCGATACTGGTTGGCATTTTGATTCCGACAGGCCGGCACGCGGGGGCGTTTGCCAAGCTCAAGCGCTATCGCGGGGAGGATCTCGCGCAGGCCAGTGTGGCGGTGCGTGTGGATTCCCGCGGCAACTGGCAGGTGGCCTACGGTTCCGTGGCGCCGACTCCGCTACGCGGGCCCAAAGTGGAGAAACTGCTCAAAGGCCGCAAGCTGCCCGAAGCGGATTTGATCGAGCAGGCTGTCAAGATTGGCGACACCGAGATCGCGCCCATCACGGACATTCGTGGTTCCGAGGTATATCGTCGGATGATGGTGGGCGTCATGCTGCGGCGGACCATTCAACTGGCGGCGCGTCGGCTGGCGGGGGAGGGGCCGGACTATGGCATCAATATTCTTGAGGAAGAGGCATCATGAAAGAGATTACTCTGCATCTGAACGGGGAAGTCCGACGCATTGCCGTGGCCCCTCACGAAACCTTGCTCGAGGTTCTTCGTGAGCGCCTGGGCATCACCACGCCCAAGTCTGGCTGTGGCCGGGGAGATTGCGGCGCTTGCACGGTGCTTTTGGAGGGCAAGGCGGTGCGAAGCTGTCTGATTCTGGCCATCGAGACGGATGGCCAACGAGTCACCACGCTGGAGGGAATTGGTGAGGATGGGCCGACGGCGTTGCAGCAGGAATTTGTGAAGCGCAATGCTTTTCAGTGCGGATTTTGTGCTTCCGGCATCGTGTTGGCGGCATCCGCTTTGCTCAAGGAGAATCCGCAGCCAAACGAGGGGGAGATACGCGAGGCTCTGGCCGGCAATTTGTGTCGATGCACGGGTTATGAACCGATTGTGGCGGCGGTCCGCGCGGTGGCCCGGCGGAACGCCGGCAAAAAACGTGTGGCCAAGAGGGCGCGCTCATGAACACAAATAAAGTTGTTGGTACGCCCAGCATCCGAGTGGATGGCTTGGAAAAGGTGACCGGTGCGGCTCTTTACGCGGATGATCTCCCGTTCGGGCCGGGGCTTTTGCACGCGGTGGTGGTGGAGAGTCCGCACGCGCATGCAAAAATCAAAAGCATTAACACCTCTACGGCGGAAAAGGCTCCGGGGGTGGTGCGAGTCGTAACCGGCCGTGATTTTCCCTACAAGTTCGGCCTGTATATGCAGGATCGTTTTATATTTCCGCAGGACCGGGTCCGGTTTGTAGGAGAGCAGGTGGCGGCGGTGATTGCCGAAACCCCCGAAGCCGCTTTACGTGCGGCTCGCTTGGTCAAGGTGACCTATGAGCCCTTGGCGGCCGTATTGAATTTGGCGGATGCACTGTGCAAGGACGCGGTGACCATTCATCCGGATCTGGCCAACTATGAGCGGGTGCCCTGGTTTTTCCCGCGAGCGGGCACTAATATCGCCCACTGGCGCAAAACCCGTAAAGGCGACATAGAAAAAGGGTTCCGGCAGGCGGATTATATTCTGGAAGACACCTACACCGTGCCGCGCTATGCCCATTGTCCGATGGAGACGCACGCGGTTACGGGATGGTTCGATTTGTCCGGTCGGTTGACCTTGTGGGCCTCATCACAATCTCCTTATGCCCAGCGCGGGGTCATGGCCGTGGCGCTCAAGCCGTTTGGGCTGTCGCATCAGGACATTCGAATCATTACGCCGTATGTGGGTGGCGGTTTTGGCGGCAAGGCGGGGGTGTCGATGGAAATCATCGGTGCGGTGCTGGCCATCGCCATGAAGGGGCGTCCCGTGCGCCTGCATTGGACCCGTGAACAGGAGTTCAAGAATACCTCGCAGCGTCAGGGCGTGGTGGCTCGCGTCAAAATGGGGGTCAAAAAGGATGGGCGGATTACAGCGCTGGAACACACGCTGCACTGGGATGCCGGCGCCTCGGCTGAGTATGGCGCCAATGTAGTCAATGCCGTGGGTTTGTCGGCCACGGGGCCATATCGTATTCCGAACGTGAAGATTGATTCCGTGTGCGTTTACACCAATATGCCGCCTTGCGGGGCGTATCGTGGGTTTGGCTATTCTGAGTTCCACTTTGGGCTCGAGTCGCATCTGACCCGCATCGCCAAGGCCCTTGGCATGGATCCGGTTGAGATTCGCAAGGTCAATGCGATTCGCGAGGGGGACACCCTTGCGTATGGCGCCAAGATGAATCCGGGCAACTTGGTGGAGGCCATTGACCGCGTGGCCAAGGAAATCAGGTGGGGTCGCAAGGAGAAATCCGGGTCCACGAGGGCGGTGGGCAAGGCCGTTGCCTGTTTCTGGAAGGCGCCCGCCATGCCGCCCAACGCATCCTCTGCGGCTTATCTCAAGTTCAATGAAGATGGTTCGCTGAATTTGGCGGTTTCCGGCATGGAAATTGGCCAGGGTTTTCTGACGGTAATGGCTCAGATTGCGTCGGAGGTATTGACGGTGCCCGTGAGCAAGATTCGGGTGGAAACACCGGATACGGATCGCAATGCCTATGAATGGCAGACGGTGGGCTCGCATGTCACCTGGAGTTGTGGCAACGCGGTTCGCGCCGCTGCCGAGGAGGTCAAGGCAAAGGTGCTGGCCACGGTGGCGCGCGCCAAGAAGCTGAAGGCGGCCGATCTCTATCTGGAGGCGGAACACGTCAAGAACCGGCGGGACAAATCTTTCGCGCTGCCGCTGCGTGAATTCGTGATTGATGGGATCATGCTGGCGGATGGCCGCTATGTGGGTGGACCCATCCACGGCACGGGCATGTTCATGCCGGAATTCACCTCGGCGTTGGGCGATCCTGAGACCAGCCAGGGCGGCCATCCCAACGTTCACTACACGGTGGGCGCGGCAGGACTGGTTCTGGAAGTGGACAAGGAAACCGGCAAACTTAAGGTGCGCAAGGTGGCTCTAGCGGCAGACGTCGGTCAGGCTGTCAATCCTGACCTCGTGCGTGGTCAGGTGGTCGGCGGCATGCTTCAGGGGCTGGCCACCGCTCTCTATGAGGATATTCGCTACGCCCCGGACGGGCGACTGCTCAATCCCAATTTTACCGACTACAAAATACCGACCACTCTGGATTGCCCCGATAAGATTGTGTCCATCATGCTGGAGACACCCCAGCCAGACGGTCCGTTCGGCGCGCGGGGCATAGGCGAACACACCATGATCCCTGCAGCGCCGACCATTGCGGACGCCTTGGAAGATGCCGTGGGCATTCGCCTCAAAACCTTGCCCATTACCGCGGAAAAAGTTGCTCTGGCTCTCAACGGAATCGAGTATGACGACGTCAAGGGCGATCACCTCGGTTTCTGTTTTATCGGGCGCCCCAGCGATTATTCCTTTGAGATCGGCTGATTTACGGCCTGTAAGAACGCGCTCGAGTTTTGGGGAGCGCGGCTATTGAGCGGGGTTGGCTGGGGGGGCTTCGGGGGTCTCGTTCTGCATGACCATCAGACGGCGAATGCGCTCGGTCGTTGGCGGGTGGGTGCCAAAGATATTGGCGGATCCGGCGGCGGCGAGAGGATTAACGGCGTACATGGGGGCCACGGCGCGGTTGACCGGAAGTTGTTTGGAGTCCTGCATGCCAGCAATTTTACGCAGGGCGCCGGCCAGCCCGGCCGGATAGCGGGTGAATTGCGCGGCGGAGGCATCGGCCAGATATTCGCGTTGTCTCGAGCAGGCAAAGTAGAGCAGACGGGCGAACAGCGGCGCCAAGATGGCCAGCAGCAGCGCCACCACCATCATGATGGCCATGGCGGCACCGCCGCCACCACCTTGACGCCTGCTGGAGCGTTGCCGCCCGCCACCTCCCCAGAAAACCATGCGAATGCCGACATCGGCCAGCAGCACGATGGCTCCGAGGGTTACGCCAGCCAGGGTCATGAAGAGGGTGTCGCGGTTGGCGATATGGCCCAGCTCGTGGGCCACCACCCCTTGGAGTTCGTCGCGGGTCAGGCGTTCGAGGAGCCCGCGGGTGACGGCTACGCAAGCGCGTTCGGGTTTGAGGCCGACGGCGAAGGCATTGGGCACGGGCGACTCGATGATGAAGACCCGCGGCATGGCGGGCAGAGCGGCGGCAATGCGCATTTCCTCGACGATGTTATAGAGCTGGGGGGCGTCATCGTGGGAGACCTCGCGGGCATTGGCCGAGGAAAGCAGGACAGACTCGCCGCCGATCAGGTTGACCAGCAACAGGACTCCCCAGATGACGACGCCGATGAACATGCCGAAGAAGGCGGTTTCGATTTCGCCGGTCATCAGCATGCCCAGGGAGCCGCCCATGCCGGCGAGCAGCAGTCCAAGGAGCACGATCAGCCAAGTTGAGCGCCGTTTATTGGCGGCGACAGCTTCCCATAAGGCTACACTCATGGCGACATGATCCGCAGGCTAAACGTGAGGCGCGTTGATCAGCTGAAGGAGACCTTCGGCACCGCGCGTTCGGCTTCATCGGTCAGCTCGAAGAGTTCGCGGCGGGTGAAGCCCGCGGGGCCGGCAATCAGGTTCGCGGGAATGGTCTGGATGCGGGTGTTGTAGCGGGTGACGCTATCGTTGTAGGCCTGACGCGCAAAAGAAATCTTGTTCTCGGTCGAGGAGAGTTCCTCCTGCAGAGCCAGGAAGTTCTGCGAGGCCTTGAGGTCGGGATAGCGCTCGACATTCACCATGAGACCGCGCAATGCGCCCGAGAGGGCGGACTCCGCCGGACCGGCCTGGGCCGGGCCCTTGGCGGTCATGGCTTCGGTGCGGGCCTTGGTGATGGCCTCGAGAGTGTCGCGCTCGTGGCTCATGTAGCCCTTGACGGTTTCGATCAGGTTGGGAACCAGATCGTGACGGCGCTTGAGTTGCACATCAATTTGGGCCCAGGCGTTATCCACCAGATTCCGCAACTGGACCAGACTGTTGTAAATAGCGACAACCCACAATACGGCGACGGCGATTAGAATTAATAGAATTAGTCCTGAGCCCATGGCACGATCCTTTCTCTTGTCATCAATTATCTTCTCAACGGGCTTGGATTCACCCGTTCGTGACATCCAGAGCATACCAGCGGATGAGTCAAACGCAAGCGGTACCGTCGCTCGGCTTCACTTTTTTTGCCTGGATTATTCATCAACATGAATGAAAGTATTGTTATTTGCTGCAGGGCAGCATGATCAGGTTTGACGTATTTGGTATGGCTTGCCACGTTGACGGAGCGCAGGCTAGGGTGAGCCCATGAAGAAAAAGCATCTCGTTTGCGCAGTAATTGCGGGCCTGTTTTTGCTGGGCATTGTTCTGCCAAGTGGTGCGGCGGCGGTTGAATCGTCTGCCGTCGAATCAGTTGCGGAGGTGGAATTGCCAGCCAGTGTTGTTTGGTTCGTGGAGGCCATCCAGCGTTTGCCGTCGGATGAGCCGGTAGCCAAAGGGACTCAAGGCTACAACAATTATCAGACGCAGAAAGACCATTGGCTGGGCTGGTTGGATCCGAGGCTGAGCCGGGGCACCTATCCGCGCAAGAATGTCGCCACCAGTGAGGCCAGCGAAATCTACAACCGTATTGTCGAGCCGAAGATGCTGCTGTGGCTCATTCCGGCGGCAGGGGTGTCGGCGGATCTGGTCGCGGCGATGAATCAGGCCGCCAGCGGGCACACCCGTCTGGCCAGCAAATCCGCGGCGATTCGGCGCATTGTGCCTTGGGACGTGCTCGAGGCGGCTTTGTTGGCCCGCGAAAGCCAGGAGTAAACTGCGACCCTGTCGCTGGCCGTTGGGGCACCCAGTCTGATTGGCAACGCGGAATTAGGGGAGGGCGCGGACGCGGATGTATTGGGGGGTGGTGGTGGTGGTAGAATGGGATTGGAGATTGGGGGTGAGAGGGGGTAGGGTATAGGGAGACTAAGGAGGTCTCGGATGCAGGCAAGAGCGACAACTTGGTGGCGGGCAGTGGGGCTGGGGTTGGTGTTCATGTTGGCGGGGTTGGCCGGGGGGTGCCGCGATTCGCATTTTAGCGGGGAGCCATCGGAGGGACACGGTCTGCTGGTGATTGACAATTGGACGGGGCATCGGCTGCGGGTGTATTTGGACGGGGAGCGCAGCGAGAACGTGTCATCGGGAAAGCATCGGTATTATGAGCTGGAGCCGGGTTTGGTGCGGTTAGCGCTGGACGCGCATCACTCGGATCGGGGTTGGGCGGGGGATATTGATATTCTGAGCGGACGCCGCACGGTGGTGGAGGTGCGCAGTTCGGGGGATTATCGGAGCTTTGAAGTTCGGTTGTATTTTGACTAATCGGGTGGTGGGACGGGGGCGGAGGAAGCACGCGGGGGGCCGCAGGACTTGCGCGGGGGGGGGTATTGGGGCAGAATGGCGGCGGTGAAAAGACAGTTGCCATGGCTGGTGTTGGTCGGGCTGGGGTTGACCTGGACGGTCCGGGCGCAAGCGCCATTGACCCTGACACCGGAGAGTGGAGGGGTCCGGCTGGAACGGCATGTGGCGCTGTGGCGGGACCCATCGGGGGAGAAGACGCTGGAGGATGCGCGCGCGGCCTCAGCGGCAGGGCAGTTCGAGGTCAATGAAGCGGAATGGATCCGATTCGGTTTTACGCCGGACGCGATTTGGGTGCGTTGCGTTCTGGAAACGGCTTCTCCGGCGACCTCGAAGTGGTTTGTCGAGCTGCGCCATGGGCGGATCGAGGAGATTGATTGGCATGTGATTCGCGGGGGGGGGCTGACGGCACAGGCCGTGGATGGCTACCGCATGCTGAAGGGGGAGGGGGTGGTGCATGGCTTGTATTCGGTGCTGGCGGTGGAGCTGACGCCGGGAGAACAGGTGGAGCTGTATGTTCGCGTGAAGACGCCGACGCGCCTGCAAATACCGCTGGTGGTGTATTCGCCGGAGGCGTTTGCCGAGCAGACCCACCACGACGGGCTTTTGCCGCTGTTCAGTTTGGGGGTGTTTACGATGCTGTGCCTGATCGGTTTTGGCACGGCGTTGTTCGCGCGGGATGTGGGCTATTTGTTCTACGCGTTGAGCGTCTTGTTTATGACGCTGTTTTTTGCCGGGGTGACGGGATATTGGCGGCATATGGGCTGGCCGGGGTGGAGTTATCTGACGGTGAATGGGGCGCTGGTGCTCTGCAATCTGGGCCTCATGTTCATGCTGGCTTATTTGCAGTGGTTTTTTTATCGGTTGGCCACCATCCCGCTGTATCGGCGGGCCTTGCGCTGGGGGCAAGTCGTGATCGGGGTGGTCACTTTATGGGTGGCGGTCGGGCCGTATTCTCCCCGTGTGCTGGCGGTTCAGACAATGGCCGCGTTTTCGGCGGGGCTGGCCATCATGGTGGCGGCAACAGGCTGGCGCCAAGGCATTCGGGCCGCCCGATACTTTTTGGTGGCGGCGGGGATATTCTGGGTGGCGGTGATTGTGGAGGTGGTTCAGCAATGGAATTTGTTGCCGCCGCTGACTTCTCCCTATGTCGGGTCGATGGTGTGTCTGCTGGTGGCCTTTACGGTTTTCCAAGTGGCGATGGCGGAACGCATTTGGCGGATACGCGCGGAGCGGGCGGCGGCGCGGGCACGCGCGGACAGCCTGCAGCGTGAGTTGACCGTGGAGCTCGAGAAGCAGGTGGCGGAACGCACCCGTGAACTGCATTTGACGATGGCGGAACTGGCGGAAGCCAATCGTATTCTGGCCGAGAGTCAGGCCCACCTGACAACCATGATGAACACGATTCCCGACATGGTGTTTCGTTTGGACGGAGAGGGGCGCATTCTCGAGGTGCACTCGTCGGAAGACAGCATCATGTATTTGCAGCCGGATGAGTTGCTGGGCAAGACCGTGACGGAGGCGCTGCCGGTCGAAGCGTCCAAGCCCATGATGGTGGCGCTGGCGGAGGCGGCGGCCACGGGTCGCCATCGCGGTGGGGCCTATCGTCTTGGCCGCGGTGACGAACTTGGCTGGTTTGAGCTCGCCATCGCCACCTTGCAACGGGGCGCGGCTCAAGAGCAGCACTATCTGATGGTGGTGCGGGATATTACGGAGCAGCGGCGCGCGGAGGAGGCACTGCGCGTGAGCGACGAACGCTATCGGCAACTGGCGGCGTTGACCGAGGACGTGATCTGGACCGTTACTCTGGAAGGTGACCTAACCTACATCAGCCCGGCGAGCCTGACCTTGTGTGGACTGACGCCTGCTGAGATGATCGGGAAGCCTTGGGAGGAGATCCTGGTGCTTGAGTCGCGGGCTCTTTCCACGGATTGGTTTTTCAAGGTGGTTGCAGCCCACCGGGCCGGGTTGCCTCTGCCGAGGTTTCGTGGGCAACTGGCCTACTACCACAAGGATGGATCGAGTGTCTGGACCGATGTACAAGCCTTTCCGATGACGCTAGCCGATGGCCGGGTAGAGATTCTGGGCGTGACGCGCGACATCACGGAACGGCGGCGCGCGGAGGAGGCGCTGCGAGAGCGGCAGTTTGATCTGGAGGAGGCTCAGCGCATCGCGCACGTTGGCAGCTGGACATATGACCCAATAACATCAACGTGGAAGTGGTCCGATGAGATGTACCGCATCTTTGGTTTGGAGCCAGGCGCGCCTTTGCCCGAGACGATGAGTTTGTACAACATGTTTGCGGTGAAATCGCGCGGTCGGTTGCGTCGCGCCATGGCGGAATGCCTGCGCACCGGCACAACTTCTGTGGACGGTTATCAATTCTATCGTTCGAATGGGGATCTGCGTGACGTGGAAATCCGCTTCGAGTGTTTGGAGGGCGCGCGGTCCAGCCTGCGCGGCACATGCTCGGACGTGACGGATTTGCACCGGGCCCTGGAAGCGTTGAAGGCGCGCCAGTCCGAACTGGTGCAGGCCAAAGAGGCTGCGGAGCGGGCCAACCGTGCCAAAGGGCTGTTTTTGGCGAATATGAGCCATGAAATCCGCACTCCGCTGAGCGCGCTGGTGGGGCTTTCGCAGGCGATGGTCCGCCTGGGCGCCCGGCGGAAGTTGCCGGAGGATTTTTTGCGGATGATCGAGCAAATTCGTTCGGGCGGCCGCTATTTAAACGTGATGCTGACCAACCTGCTGGATGTGTCGGCGTTGGAGAGCGGCCAGGCGCCAGTGCACTGGCGCGAGGTGGCGCTGGACCAATGGTCGCGGGCGCTGCACGACATCCTCGAGCCGATTGCCAATTCGCGGCAGGTGGTTTTGCGCTGGCGCGATGAGTCTTTGGCGGGTCAGACCCTGTGGAGCGATTCGATCCGTCTGGCCCAGATCGTGATCAATTTGGTGCACAACGGCGTAAAATTCACGGCGGCGGGGAAGGTGGTCGAGGTGATTTTGTTGCGTAAACCGGACGCTTTTTCCATCGAGGTGCTGGATGAGGGAACGGGGATCTCACGAGACTTGTCGTTGACGTTTGAGGCGTTTGAGGCGGGGTTGCCGGGGGTGGCGGAGCTGGATCATGGCGTTGGGTTGGGGTTGTATGTGGTGCGGACCAACGCGCAACTGCTGGGCGGCGAGGTGCTGGCGGAAAACCGGCAGGATGGCGGGGCGCGCTTTTTGGTGACGTGGGACCAAGTGGATGAGAACAGGAGGGATGCATGAAGGTGCTCATTATTGAAGATGCAGAGATTGATCGACTGAACCTGCGCACCATGCTGGAGGATGATCATCCGGATGTAACCATTGCCGGAGAGGCGGCCACGTTGAACGCCGCGGTTGAAATGATCAATCAGGAGAAGCCCGACGCGGTGTTTTTAGACATTCATTTGGGTCGGCAGAAGGGCTTTCGCGTGCTGGAGGCGGCCAAGTACCGGCCGTTGGTCGTCATTACCACGTCGCATCCCCATTACGCGCTCAAGGGGTTCGAGGTGGGCGCGGTGGATTATCTGCTCAAACCCGTGATGGACGATGCGCTGGCTCGGGCGGTCGCCCGTTTGCGCGAGCGGCTGGCCTCGCTCGATCAGGCCGGGCGGGGGCGGCTGTCGCTCGATGACATGCAGGCCTTCAAGATAGGCGATGACCGGCATTTGCTGGTTGTGAGCAGTATCCAGGCCATTTTGGGCGAACGGGTCTATACGCGGGTGTTGGTGCGGGACGGGCGCGAATTTTTGCACAGTCGGCCGTTGCGGGAGTGGCGCGAGATGCTGCCGGAGAAGGTGTTTAAGTCGCTGGATCGGTCAACGATTGTGAATATGGCGGAGATTCAGTTGTTGCGGGATGCGGTGGATGGGCCGGGGAAGCAGGTGGTGTTTCGGGATAGCCCGCATTGGGTGTCGTTGGGGATGGTGGCGGTGCGGCGGTTGCGGGAGTTGATGCCGGGGGGGTAGGCGGCGGCCGTAAAACGACGGAAAATGGACAAAAAAGGTGAAAATGGGGTCGAAAATGCTAAAAATTGTCTAAAATGTGGCAAAAAACGGGTAAAACGAGCCGAAATTGGCTTACAATGAGCGGGAATAGGCAGAAATGAGGCGGAATGGGGTGAGGGAGGGTGATTTGCGGGGTTTGTGCGAATTCGGTCGGGAAACTGGCAAAAATGACCGGAAACTGCCGGGTTGAGCGGAATGGTGGGGATTTTGATTGGGGTGTCGTTTAGGGAAATTGAGGATATGTGCAGTTCAGATTAGAGCTGGAGCGCATGAAACCTAAAATATGGATATTTTGGGGTTTTGGCGTAAAAATGGACAAAATGGCGCGAAAACACAGAAAATTTGAGCAAAATTCGCGAAAAAAGCGTGAAAAAGGTGCGCGCGATCCAGATGCTATTGCAACAGGAAGTTTCTCTAAAAAGGGTTATGCGCTAGTTTGATTCCTCAGCCTAT
>LSQX01194860.1_pt2 | contig 25272 bp, 20 predicted proteins | sample 654561 | NCBI WGS metagenome assembly LSQX01 (sample SAMN04489861, study PRJNA283612) | anaerobic digester metagenome | isolation source: 4 biogas reactors fed with cattle manure at either 37C or 55C with and... | place: Denmark: Kongens Lyngby | collected 2014 | reverse complement strand
CCCTTGTTGGCCAGCATCTTCATCTTGCTGTCCTTGTAGTTGCCGTAGCCCATGCCGATGACGGTGAGATAGACTCCGGTTCCGCGCTGCTTCTCGATCAGCGAGACCAGTTCCGACTCGCTGCTGACGCCGACGTTGAAGTCGCCGTCGGTGACGAGCACGACGCGGTTGTTGCCGCCCTTGATGAAGTTCCTGGCCGCCAGCTCGTAGGCCGTCTTTATGCCGGCCGCCCCGGGTGTGTATCCACCGGCGGTCAGTTCGGCAATGGCGGACTGGATCGTCTTGGCATCATCCCCGCCGGCCGACTCGATCAGCACCCTGGCGCCGCCGCCATAGGTGACGATGCCGAGCTTGTCCTGCGGCCGCATCTGCCTGGCGAGCATGGACATCGCCTCGCGCAGCAGCGGCATCTCGTCATGCATCGAGCCGGAGTTGTCGATGAGGAAGACAAAGCTCGACGGCGGCAGGTCCGTCAGCTCCGTCGTCTTCCCCTGGATCCCGACGAGCAGGAGCTGGCGCTGCGCGTTCCACGGGCACTGGCCCATCTCGAAGGTGGCGGAGAACTTCCCGTCCCCAGGCGGCTGCGGGTAGGCGTACTCGAAATAATTGAGGAACTCCTCCACGCGCACGGCGTCCCTGGGCGGCAGACGGCTCTCATCCTTCAGCATGCGGCGCGTGTTCGCATATCCGGCGGTATCGACATCCGCCCCGAAGGTGGAGAGCGGCGCATCCTTGACCAGCCTTAGCCGGTTTTCATCGTAGTGCCGGTACTCCTCGGTGTTTAGGGGCACGGCCATTTCGGGCGAATAGCAAAAGACTGCGCCACCGTCGGCACAGGCGGGATATGCCCGCGAATTTTCCGGGGAAGGCGACCGGGGGTAGACGCGGGAGCGACCGCACGATGTCAGGAACATCGCTGCGATCACGGTGAAGAGCCCGATATAAACGTGGTTTTTGTTCATGGCATTACCCTCTTCCCCTCTTGCGCCCATGCCGGCAGCAAACAGTTGCAGTGCATGCACAAAGGTATGAGGCATTTTGGTATGCTCCGGGCAAAAATGCAAGCGGTTTTGCGGGTAATCGGTTAGTGGTTAGTGAGCGGAGGCGGGGAACCCGCCGTCAACGGCGGACACAGGACTTGCCTGCATTGGAGACTAAGTGTGTCTCTGGCCTATTCCAACTGCCTACTGCCACTGCCTACTGCTACTGCCGCCGCCCCGCAGGGGCGGCGGCCGGACTAGTCTGAGACACCGTTGAATGCACCCATCTTTCGCTTTCGACAAAGTTACCGACAAAGCTCGCGACAAAGTGACGTCTCTGACCTGTTCTAACTGGCGACCGTCGGTCGCCAGTGGCCCGACTGAACCCTGAACCCTGAACCCTCTACTCACTACTCACTACTCACTACTCACTACTCACTACTCACTTGGTCCTTACCTTCCAGCGGCGGTGGGCCCACAGGTATTGTTCAGGATGCAGGCGCACGGCGTTTTCGAGGCGTGTGGCGAGATCCCGGGTGATGCGCAGGACGTCGGCATCGCGGTCGTCGGTGGTGTCGTATAAGAGGGGTTCGGAGATGATATAGCGGTAGTCGAGGGTGCCGAGGCGCAGGGCGTAGCCGAAGATGATCGGCGCGCCGGTGAGGCGGTGCAGTACCGCGGGTGTGGGATAGGTGGCGGCGGGGCGGCCGAAGAAATCAACCACGATGCCGCCGGCGCTGGCATGCTGGTCGGTGAGGAGCGCGAGAATGCGGTCGCGGCGCAGGGCGCGCACAAGCTCCATGGGACGGGCGAGATGCTTCTCGACCGTCTCGAAGTCGCCGCGCATCTGGTGCTTCTCCATAAGCTGCTGGATGCGGGGGTTGTCCATGGCGCGTGCCACACCGGTAAGGGGCTTGTAGCGCGTGAGCACCTGCGCCCCGAGTTCCCAGTTGCCCAGATGGCCGCTGACCAGGATGATCCCCTTCCCCGGCGTCTCGAGCAGTTGGCGCGTGGCTGCGGGCATGTCGAAGGCGTCGTCGGTGGAGAGCTCGCCGGAGGCCAGCAGGCGCGGGGCAAAGAACGACTCGGCAATGACGCAGCCCAGATGGCGGAAGGAGGCGCGCGCGATGCGGCGCGCCTCGCGGGGGGTGGCGGCGACGCCGCTGCGGAGCAGGTTATCCACCGCGATGCGCCGCCGGCGGCGCAGCAGGTAGAAGCCGAGCGCGGAGACGCCGCCGGCCAGGCGGCAGGCCGACGCATGGCCGAGGCGCAGCATCAGCGCCAGGCCAAGGCGGGCGGCACCGTACTCGCAGGCGTGGCGGAGGCGCAGCAACACGGTGGGGTGTCTCAGGCGGGCGTCAGGCGATCGACGCCGTTCATGTAGGGCACGATGGCCGGCGGCAGGCGCACCGAGCCGTCGGCCTGCTGGCCCTGCTCGAGGATGGCGATCACCAGGCGCGGCAGGGCCACGCCGGAGCCGTTGAGCGTATGGACAAAGCGGGGCTTGCCATCGGCATCGCGGTAGCGGATGTTGGCGCGGCGGGCCTGGAAGTCCTCGAAGTTGCTGCAGGAGGAGACCTCGAGCCAGCCCTTCTGACCGGGTGCCCAGAGCTCGATGTCGTAGCACTTGGCGGCGGAGAAGCTGATGTCGCCGGAACAGAGCTCGATGACGCGGTAGTGCAGATCGAGGGTCTTGAGCACATCCTCGGCGTGCGAGACCAGCAGCTCCAGCTCGTCGTAGGAGGTGGCGGGATCGACGAAGCGTACCATCTCGACCTTGTCGAACTGGTGGACGCGCAGAATACCGCGCGTCTCCTTGCCGGCCGAGCCGGCCTCGCGGCGGAAGCAGGGGGTATAGGCGGTGAAGGCGATAGGCAGGGGACGGTCGATGATCTCCTCGCGGTAGTAGTTGGTGACCGGCACCTCGGCGGTGGGGACGAGCCAGAGGTCGTCGCGCTCGCAGTGGTACATGTCGTCCTCCATCTTGGGAAGCTGACCGGTACCGCGCATGGCGTCACGGTTGACGACGAAGGGGGGCAGCATCTCGGTGTAGCCGTGCTTCTCCGTGTGGAGATCGAGCATGAACTGGATCAGGGCGCGCTGCAGGCGCGCGCCGGCACCGAGCATCAGCGGGAAGCCGCTGCCGGTCATGCGCGTGGCGCGGGGCAGGTCGAAGAGCCCGAGGCGCTCGCCGAGCGCGACGTGGTCGAGAGGCGTGAAATCGAATTCCGGCGGAGTGCCGATGATGCGGACGACACGGTTGGAATCGGCATCGGGGCCGGTGGGGATGGTCGGGCAGGGAATATTGGGAATGGAGAGCAGCAGTGCGGACTGGCGCTCGTCGACCTCGCGGATCTGCTGGTCCATGGCGGCGATCGTATCGCCCATGGCGCGCACCTCGTTCTGGAGGACGGTGGTATCCTCGCCGGCCTTGCGTTTCTGGCCGACCTCCCTGGAGATGGCGTTGCGGCGGCTCTTGAGTTCCTCGACACGCGTGACGAGCGTGCGGCGCTCCTGGTCGCAAGCCAGTAGCGCGTCGACGGGCGCGGTGTCGTGATAGCGACGCTTCAAGCCGTCGCGGAGTTCGTCGGGATTCTCGCGGATGCGTTTGATGTCGAGCATGGCAGGGCCTCAAATAAACGAAAATGGCCGGCGACAACGCCGGAACAGTGATTTAAGCAAGTATGCTACCGGATTGGGACGCGGATTCCAAGCGGGAAGCGCGGGAAGCGCGGAACAGAGCGCGCGGGAGTTTTTTTGACAGGATTACAGGATTTCCCGCTGCGCGGGCGCATTTTTACAGGATGTCCCGCAGCAGGAAGAAGAGAGCTACGGATGACGCGGATGTCCTGCTTCGCAGGCGCATGTTGCGCGGAAGGATTGGTGGGAAGATGTTTTGAACCGCCAAGACGCCAAGGACGCCAGGATGGGAATTGGTTTAACCGCAGATTTGCGCAGATGTCGCAGATTTGATCGGGTGGCACAGGCGGGATGGGTGATGGTGACAAAGTGTAAGTGCGGAGCACCCACTTAAACCCGCACTTAATCCCGCTCTTAAACGGCACACTTCATCCACCAGCTTAATCTTTTGCTTTCGACAAAGTAACCGACAAGGCTCGCGACAAAGCGGGGATCGCCACCGCCTGCTCTCTCCATGCTCTCCCCGTGCTCCCCTGTCGCTAGCCGATTACCTGCCGCTGCCGTTGGTGCTTGCCCCGATGTGCGGCAATAGGCTAAGCTAGCGCCATTTCACCAAGGTTCCGTTATGTCCGACAACAATTGCCCATGCGGCAGCGGCCGCGATTTTGATCTTTGCTGCGAGCCTTATCTGATGGAGCGTCTGCCGGCGCCCACGGCGGAGGCGCTCATGCGCGCGCGCTATTCGGCATACGCGCTGTGCAGTATCGACTATCTCTACAAGACCTCCGGCCCGCGGGTGCGCAAGGAGTTCGATGCCGAGGGCAGCAAGAAGTGGGCGGAGTCGGCCGAGTGGAACGGTATCGAGATTCTGGCGGTCGAGAACGGCGGCGAGCAGGACGAGACCGGCATGATCGAGTTCATCGCCCATTACACGATCAAGGACACGCCCTTTGACCACCATGAGAAGGCGCAGTTCGCCAAGGTCGGCGGCGAGTGGCGCTTCATTGACGGCGACGTGATCGGCCCGGAGCCGATCCGGCGCGAGACTCCCAAGATCGGGCGCAACGACCCCTGCCCCTGCGGCAGCGGCAAGAAGTACAAGAAATGCTGCGCCACGCTGGAAGCCAACGCAGAGACAGCCACAGAAAACAACACATGATCAAGGCCTGCTTCTTCGACCTCGATGGTACCCTGCAAGACTCTGAAATCCTCTGGGTGGAGGCGGTACGGTGCTATCTGAATGACCGTGGTGCCGGCGTATCGACCGACACAGCCATGGGGATAGTCTATGGTCGCGGATGGAACGAGATTTTCACTGATATGGCGCGCCTCGTGCCGGCGCTGGTGGACGAGGGGCTCAACGCGACGACAGAGGCCATACGGGACTACTACCAGCGCCAGCGCTCGACCACCTCGATCGCCCTGCCGGGCTCGATCGCCCTGCTGCGGCGTCTGGCGCAGAGCATGCCGGTGGCCATCGTCTCGGGTTCCACACGGCACGACATCAAGGATTCGATCGACTATCTCGGGATCGGCGACGCGGTTGATTTCTACGTGGGGGCCGAGGATTATCCCTTTGGCAAGCCCGCGCCCGACTGCTTCCTGCTGGCAGCGGACAGGCTGGGGCTGGAGCCGGAGAGGTGTCTGGTGTTCGAGGACTCGACGGTCGGCGTGATAGCGGCCAAGGCCGCCGGCATGTACTGCGTGGCGCTGGCGGTGCCGGGACGCCCGGCACAGCAGGTGGACGGCGCGGATCTGGTGCTGGCAGACCTGGGCGGGTTCGAGCTGGCGGATCTGGTCGGGTAGAGGGCGGATGGAGCTGCCCGTCCTCGTAATTGTCCTCGTAATCGTCCTCGTCCTCGTCCTCGTCCTCGGCAACCACGACTGGTTTTTTTGACAGGATTACAGGATTACATGATTTTGGTGGTGGGGGTGCTGACGTGGAGGGCGCGGATTTGCACGGAAGGGGAGGAGGAGGATGGTTTATGAATCAGGGAAGATGTTTTGAACCGCCAAGACGCCAAGGACGCCAAGAGGAGAATTGGTTTAACCGCAGATGTCCTGCTTCGCAGGCGCATATGTCAACGCAGATTGGCGCAGATTGCCATAGCTGTCTCTGACTAGGAGTCAGGGGACAGGGGACAGGGGATTTTAGATTTGTGATTTGTGATTTGGGGGATGCTGCGCGCTGAAGCATGCGCGGGGCAGTTGCGGCGACTGATATTTAGCTACGGATGGCGCGGATACCCTGCTTCGCAGGCGCATGTGGCGCGGAAGATGATGCCGAGGCGGACGCTGATGACAGCCCTGAAGGGGCGAGTGCGAGGACGAAGCGTAAAGAGACAAAGCGTAGGGACATAGTGTGAGGACGAAGTGTAGCCGACAAAGCGTGGAGCTAAAGTGTGGGGGACAAAGTGTGGAGACAAGGTGTGGGGACAAGGTGTGCCACCGGGCGGCGAAAGGGCAGCGCAGCGCTTTTACCCTCTAAATTGCGAGCCACTGTGTGGTCGCAATAACTGCCTACTGCCACTGCCTACTGCCACTGCCGCCGCGCCCGCCGGGGGCGGCGGCTACTCCCCGCCCTTGGGCTTATCCGCAAGGCTGAAGGGGGTGTAGGCTTCGCCGCTGCCGGTGAAGAACTTGCTGAAGAACTCGTAGTATTCGAGTCGCAGGGCCTGCACGCCGGCGATGATCCCCTCGAGCACGATGGCGATGAGGTTGCCGCCGATGATCACCAGCACGCGCAGGAAACCGCCGCCGGTGGGGATTTTCTCGACCTCGCGTGCCATGACGAAGGTAGCCATCAGGACGGCGGCATGGCTCATGGCATAGGCGGCCAAGCGGACAAAGCTGATCGTGTTGGCCATGTAGCTGAGCATGGCCTCGAAGGCCTCGACAACCGACTCCATGGCCGCCTCGAAAAAGCCGCCCTTCTCCTTTTCCCCGCCCCCGGCCTTGCGGCGGCGCAGCGCATACCGCAGGGGCTCGCGCAGGCTCCAGCCGATGATCGGCAGAATGATGACCAGCACGATCACCAGGCCGAGCATACCGCGCTCGCGCAGGGAGGCATACCTGACCAGCAGATAGAGCACGCCCCAGTAGAATATGGCTCCGACAATACCGTAGCTGTCGAGAAAAGCGCCCACCCAGTCGCGGCGGCGGATCCGGTTGGCAATGTTGAGAATCAGCCCCATGCTGATGATCAGCACGCCCATGCCGATGGCGGCAGCCATCAGGGCCAGGGGATTGCCCTCGAGCGGGTCATGCCACAGACCATACTTGTGGAACCACTCGAGCCCGAAGAAACTGCCGTAGATCACGCCGAAGACCGCGCTGGAGAAGCCCACCAGCGTCAGCAGCGTGCCGACATCCTTCACCTTGGTGCTCCGGCCGCGCGCAATCGCCAGGATACCGACCAGCATCAGCACCGCGCCGTGGCCGACATCGCCGAACATCATGCCGAACATCAGCATGTAGGAGAGGGCGACAAAGAGGGTGGGCTTGATCTCCTGGTAGCCGGGCAGGCCGTAGCCGGCCACCAGCATGCCGAAGGGGCGCAGCAGGCGCGAGTGCCGCAGCAGCACGGGAACCTGCTCCGGCGGTATCTCGTCGGCGGGGGTAGTCTCGACTACGCAGCGGCCACCGGTCCACTCGCGGATTTGCGCCGTCAGGCTGCCGGCCTGATCCTCCGGCACCCAGCCGGTGACCAGCGCCGTCAGTTGCGTGCGCGGCAACTGCTCCTCGGCCTCGAGCATGCGCTGCTCGGCGGTGAGCACGCGCTCGAAATGCGCCAGCGGGCTGGCGAGGCTGCTGGCGAGGCCGACACGCGCCAACTGCACCTGCCGCAGACTCTCCTCGAGGCGCTGCTGCTCCTCGCGGCTTTGCGCCAGCAGCATGGCGGCGGGCGTTCCGGAGGAGGCCGGCACGGTTTCGGGCTGGAAGCCGGACTGGCGCAGCGCGGTATCGAGGGCAAAGCGTCCGGTGCGGCTCGTGACGGCCATGAGGGCGCGCCGGTCGCCGGCGCGCGGCAGCGGCACCAGCACGACATTCTCCGGCAGGCGGTCTTCCAGTGCATCCCACTGCGTCCCGGGCAGCGAGCCGATGGCGAAATGGAGGAAGGAGAAGCTGTCGAGCGATTCGAAGGGCAGCGCGATATCCTTGAAGGAGGAGAGCTGCTCGATGACTGTCTCGAGCTGGCCGCGGCGCGTCTGGGAGACGCGCTGCCGCTCGTCCATCGAGGCGAGGGTGGTCTCGTACTGCGCGATTTGCGCCTCGATCTGCCCGATGGCGGGTGCCTCGGCGGTGGCCGGCACGTCGGCAGGCACCGCCGCGTCGCCGGTCTCCTGCGGGATCGCCAGATGTGTGCGCAGGTCGTTGATGCGGGCCAGCAGCGCGCGGCAGCGCTCACGCTCGACAGTGCGGTCGACCGGCTGGAGCAGGGAGCCCTCTTCCTTATCGCCAGGCGAATGGTGCGTCAGGTGCATGACGCCCAGCTTACCCAGGCCCTGCAGCACAGTGCGCTTGTCGCGCTCCATGATCACCACCCGCATCTGGCGCATCGGCACCGGACTAAACATGTGCATCCTCCAGAATCGACCGCGGGATCAGGCGCTGGCGGAGCCGGAACGGCTCCATTCCCATGCGCATGCCCTCGCAGAGAGTGATCAGGTTGGCCAGCTCGATGCGGCGGATCGCGGCGAAGCCGACTGCCACGCCGATTGACATGCGGCTCTGCCGGAAGAGCGCATTGGCCAGTCTGAGATAACGGTTCCAGGCCATGGTCTCGAGCACCGACGCCTCCGGCTGCGCCACGGCGGCGCCCTGCGGATCGAGCGGCGCGGCCAGCAGCCTGAACGCCGCCGCCTGCTCCTCGCAGGCAATGGCCTTGTCGAAAGTTGCCCGCTCCAGCGAGCCGCCCGGCACGAAGGCCGCGCCCAGCAGCTCCGGCGGCAACTGGTAGTGGTGACGGCCACGCATGGCCAGCATGGTGTTGAAGATGGCGATCTCGTGCCGCACTAGCCGACGCACCCCGTCGCCATCCTCGCCGCGGACGGCCCTGGCGTGCCGCAGCAGGAGCAGCAGGTAGGCACGGTCGAGGGCTGCCTCGGCCAGGAAGGGTTCCGTGGCCTCGCGGAACGCCTCGTCGTCCTGCTCCAGCGCCTTGCGCAGGGACGAGCCGGGCGGCAGGAAGCGCCGCAACCAGGCCGCGAGCGTCTCATCATCGGGCCGATCGGCATAGGGAGCCAGGTCCAAGGGCAGGTCTTCGGGCAGCGCGATCAGCCGGGACGTCAGGGAGTCGAGCGGCATGCGGCGGGCTGCTCCCCTTGCCAGCACCTTGAGATTCTCCGCCTGGAAGCGCGTGCGCTGCCAGTTGAGCAGTGCGCCGGCGGGGCCACCCACAGCGATGGCGAGTCCCCCCAGCTCGCGGACATGCGCCTCGATCAGGTGTCGCTGCAAGGGGGCAGCATCGCGGAACGAGCCTTCCGGTGCGATCCGGCGCGCCAGTTCGGCCACGGTACGGATGCGGCTGAGTTCGTCAAGCCGCTCGTCCTCGGCCAGCCGGCTGCGCCAGCCGTGCAGCTTGGCAGCCAGAAAATCGATATCCCTCTCTACCAGAATGGGCATGGATCGCGTCCGCTCACTCCCGTTGTCCGAGTACCGCCGCGACTACCAGCCGCAGCGCCTGTTCGCGTTCCTCAGCGTCGAGCTTCAACTCTTTCTGCAGCGCCTGCCCGATTCCCGCCAACTGTTCCTGCTCCTGCGCGGCGGTCTGCTGTTCCGCCTCCGCCAGGATCCGTTCGGCCTCCGCGGCCACCTCGGCAAGGTTACGCTCAGTCAGCGCCAAGGCGGCATTGCGGCTGGTCTGCACCAGCTCATCCGCCTCCTGCTGCGCCTTCTGGAGCACCGCCTTGGCTTCCGCTTCCGCGGCCAATACGCCTTGAATGACATCGCGCATGTGGTTTCCTCTTTGCGGCGGCTACTCCGCCGCGTCAATCGCGTCGAGCAGTTCCCTGGCCGAGTGTGCCGCGACCATTGTGTTATAGAAGCCGGGGAGCTTGAAGAGCCGCACAACCTCGGCGAGCGTGCGCACATGGGGGCCGGGATCGTCGGGGTTGGCGAGAATCAGCACGACGAGATGCACCGGCTTGCCATCGACGGCATCAAACTCGATGCCGTCCTGCGAGGTGCCCAGCGCCACGGTCAGCGTCTTGATGGAGGGATGCTTGCCGTGGGGAACGGCACATCCCCTGCCAATACCCGTCGTGGCGGTAGCCTCGCGTACAGTAATCGCCTCCAGCGCGTGCCCGCGCTCGGCCAGCCGACCGGCACGCACCAACAGATCGATAAGTTCCTCGAAGCACTCTTCCTTGTCAACGCTCTCGAGCCCGACCTTTACCACGGACTCATCCAGCAAATCGCGCAGGCGCATCTAACGCTCTCCCTACGTACGGTTACCGGGCGTTTGGGGAATCACCCGGCAATCAGGGTTTGAAATGGATAAATGCTACTACATATTTGGAAATAGTGCAAACATTGCGATTGGCTTTCAAATCCCCGGGTGCGATCCGCAATAGTGGATGCGCACCCAGAATACAGAATCCAGAATTCAGAATTCAGAATGAAAAAGCTTCTCCTTTTGCTTCCCTTTTCGTGTCCAAGCAATTGAGACAACATCCGGGCGGGTAACGAAACGTATAAATTATTGCCGTTCAACATTCTGGATACTGAATTCTGAATTCTGTGCGATTCAACAAAGTTGAATCGCACCCGCTAGTGACAGGTGGCGCGCATGGAGAGCGGGCGGGATAACGGGAGTAAGCGGGTGGAGTAAGACCAGCGTGCCGTTTAAGAGTGAGATTGAGAGTGGGTTTAAGTGGGTGCTCCGCGCTTGCACCTTGTCCCCACACTTTGTCTCCACGCTTTGTCGGCTACGCTTCGTCTCCACACCTTGTCCCTACGCTTTGTCTAAAGCTAAAGACAAGGCGACTGGTGGGCGGCTGGCATTTCGTCCTCGTCCTCGTCCTCGAGCCCCGGAACTGCCGGTACTGCCGGTTGTGGAGCAAGCGTCTGCTTGCCCGCGTACCTGTGGACGAGCAGACGCTCGTCCCTCCCGCCCCGTGCAACCCCCCGTTGACAATGGAGCCGCTTTCATGTAAGCTACTCACAAATGCAGGCAAAGTTTGTCATCCTCACCACGCCGGAAGCCGGCCGCGTAGCGGTACGGCTTGGCGGGGTAGTAATTACCCCGCGGGCGTCCAGGGGATGAACGGCCTGCCGTAGTTTTTACCGACTGATCGTTTTCACCAGGATGCCCACACCGTAGAGTTGAGAATACGGCGTGGGTTTTTTGCATTCAGGAAAGGAACACCCAAGATGAAGACGGAAAAGAAACGCGGATCGCCGCCGGAGCGGACGGGCGCAGAGTGTCTGATCGCTGGAATCGAGCAGGCGGGTGTCTCCGTTGTGTTCGGCTATCCCGGCGGCATGATCATCGACGTCTTCAACCTGCTGCCGGCCTCGGGAATGCACTTCGTGCTGCCGCGCCACGAGCAGGGCGCCGTCCATATGGCCGACGGCTATGCGCGGGCGACCGGCAAGGTGGGCTGCTGCATCGTGACCTCGGGTCCCGGCGCGACCAATACCGTGACGGGACTGGCCACCGCCTACATGGACGGCATCCCGCTGGTCTGCATCAGCGGCCAGGTGCCTACCGACATGATCGGCAGCGACGCCTTCCAGGAGGCGGACATCACCGGCATCACCCGCCCCATCACCAAGCACAACTACCTGGTCCGCAACGTGGACGAGCTGCCGCGCATCGTGGCCGAGGCGTTCTACATCGCCGCCACCGGCAAGCCCGGCCCGGTGCTGATCGACCTGCCCAAGGATGTCCAGCGCGCCCTGACGAGGGCGCCTACGGTGAGCCCCAGCGATATCTCGATCCGCAGCTACCAGCCCGACTGTCCGGTTGACGAGGAGGCCGTGGCGCAGTTGGCCAAGGCCATCCAGACCGCCCGCCGCCCGCTCTTCTATGCCGGCGGCGGGGTCATCGCCGCCGGCGCCGCGCCGGTGCTGGCGGAGATCGCCCGCCTATCGAGCATCCCGGTCACCACGACGCTGATGGGGCTCGGCGCCTTTCCCGAGGACGACCCGCTCTCGCTCCAGTTCCTCGGCATGCATGGCAGCGTGGCCGCCAACCGCGCCGTGGCCCACTGTGACCTGCTGATAGCGGTGGGCGCGCGCTTCGATGACCGCGTGACCGGCAAGATCAGCGAGTTCGCCCCGGTGGCAAAGATTGCGCATATCGACATCGACCGCAGCACCATCGGCAAGAGCCTGGCAATCGACCTGCCGATCCATGGCGACGTGCGCGCGGTGCTGGTCTCCCTGCGCAAGCGTCTCCATCCCAAGCGGCGCAAGGAGTGGCTACAGGAGATTGCCGAGTGGAAGAAGGCGCACTCCTTCACCTACGAGCATCCGGAAGGCACGCTGCCGCCGCAGTACGTCATCGAGCAGATCGACAAGGTCTCGAAGGGCAAGGCGATCATCGCAACGGACGTGGGACAGCATCAGATGTGGTCGGCGCAGTTCATCAAGCACCGCCATCCGCGCCACTTCCTGACCTCCGGCGGACTCGGCACGATGGGCTTCGGCCTGCCGGCGGCTATCGGCGCGCAGTTCGGACGCCCGGAGCAACTGGTCGTCTGCATCGCGGGCGACGGCGGCATCCAGATGAACTTCCAGGAACTGGTGGTGGCCGTGGAGCACCAGCTTCCGCTGAAGGTCGTGATCATCAACAACGGCCATCTCGGCATGGTGCGCCAGTGGCAGCAGATGTTCTACAACCGGAACTACTCCGCCGTGGTGCTCGGCCAGCGCAACCGGCCCTGCAACGAGCGCATGGAGGGGGCGTGCGACGCCTACCTGCCCGACTTCGTGGCGCTCGCCGAGGCGCATGGCGCCGTCGGCGTGCGGATCGAGGATCCCGCCGAGGTGGTGCCGACCCTCGAGCGCGCCTTCAAGTGCCCCCGTGTCTGGGTCATGGATTTCCGCGTGACCCCCGAGGAGAACGTCCTGCCCATGGTGCCGCCCGGCGGCACAGTCGAGCAGATCATCCACCGTCTGGCCTAGGAGAACAGCATGAAACACACGCTCACAGCCCTAGTCGAGAACAAGCCCGGCGTCCTCGCGCACATCATCGGCGTGATATCGGGCCGCGGCTACAACATCGAAACCCTCTGCGTGGGACCGACACAGGACAACTCCTGCTCGAAGATCACCATGGTGGTGCTCGGCGACGACCACGTCCTCGACCAGGTCACGCAGCAGGTGACCAAGCAGATCGACGTGCTGCAGGTGACCGACGTCACGCGCCAGCGCCACATCAGCCGCGAGCTGATCCTGGTGGAGCTGGCGACCGACAAGATCGGGCGCGCGCCGGTGATCGAGCTGGCAACCCTCTTCTCGGCGCAGATCGTCACGGTACAGGCCTCGTCCCTCACGCTGCAGATGACGGGCGACGAGATGCAGGTGGCCGACTTCCTGCGCACCCTGCGCGACTTCGACGTGATCGACATCGCGCGCTCGGGCGTGATTGCAGTCACGCGCGGCAACAATGACGAATAGCATCCACCAACATCACACCGTGCCGGCGGCACGCTTTGCCGTGCTCGGCCATCCGGTAGCTCACTCGCGCTCGCCGCGCATGCACGAGGCCAACTTCGCCGCGCTCGGACTTGACGCCACCTACGAGGCGTTTGACGTAACCGAGGCGGATCTGGCCGAACGGCTCGATGCCCTGCAGCGCGCGGAGTACACCGGGCTAAACCTGACGATACCCCTCAAGGCGCGGGCACTCGAGCTGGTCGACGAGGCCACCCCGCTGGCCTGCTTCCTGGGTGGCGTCAACACCCTGCTCTTCCGTGCCGATGGCAGCCGTCTGGGGGACAATACCGACGGCTTCGGGTTTCTCATGGCTCTGCGCGATGCGGGGGTTCCCAAGCTGACCGGCCAGCGCACACTGCTGCTGGGATGCGGCGGCACGGGCCGCGCGCTGGCGCTCACCTGCGCCCGGGCGGGGATTGCCGAACTCACGCTCGCCAACCGCACCATCGCGCGCGCCGAGGCGGTGGCCGGGGCGGTACGCGCCGCCTTTCCCTCGCTCGAGGTACACGTGCTGCAGTCCGATCCTGAAGCGTGGAGACATGCCGCGCAGTCCAGCGACCTGATTGTGCATACGACCTCGCAGGGTCTCGGCGCGGACGATGCGCCGCTGCTGACGCGGGAGGCCTTCCATCCGGGACAACTGATCTTCGACGCCATCTACACGGCGGAGAAGACGCCCATCCTGCGCGAGGCCGAGGCGGCCGGAGCCCGCGGCTTCAACGGCCTGGGCATGCTGACACACCAGGGGGCGCAGTCCTTCCGCATCTGGACCGGACGCGAGCCGGATATCGAGGCCATGCGGCGCGGCGTGCGCGGATAGGCGGGGGGCAGTGGCAGGAGGCAGTGGCAGTAGGCAGTGATAGGAGACAGGGGTTTTTAGATTGATTTTGGGGTGCTGCGCGCTGAAGCAGGTGCGATGCGGCGGCAAGCGCTTGCTTCGTCCTCGTCCTCGTCCTCGCGATTACTCGTACTCGTACTCGACAATCCCGCTGTTCATTTGAACCGCCAAGACGCCAAACGGGAAGTAGCAGTAGGCAGTGGCAGTAGGCAGTGATAGGAGACAGGGGACAGGGGACAGGAGACGGTACAGTTCGCTGGCCTCGACGGGGGTTGATGGGGGTCGACGGGGGTCGGGTATTCGGAGAGTTACAGGGCTGCCGCGATTGCCCGAGGGTGCAGGGCAATGTGGGGCAGGCATTCCTGCCTGCCCGCGCCTGCCCGCGCAGACAGGAATGTCCGCGCCACCTTGGGGTGCAGTCGTCATCACTCCGCCTGAGCCGGGCAGGGAGTAAGCGGGTGGATTAAGACAAGCGTACCGTTTGAGTTTAAGAGTGGGATTAAGTGGGTGCTTCGCACTTGCACTTTGTCCACGCACTTTGTCTCCACGCCTTGTCGGCTACGCCTCGTCTCCACACTTCGTCCTTACGCTTTGTCGAAAGCTAAATACGGCGCGACAGGAGAGCTGATGGGTGGATATTCGTCCTCGTCCTCGTCCTCGTCCTCGTCCTCGAGCCACGGTACTGCCGGTGGCTGGCGCTTCATACCCACCAAAGTCCCTTGGCGTTTCTGGCACCCTGGCATTTTCCTCATCTGCGCGGCCGGATCCGCGCAAAACCGCTTGCGCACGAAGTGCGCCGCGCGGGGTGGCCGAACAAACCGTTTTGTATAAGTACCGGGTCTTTGAACGCAGAGGCGGCGTTCCGCCGCTTGGTCGCCGCCCCATCCCGCCCGCGGCGGGGACGCCGCGTTTATCACCTCTCCTTTTACACTCCTCGATCATACGACTGGGTCGTATGATCAACATGTTGCGGGAGAGCGGCTTGTTCTTTCGCTTTGCTATCTGCTTCCGGCACGCACTTTGCTACAATACAGCAAACGCCGGCCCTGCGGGTTACCGCCGGGTACCGCTCTGCCATCGGGACCGGCACAACCAATCAAGCACTGTCATCATGGATCCCATTCGCAACCGGGCCTTCAAACGAGCCGAGCAATTCCTAGGGCCAAGCCTGCTAGGCCTGATTGTGCTGGGCTGTCTTATCATCCTGCGTCCGTTCTTCTCATCCATTCTCTGGGCGACAATCCTCTGCTATGCCACCTGGCCGGCCTGCGAATGGCTCGTGAAGCACATGAAGGGGCACCGGTCACCTGCGGCGCTGGTGATGACCATACTGCTTGTGCTGGTCATCGCCCTGCCGTTCGCGCTCATCGGCGGCTCGCTTGCCTCCAGCGTCGAGCACCTGCTGGTGGTTGTGCGGCGGCTGAATGCCGAGGGAATACCGACGCCGCCCGAATGGGTCACGACGCTGCCATGGGTTGGCGAGTACCTGGAGGCGCACTGGTCGGATCTGGCTCTCAACGCCGACCGCACGACGGAACTGCTGCGCCAACTGCTGCTCTACTCGCGCGGCTGGATAATCCGCAACAGCCTGGAGCTGGGCCATGGCATTGTCCAGATTTTCCTGAGCGTGGTGATCGCCTACTTCTTCTACCGCGACGGCCACGAGGTCGCCCGCCGCATAACCGATGTCAGCAACCGTGTCTTTGGAGAGTACACACAGCATCTGATCGGCCTGGCCGGGACGACAATCCGCAGTGTGGTCTACGGCCTGCTGGGCACGGCTCTTGGGCAGGGCATCATGGCGGCGATCGGCTTTGTGATCGTTGGATTGCCGGCACCCTTCTTCTGGGCACTGATGGTGGTGCTGCTTTCGTTCATTCCGTTCGGTCCGCCCATAATCTGGATCGGTGCCACGATCTGGCTGCTGTTCCAGTCCGGAATCGGCTGGGCGGTCTTCATGGCCATCTGGGGGCTGGTGGGCATCAGCGGCATCGACAACGTGCTGCGTCCCTACCTCATCAGTCGCAACGCCCAGCTCTCCTTCCTGATGGTGATGCTGGGTGTGCTGGGCGGGGTCTTGGTTTTTGGCCTGCTCGGTCTCTTCCTCGGGCCCACCCTGCTGGCGGTGGGTCTCAACATCGCCAAGGAGTTTGCCGGGCGTCCACCGTCAGCCGCCAGGAAACCCGCGCCAACTGCCGAAGCACTGCCGCCGGCGGCACCGGAAGGGGCGGTGCCGGAAGGGGCGACTGCGGATGCCGCGCCGGAAGCCCCTGCCACGGCTTCCGAGACGAAAGCGGTTCCCGGTGATTTAAACCGCCGAGACGCCGCGAGCGCCGGGAACGCCAAGGGTGGCAGGGGCGGGCGGAAGATTTAACGCGGAGGGTTCTGCTAAAGGGTTCAGGGGTCAGTATTGCCGCTGCCCTGCAGGGCGGCGGCAGTAGCAGTAGGCAGTGGCAGTAGGCAGTTGGAATGGGGCAGAAACACCACTTTGTCGCGAGCTTTGTCGGTAACTTTGTCGAAAGCAAAAGAGTAAGCGGGTGGAGTAAGGCAAGCGGCAGCGGTGTCCCAGACTAGACCTTTTCGTCCTCGAGCTCCGGTACTGCCGATCCTGCCGGAACTACCGGTACTGCCGGTGGCTGCCGCCTCATGCACACCACCTCCGTCGTGTTTTACTAGCGGCGCACGTAGATGCGGCGTCCCCGCCGCGTCTATCACCTCTCCTTTTACCCTCCCCGATCATACGACTTGGTCGTATGATCAACCAACCGGCATTAATATCCCGTGATTGCAACCCGGCCCCCGGCAGGGTACAATGACGGCCAAATGGCAAATGCCGCGATGGTTCCGGCATCGCCGATGAAACGCCAACACGCCGCAGTCAAGTAACAAGCCCAATGCATACCGCCCCACAGGAGACAAGTCATCATGCGGAGATCGACCGCCAGGCGCGGCTCTTCCGCAACCGTCTCCGCGAGACGCTGGCCGGACGCGGCGCGCTCAAGGGTGGCATCGCGGGCGTCTGGGCCGCCGGCCTGATCCTGCTGGCCGCCCGCCTGTCCGGCTGCCACGGTCAAGCGCCGCAACGCTGGCTGCTCCTCATGCTCACCGCGGCCACCGTGGCGCTTCCCGCCGCTATCCTCGCCACCCGGCGCACCCCACCCCACCGCGCCATTCTGGCGGCGCTCGACGCCGCCGGCAGCGCCGGCGGTCTCGTCATGTGCTCCGGCGCGGACGGTGCCGCGGCATGGCCCGTGGCCGTCAGCCGCCTGCCCGGCATTGCCTGGCGCCCGTCGCGCGCCCTCGGCGGCCTGGCCGTCGCGCTGCTCTTCTGTGCCTCGGTGATCCTGCTGCCCACGCGCTTCTTCAGCAGTGCCTCCCCCGAGGCCACGCGGGGACTGGAGTCGCTGGTCGGGGAACTGGCCGAACGCGTCGCGCAGGCCGAGGCCGAAGCCCTGCTGCCGGAACCACTCACCGCCGCCCTCAGCAACCATCTGGAGAAGGTCGCCGAAAGCGGCGACGCCACCGATCCCGCCCGCACTCTGGAGGCGCTCGACCACATCGCGGAGGAGCTGACCAAGTCGGCCGCCGAGCAGGCCGAGGCGCTGGCCACTGAACATGCCGCCCTGCAGGCCACCCTCTCGCTGACCGAGCAGTTGGCCGCCAGTTTCGAGACCGAGGCACAAACCGACGCGCAGATGGCGGAAGCCGCCGCGGCACTGGAGCAACTGCTGTCCCAGGCCCCCATATCGCCTTCCCTCGCGGGCAATCTGCTGGCCGCCGTCACGGGCACCAACACCCTCTCGGCGGCCACGCTGCAACAGCTTGCCGACATGCTCCGCGAGGCGGGGCTCAACTGCGAGGGGCAGCTCATGCGTCTCGAGGATCTCAAGCTAGTGGAGGCCCCGGCCTGCCGCGGCAGCGGCTCCTGCACCAACGCGCAGGCCTGCGCCGCCGCGCTGGCGCAACTGCTCGAGGGCAGCGGCCCCGACGCCGAAGCCGCCGCCGCACTGGCCGTAATCTGCGGCAAGCCCGGCGCCGGCGGCGTCTCGCGCGGGCGCGGCGACGCGCCGCTCACCTGGACCGATCCCTCCAGCCGCGAGGGTGCCGCCTTCAAGGACGACTCGCTGGGCACCGCCCATCTGTTCACCGACGGACAGGCGCAGTTGCAGGGCGTCTCGGCGTCGGCACCCGAAGTGCCCGACACCCCCGCCCCCGTCACAGCCGGCGCACTGGAGACCGCCACGCCGTCCAAGGGCGGCGCGCCGCAGGCCCCCATCCTGCCGCGTCACCGCGAGACCGTGACACGCTTCTTCGAATAGGAACCCAATCTGGAAAAGCCAACCATGACACTACCGACACCGCAGGAGATCGCGCCCGTCAGCGAGGCGCTCAACCGCACGCTCGACCAGTTGAACCGCATGCTGCTGGGCCGCGAGAATCTCCACCGCCTCGTGCTGGCCGGCATCCTCGCCCGCGGGCATATCCTGCTCGAGGGTCTGCCGGGGCTCGGCAAGACGGCGCTCGTCAAGGCCGTGGCCGACATCATGCAGCTCCAGTTCAAGCGCATCCAGTTCACCCCCGACCTGATGCCGGGCGACATCCTCGGCTCGCACATCCTGCAGACCAGGCCCGACGGCACACGCGATCTGGTCTTCCAGCCGGGTCCCGTCTTCTGCAACATCCTGCTGGCCGACGAGATCAACCGCGCCTCGCCCAAGACGCAGTCGGCCATGCTGGAGACCATGCAGGAGCGCTCGGTCACGCTGCTGGGAACCACGCGCCCGCTGCCCCAGCCCTTCTTCGTGCTGGCCAGCCAGAACCCCATCGAGCTGGAGGGCACCTACCCGCTGCCGGAGGCGCAGCTCGACCGCTTCCTCTTCCGCCTCAACGTCGGCGGACTGGGCGTTGATACGCTGGCCGGCATCCTCACCGGCCGCCGCCACGGCACGATACCGGCCCCCGGGTGGCGGCTTTCGCAGGAGATGCTGGAGCAGTGCCTGGCGATGGCCGACCGCATCGTCCTGCCCGAGGCCGTGGCGCGCTGGATCGCCCGCCTCGTGGCCGCCTCGCACCCCGACTCGCCCGAGGCGCCGGCGCGCATCAGGACCTACGTGCGGTACGGCGCCTCGCCGCGCGCGGCGATCGCCCTGGCGGAGTCCGCCCGCGCGCTGGCGCTGCTGGCGGGGCGCCCCTCCGTGGGCTTCGAGGATGTGCGCACACTCGTCGAGCCGGTGCTCAACCACCGCCTGATCCTCAACTACCAGGCGCGGCTCGACCAGGTGACGCCATCGGTCCTTGCCGAAGAGCTGGCCGGCGCGATTGACGTGGCCGGCCTGAACCTGCCGGCGGATGTGGAGGTGAAGCCATGAGGCGGCGCATATCGGGAACCCACGCGGCGCTTCTGGCCGCCACCCTGCTGCTGCTTGCCGGCGGGCAGGCGGCGGCCCAGGAAGTGCATCCGCTTTCGGGCGGGTTGACCCTCACCGACATGACGCTGGTACCGCCGAGCTGGTGGCATGGCATGATCGAATGGCGTTTTGTCATCGGGAACCCGACCGCTCAGACGCTGCCCGTCGAGATCACGATGCCTGCCAGCACCTACCGCAGCGAGGGTATCGCCGGAGTCTCGCAGACGGTGCTGGCGAATGCCGGCACCCGCACACAGGCCACACTGCACCAGCCGCCCGTGCGGCTGGCCGGCCATAACGCCAGCGTGCGGGTCGCCCGCCACCGGCCGGAAACAATAAGTTGCCGTACCGTCTATCCCAGCCACAAGCAGGGAACCTACTCTGCCCCCCGCCTCAGCCTGCTGGTCTCGAAAGGCCTCTCCGCCGAGGAGCTGAAGGCCAGCCTGGAGGCCACCGCCCCAGTGGCGAAATCAGGAGGTGCTCATTTTTCGGTCAGCCAACTGAGGCATCTCAGCCACGACCAGGTCGTGTCCAAAATGTTCACACGTGAAGCCATGAAGGAGATCAACCCCCTGCGTTTCGAGGGCGAGGGCGCCGCCTGGCCACGCCACTGGCTGGCCTACAGCGCCTTCGACGGCTGCCTGATCGCCGCGGCGGATTTCGAGCGCATGCCGGAGGAGGCGCGGAACGCGCTGCGTGATTATGCCGCCATCGGCGGACATGTCACCTTCATGGGCATGGACACGCTTCCCGAAGGGTGGGAAACCCGCGAGCCGGCAAGGGAAATAATCCTCTTCATGAGGACGGACACACTTCCCGAGGGTGGGGAAACCGGCGTACAGCCGGGCCTTAGGCCCGGCGGCATCGGGTTCGGCCATGCCGGCACCCTGCCCGTCACCGACTTTACAGCAATCGCCACCAACGACCTGGCACGTCTGGCCGGTGACTGGATCGCAACCATGCGTCCGTGGCTTACGGAGGATTCCACCTCAGCACTTCTCAAGGCGATTCCCGTGGTCGGCAATATCCGCGTGCCGGCGCGCAGCTTTCTGCTGATCCTACTGGTCTTCGCACTGCTGGCGGGTCCCGGCGCCGTGTTCTACACCCGGCGCGCCAACCGGCGCCTCTGGCTGCTGGCCATCGTGCCGGCCTTCTCGCTGCTCTTCAGCCTGGTGATCGTGGTCTATGCCCTGCTCTCCGAGGGCACAACGCCTTCGCAGCACCGCCAGGCCGTCACGCTGCTCGACCAGACGCGGCGGCACGCCGCCACCGTCGGCGCCGTCGGCATCTATGCCCCCGTCTCGCTGCGGGACGGCCTGCATTTCGACCACGGCACCGAGATCACGCCCCTCTCGTCCGTCAACTCGGGACGTATCGCCATCGGACAGGGCCAGCACTACGCCGCCGGCTGGGTCAGGCCGCGCCTGCCGGTCTTCTTCACCCTGCGCCGCAGCGAGACACGCGCCGAGCGGCTGGTTGTTAGCAGTACCGCGACCGGCACGGTCGAGGTGGTCAACGCCCTGGGCGCCCCCATCCTGCGGCTGCAGCTCTGCGATGCGCGGGGCGACTTCTACGAAACCCGCGATCTGGCCGCCGGCGAGCGGCGCACGCTCGTCACGACACGCAAGGGCCAGCCCTATGCATTTTATGAGCCGAGTCGCATTATCCGTCTGCCCGCCCAACAAGCCACCGATGGCGGGTGGCACCTTAATGATCTCATAAAGAAAGCCCTGACAGAAAACGATCACACGCTGGCGCCCGCCGCGGGCAGCTATGTGGCCGTGCTCGACGGCGCCCCCTTCCTGGAGGATCCCCTCGCCTACTGCCGTACCAGGGGGACGGCGCAATCCATCGTCGTGGGCTGGCCCGGCACGGAGTGAGAACGGCATGAAACTGGAGATTGACAATCTGGTACGCCATTTCGGCAAAACGCGGGCGGTGGACGGCATCAGCTTCGGCGTGGATGCCGGCGAGGTGGTGGGCTTCGTGGGCCCCAACGGTGCCGGCAAGACCACGACGCTGCGCATCGTCGCCACGCTCGACGAGGCCACAGCGGGCGACGTGTGGATCGACGGCATCTCGCTCTTCGACTACCCCGAGGAGGGCCGCCGCCAGATCGGCTACATGCCCGACGCCCTGCCGGAACATGCCGACATGACGGCGCACGAGTATGTGGACTTCTTCGGGCGCGCCTTCGGCTTGCGGGGCGCGGCCTTGCGCGAGGCGGTCGGCGAGGTCGAGGCCTTTACCGGCATCGAGCCGTTCCGCGACAAGACGCTCAAGAGCCTCTCCAAGGGCATGAAGCAGCGCGTCAGCCTCGCGCGGGCGCTGGTACACCGCCCCGACCTGCTGGTGATGGACGAGCCGGCCAACGGGCTCGATCCGCGCGCGCGCATAGAGCTGCGCGAGCTGGTGCAGGCGGTGGCCGAGGATGGCAAGGCGATCCTCATCAGCTCGCACATCCTCTCCGAACTGGATGAGATGTGCTCCAGCGTGGTCATCATCGAGCAGGGCAGGCTCGTGGGCAAGGGCACGGTCGAGACGCTGGCCAACAACCTCGGCGCCACCCAGCAAATAATGCTGCGCGCGCTGGCGCCCGCACCGCGCGACCTCGTGCGGCTGCTGCTGGAACTGCCGGGCGTGACCGACGCGCACGTGCGCGGCGACAACTGCATCGCGGAGATTGCCGCCGGTCCCGAGGCCGCCGCCGACCTGCTGGCGGCCCTCGTGCAGCGCGGCGTGCGCCTGATCGAGTTCCGCCCCGGCCAGGCGGGACTCGAGGAGATCTTCATGAAGGTCACCCACGGAGAGATCGCATGAGCTTCAGCGACTGGTTGAACCCCGTCACCCTCAAGGAGCTGCGCCAGATGGTGCGCAGCCGGATGGTTGCCGCCGGCCTGATCGGCTTCCTGGCCATATCGCAGATCGCTACCGGGCTCGTGCTGCTCAATTCGCAGGAAGAGCTGCAGCACGGCATGCAGATTAGCGAGAAGGGGCTTGGTGATGGCGTCTTCAGCACCATCTATATCATCCTCGCGCTCCTGCTGCTCCTGGCGGCACCCTACTTTTTCGGTGCCCGCATGGGGGCGGAGCGCAGCAGCGAGCATCTCGATCTGCAATACACCACCATACTGAAGCCCCGGCAGCTCGTGGACGGCAAGGTTGTCTCGGCTGCAATCCTGCTCCTGCTCTTCGTCAGCGCCACGCTGCCCTTTCTCTCGCTGGCCTATCTGCTGCGCGGACTCGATGTGCTCCAGGCGCTGCTGGCAACCGTGATGCTGATGTTCGTGGCCGTGGCCTGTGTCTTCGTGGCGCTCTTTCTGGCAACGGCAGCACCCTCACGCTCCTTGCGCGTCCTCGTCGTGCTGGGCATGCTCTGGTTCCAGGGAATGGTTCTCAGCCTTGCCATCGGTGGCGGCATGATGATGGTCAACTACCAAGGCCTTTCGCTTTCGTCGTGGTCGGATTGGGCCGTGCCGGGGCTCTTCCTGGCCGCCTGGCTCAGCACCTGCCTGCTGCTCCGCGCGGCCACCATCTCGCTGATAATGCCCGCCGTGGCCAACCGCGCACCCGCCGTGCGCGGCTGGATCACGGTACTCTGGGCCTTCTGGGGCATGGTCGCGGCACTCTTCGCCTGGCATGAGACCGAAATAGCGCCTGTGATGGTCTGGGCGTTCCTCTCCCTCCTCGCCTTCGCCGTCTTCGGCGCGATCTCCGCCTCGGGCGCGCCGGGCTACAGCCGGCGCGTCCTGGCCGGGGTCTCACCATCGGGCGGCCGCCGCACCCTGCAGTTCCTCTTCTTCTCGGGCGCCGAAAACGGCATGTGCTGGGCGCTCGTCATGAGCCTGCTCACGCTGCTGGCGGCCTCGCTTGTCGAGGCGGGGTGCCCCGATAGCTGGAAGCCCCGCGGCAATGACCCCGACACCATGTCGCTTTTCATACTCTGCTGCTATCTTACCACCTACATCTGGGGTGTGCGCGGTCTCTGGCGCGGTCTCCTGCACCGCTGGTTTACCTGCCGCCTGACCGGTGTCGTTGCCGTGATCGTGATGCTGCTGGTCTGGGCAATCCCCCAGATTATGGCGCTAGGCTCGCCGGATAAAAGGGTGGTCTGGGTTTTCGGCAACCCCTTCATCGGTTTCAACAAGAAAATGGATCTCATCCCCATTGCCACCACGGCAGCCATCTGCGCGGCCGTGGCCGTGGCGGCAAACCTTAAATGGCTGGTGGCCGCCATACGCGATTTCATCCCCCCGGCCCCGGCCACTCAAAAGCGTGGAGATTGATCATGACTGGAAAGGTGTATATCTGGGCACCTTCCACACCGCGTTCGCCTGCTCCGCCCCGCCGGACGGCTGCCGCCTCTACCGCATATCGCGGGCGCGCAACCACCCCTGGCTGCTGGGCACGGACATGCACATCGAGCAGGGACGGGCCGAGGTCGAGTCGCTGGTGTGGGACGAGGCTACCTGCACGCTGAAGGGCGTGGCGCGGCGTCCCGCCGGCGAGAGCGGCAGTCTCTTCTTCATGCCTGCCGCGCCACATGCTGCTGCTCAACCACCCCGAGGCGGTCACGCTCAAGGAGGTGATCGACATGCAGACCGTCATCCGTCTGCCGCTGGTCTTCAACTCCGATACAGAGCCGTTCGAGCTGCGCTTCAAGGTGCTCGACACCCCGTACGTCTCGCGCCAGGGCTGGCTGCCCTACGCGACCGAGGCCGAGTGGCTGGCATACGTGGCGGAACACCGCGATCCGTCCTCAACCAGAGTCATCGAATAGTTGAGGCGCCTACCTCGTCCTCGCCCTCGTCCTCGTCCTCGATTGAGATTGAACCGCCAAGACGCCAAGAGCGCCAAGGGGAGCACGAATGGACGAATGGGCGCGAAAGTGGAGTAAGCGGGTGGAGTAAGACAGGGCAACGCCCTTGGGAACGGGCCAAAATGACAACTAGCCCTGTAGGGGCGTGATATAGTTCAGAAACAAGGCTTTCTGCCGGATGCCAGCCGTAAACTGTTCGCTGTACCGTGAGCGTGTGCCGGGGCGGCGGGCTGGACTGACGGTACAGACGCGGCGAATGTGAACGGAACGCCGGAACGCACTGGAGACCGCCGTCCCCGGCGGGACGTTCACCACCTCATGCACTCCCCAGTACACCGCGGAGACCGCGGGCTCCATAGCGCATCCGGAGCGAACGGGATGCCGGGGACTTCGATAGAATCGATAGAATCGAGTGATTCGACAGATTCGATTTGTTCGATTATCTCGATTCATTCGATTTGCTCGACGGTTATTCCCGCCCGCCGGATTTCCTGCAAACCCCTTGCCAGACACACGTGGCACGGGCATCCTGCCCGTGAGCCGTCCATGGGCGGGACGCCCATGCCACGAGAGGGGGAGAACTGCACAAGGGCAAGTGTGTGAGACAAGGTGTGGAGACAAGGTGTAAGTGCGAAGCACCACTTAAACTCACTCTTAATCGGCACACTTAATCCACCCGCTTAATCCGTTGCTTTTGACAACGCTCATGATAAAGCTGATGCAAGCCCTGAAGGGGCGTGACATACCAGCCCAGGGCAACGCCCTGGGTAATGAAGCGAAAACAAACGAGCCTTGAAGGGACGGGACATAGTCATGGAATAAGGCGTCTGTCTGCCAGATGAAAGCCGTTGTTGATTGTCGTCGGCTGTCGTCGAGTGTCGGGGACGCTCCGGCAAGGGCGCGCAAGCACAGGTGGGGCGA
>LSQX01228879.1_pt1 | contig 25286 bp, 20 predicted proteins | sample 654561 | NCBI WGS metagenome assembly LSQX01 (sample SAMN04489861, study PRJNA283612) | anaerobic digester metagenome | isolation source: 4 biogas reactors fed with cattle manure at either 37C or 55C with and... | place: Denmark: Kongens Lyngby | collected 2014 | reverse complement strand
CGATTATAGAATATCAAAATCACGCTTAATATTCTGTACGACCAAGGTCTTAAATAGCCATAAAACTCCCAATAAGATGAATTTTCCACAATAAAACCACCTGATTCATTGTAGAAAATAAGGCAAGTCAGGCTTTTTCAGTCGCGTTTTGTCCTCAGCTGCTATTCAATCTGCTGTGCAGCACATTAAAATCGCTTATTTACTTTACTTTAGCCGTATAACTGCGTAAAAATTTAATCAAATAGATATACTAAAAGTCATATCATGTATCTGGTCGTAGATAAGTTTTTGCTGATCTAGAAATTTAAAGATCGGTTTATGGAGAATTGAATGAAAAAATATCAATGCATCGTTTGTGGATGGATTTATCACGAAGCAGAAGGCTGGCCTCAAGACGGTATTGTGGCAGGTACATTGTGGGAAGATATTCCTGATGACTGGACTTGCCCAGACTGCGGCGTTTCAAAAGCTGACTTTGAAATGATTGAAGTTTAAGACCATTAAAAGACCATGCCGCATGGTCTTTTTTTAACGCCTATTTCTATGCCCTATTTTGGAGTACACCCTATGCATCCTATCGTTATTATTGGTTCAGGCATGGCAGGTTATACTGTTGCTCGCGAGTTCCGTAAACTCAATACAGAACATGAATTGCTCATGATCTGCGCAGACGATGCCACCAACTATGCGAAACCAACCTTGTCTAATGCTTTGGCAGGCAATAAAGCGCCTGCACAAATTGCCTTGGGCGATGCAGAGAAAATGGCAAGCCAACTCAATATGCGCATTGCAACGCAGACTTGGGTAAAAGCGATTGATGCAGAAGCACATGTACTCGAAATTGAAAAAGATGGTGTAAGCAGCCATCAGCCTTATTCCAAACTGATTTTAGCTGTAGGCGCCAACCCTGTGCGTTTAGCCATTGCAGGTGATGGCAGCGATGACATTCATGTTGTAAATAACTTAAGTGATTACACAGCATTCCGCCAACAGCTTGAACAACGCCAAGACAAACGTGTAGTGATTTTAGGAGCAGGCTTAATTGGCTGTGAATTTGCCAACGACTTACAGCAAACAGGTCATCAGGTCACGGTGATTGACCTTGCACCACAACCTCTTGGGCGTTTACTGCCTGACTATGTAGCCAGCGCATTTAAACAAAATTTAGAAGAAACAGGCATTCACTTTGTACTTGGCACAACGGTTGAAAAAGTTTCAAAAATTAAAAATGACGACTATTTAGTGACGATTACCAGCGGTCAGTCTTTAATTGCCGATGTCGTTCTGTCTGCAATTGGCTTACAACCGAATATTGCACTGGCAAAAACTGCAGGCATTGAAACCAGCCGTGGTGTATTGACCAATGCACAACTCGAAACCAGCCAAGCTGATATCTATGCAGTGGGTGACTGTGCCGAAGTGAATGGAATTCTGTTGCCGTATGTAATGCCAATTATGCAGCAGGCACGTGCCTTGGCCAAAACCTTAAATGGCGAAACCACACAGGTGCACTACCCTGCCATGCCTGTTGCGGTTAAAACGCCAGCTGCACCACTCACTGTTTTACCTGCACCACTTGGGGTAGATGTGAATTGGCATACTGAAGAGTTTGATGATGGCATGATTGCTAGAGCTTATGACCAAACTGACACCCTGCGTGGCTTTGTACTTTTAGGAGCAACTGCGGCTAAACAACGCTTGAGTTTGACTAAATTAGTGCCAGACTTATTGCCAATAACAGAATAAAATAATAATAAGGGCAAGGCTTCGGCTTTGCCTTGAATGAGGACAACAACATGAATAGCGCACTTCAGTTTAATACTTCGCCTTATACGGCATTTATGCACGAAACCAAGGTCGATTTAAGCAATGGAATTGAGCTGCATGTCGAAATTGGCGGTAAGACTGAAGATCCTCCAATTTTACTGATCATGGGGCTGGGTGCGCAAATGTTGTATTGGCCCGATTTCTTCTGTAAATCTTTAATTGATCAGGGTTATCGGGTGATCCGCTATGACAACCGTGATATTGGTTTGTCGTCAAAAATTCGCCATAAAGGCCCACGCCTAAATACCTATAAAATGATGGGGCGTTTTAGCTTAGGACTACAAAACCAAGGCGCGCCTTATAATTTATATGACATGGCGGAAGATGCAGCGCTACTTTTAGAGCGCTTGGGCATTGAAAAGACTGATGTCATCGGTGCTTCAATGGGCGGCATGATTGCGCAAATCCTTGCAGCAAAATATTCAGATAAAGTAAATAATTTAGGCTTATTATTTACTAGCAACAATCAGCCTTTTTTACCACCACCATTTCCTAAACAACTGTTCAGTCTGTTAGAAAGACCAAAATCGCTGGATGAAAATGGTATTGTTGATCATAGTTTAAAACTATTTAAGGTGATAGGCTCACCTGGCTACGTGAACCAACTCGAAGCCATGCAAACCGCACGTAAATTATATCAACGAAGTTATTATCCAGCGGGTGTACTTCAACAGTTTTTAGCAATATTATGTACAGGCTCGTTGCTACAACTGGACAAACAAATTCAGCACCCTACCCTTGTGGTACATGGTTCGCAGGATCGTTTGCTCCCACCAGGGCATGGTAAAGCTGTTGCGAAAGCGATTCCGGGCGCTAAGTTTGAGTTAATTAAAGGAATGGGGCATGATATTCCCCCACACTTTATTCCTCATCTTAGTGGACTGTTTGCTCACCACTTTAAATCATAATCATTAGGACACTATGGCTGCATTACCATCTTTAAGACAGCTGTCATACCTCGTTACACTGTCTGAAACGTTACATTTCACAGAAGCGGCTCGCCGTTCTTTTGTAACTCAGTCGACTTTGTCGGGCGGGATCATGGAACTAGAGCGCCTTCTTGGCGGCGTTTTAGTTGAACGTGATCGACAGAATGTACGTTTAACCCCATTGGGTGAACAAGTCGTAGCACGCGCCCGTGTTCTGCTCGCAGATGCACAGGACTTAATGCGTTTAAGCCGTGAAATGAGTGAACCCCTCACGGGTGATTTACACCTCGGTGTAATTCCAACCATTGCTCCGTTTATTTTGGCGCAGTTGTTAGATGAAGTGCATAAACAACTGCCTAAAATTCAGCTACATTTGCACGAAGCTCAAAGCGAGAAAATTGTCGAAAAACTGGAACATGGCAATTTAGATATGGTGGTGTTAGCACTACCATTCGATACGCGTGGTTTAAAAGTCGCTGAAATTTCGAAAGAAGACTTGTTCTTGGTTTATCACAAGGGCGACCAAAAATCAGCTCAGGCTAACTCTTTAGATGATCTGGATTTATCACGCCTCATGTTGCTTGAAGAAGGCCATTGCTTACGTGACCATACTTTAAGTGCCTGCCCAATAGGTGAGCGCAAAAACGATCACCGTTTAAAAGCCAGCTCTTTACCAACCTTGGTTGAAATGGTATCTGCTAATTTAGGCTTTACCCTATTGCCTGAAATTGCAATTCATAATGCCATGATTAAATCGAATCCAGATTTACAAATCAAAAGCATTGAAGCAGCACCAAGCCGTACCTTGGCGTTAGTAACACGTAAAAGCACACCGTTACACAGTGAGTTTGACGTTTTGCTACAAATTTTACAAAAGATCACTCAAACTACAGTATAAAAATGCTGTTGTAATCAAGGAGCCTAAACGGCTCCTTTTTTTATTCTTCGTTATAATACCTGTCAAACATCAATCCTTTTTATGGATTTAAGTGATTTAAAAATATAAATAAAATAAAAAATTGCTGTTTTATGCAATTTTGCATATTTAGGTGCAAATCTTTAAAAGGAATCCTATTATTGTTACACAACTCACATAATTACAATATTTAGAAAAACATACGCAACAACAATTATTTATATTTACCTTTTTTGCTAAAAATCACTATATTCAAGGATATTCAGACTCCCTAATATTTTGCAAAATAGCGTTAATTAAGAATCAAGATTTTTTCATTGAGCAAAACAGGAGTACTTGCAATGATTCATAGAGATCTGATTTTGCCTGTGCCTGTTTTACTGATTGATCATTCCGTCGAGCAGTTAAACGACTTAAGCGATATTTTAATGAATTTTGGCTACCCAGAAGAATTACTGTTAAGCAGTACTTCTTTACAGCATGCAACTCTCATGGTGCAGCATCACTTACCCAATATTGTGTTTATTAATCTGCAAGATTGGTCAAAAGCAGATATTGAGTTTGTTCAAAACTTAAAACACTTTCGTAAAGACACATTAGTGGTTGCCGTATTACCCTCGAATATGCCCAAACAATTGTTACAGGCGATTCACTTAGGTATTTCTGCCTATGTCTTTTGTGATCAGAGTTTTGCAGAAATGCAAATGCAGATTCGTACCATCTTACGGGGCGGCTCTCCGCTTGATCGCACCCTTGCAAATGAAATCTTAGCATGCGAACAGCACATCATTTCTCTGGGTCATTCCCTAGCACTGTCTAAAACTGAGCATGATATTTTAGCGCTTTCTGGTCAGGGTATGCCCTCACAACAAGTGGCAGAAAATTTAAATGCCTCAGAACAATTAGTGCATGGTTACGTCAAAAGCATTTATCGCAAAATCATGAACGTGGATGATGCCACTTGCTGTTTTGCTTAAACTTATATTTGAAATGTAGATCAATTTACTAGAGCCAATAAAAATAATTTCAGATCAAAAAAGAGCGATGTTCAACATCGCTCTTTTTACAGATTTTGATTTAAAGTTTTGAATTAAACCATACTGTCAGTGAGTAAGCGCTGCGCATTGTGAGGCGTTTCACCTTCTGCAGGTTGAGCACGCACCCAAGTACCATCGCCTTGTAATAACCATGCCTGTTGATTATCCTGCATATAGGTCAGCAAACCTTGTTCATAAATACGCTTTTTCAATGCAGGATCTTCTATCGGGAAACATGCTTCGACACGGTTAAAGAGGTTGCGATCCATCCAGTCCGCACTTGAGCAATAAATACGTGGATTACCATTATTTGAGAAATAATATACACGGGTATGTTCAAGGAAGCGTCCCACAATTGAACGCACACGAATATTTTCAGAAAGCCCTGGTAAACCTGGACGCAAACAGCAAATTGAACGAATAATTAAATCAATCTGCACACCCGCCTGAGACGCTTCGTATAACTTATTGATCAGTTGCATTTCGGTCAATGCATTCACTTTCACAATAATCTGTGCAGGTTTGCCCGCTTTGGCGTTGGCAATTTCTTCATCAATATAATTGACCAATTGTGCATGCAGGGTAAATGGTGCGTGCAATAACTTTTTCAGTTTTGCCATTTTGCCCATGCCTGTCAGCTCTTGGAAAATACGATGCACATCTTCACACAGCTCTTTGTCTGTGGTCAGTAAGCCATAGTCTGTATAGATACGCGCATTGCCTGCATGGTAGTTACCTGTGCCTAAATGCACATAACGCACCAATTTGTTGTTTTCACGGCGCACCACCAAAATCATTTTGGCGTGAGTCTTATAGCCCACAATGCCATATACCACAACAGCACCCGCTTCTTGGAGTACATTGGCCACGGCAATGTTAGATTCTTCATCAAAACGTGCACGTAACTCAATCACCGCAGTAACCTCTTTACCATTACGTGCAGCTTCTGCAAGGACTTGCACAATTTCTGAGTCTGCTCCACTACGGTATAAGGTTTGTTTGATCGCTAGTACTTGAGGGTCACGTGCGGCTTCACGCAGCAAGTTAATCACTGGTGCAAAAGATTCAAACGGATGATGTAGCAGGATGTCCTGTTTTTGCATTGCTGAAAAAATATTTTCAGACTTTTTTAGCACCTTTGGAATGGCAGGTGTATGTGAATCATAACGTAAATGTGGGCGTTTAAAATTAGACAGTAAACGTGCCAAATTCACTGGGCCATCGACCTTATAGAGTTGCTCTTCTTCAAGATCGAATTCATTCAGCAAGTATTCGTAAATTGGTTTCGGGCAGTTGTGTGTGACTTCCAAACGTACCGCACGACCAAAACGACGTGAGTTCAATTCACCTTTTAAAGCTTTGGCCAAGTCTTCAACATCTTCATTCAATGCCAAATCTGCATTACGTGTCACACGGAACTGATAGCAACCTGTTGCCGTCATGCCTGGGAACAAGTCTGACACATGTTCATGAATGATCGCAGAAAGCATCACGTGATGCTCTTTACCGCCTGTAAGTTCATCTGGCAAACGCACAACACGTGGTAATGAACGTGGCGCAGGCACAACCGCTAAATCAATTTGACGACCAAACGCATCTTTCCCTTCAAGCGTCACAATAAAGTTTAGGCTTTTATTGACCAAACGTGGGAATGGGTGGGCTGGGTCTAAGCTAATTGGGGTCAGTACAGGTGCAACTTGTTCTTGGAAATATTTTTTCACCCAAGCAGATTGCGCTGGGGTTAACTCGCCACGACGCAAGAAACAAATGTCTTCTTCACGTAATTTTGGCAAAATTTCCTGATTTAAAATACGGTACTGGCGCTCAATGGCAGCATGTGCGGTTTTAGAAATTTGATCTAACACCTGCTTTGGCGTTAAACCATCTGGACTACGGCTTTCATTGCCTAAATCCAATTGTTCCATGACCCCTGCTACACGAATTTCAAAGAATTCATCTAGGTTGCGCGAAAAAATCAACAGGAAGTTCATGCGCTCCAATAGTGGATGCAATGGATCTACAGCTTGCTCAAGCACGCGCAAATGGAAATCTAAAATAGAAAGTTCGCGGTTAATGTAGCGATCATTATATGTATATTCTGTTTGCGCAGGAGTCGCGCCAGTTGCCGTATTCATACCCACCTATGCTTTTATAAAATGTTTGGCATTGCTACAAGTATGCTTCAATTTTGTGACATTTTCATAAAAAAAGCCTAAAAAATTAGGCTTTATAAATATTTTCACAATTTATATTTGATTGGTGTGCTGTTTAGGGAATTTCTGCATAGCGCATATAACGCTGTACCATACGTTTGCGGGCTTTTAGCGCACCTGCATTTCGGTGTTCCTGAAAATATTTAGGATTGGTTAAAATAGCGGCCAAGAAAATTGCCTGATCACGACTTAAACTTTTGGCACTTTTTCCAAAATAATGCTGTGCCGCAGCTTCAGCACCATAAATATTATCGCCAAATTCTACCGAATTTAAATACACTTCCAAAATTCGCTGTTTTGACCACATACGCTCCATCATCCAAGTGGCCACCACTTCTTGCCCTTTACGCAAAAAAGAGCGCTTGTTGTATAAAAATAAATTTTTAGACAACTGCTGCGAAATAGTCGATCCACCCGCAACAACTTTACCTTCGTCTTTATTGCGCGCTAATGCAGTCTGAATACCTTCCCAGTCAAAGCCATGATGCTGCATAAACTTGCCATCTTCTGCAGTCACCACAGCACGTTTTAAATTATCACTGAGCTGGTCATAGTCACGCCATTCGTGTTTGATCGGCTTACTTGGTTCTGCCCAATAATCCAAGCGCATCATCATGGTCGATTGCACAGGCTGTGTACGCCACCATGCCAAGCTGGTAAAAATCCACAATTGAACCAAAAGCACCAAGCTGACAAGAATTAACAAAGTTCGGATCAAAAAAGCTTTCATGTCAGTGCATTGCTCCTGAAGCGTGATTTTTTCGTGTTAAGCTTAGAATTATTGACAGCGTATTTAAGCCTATGTCTCAACATCCCCCGATTGCTGTACGGCATAAACCTGAAATTCATTTGTGGTGGTTTACCGCACTGCTGATTGCAGTCAATGTGGCTTTGTTTGCATGGCAAGTGTTCAACGGTATGAACATTAGCAATCCAAGCCCGCAAGATGCAATACGCTGGGGTGCTGATTATGCACCTTTAACCTTTTTGGCGGAACCCATTCGCCTGTTCAGCAGTATGTTTTTTCATTTTGGTTTAGTACATTTAATGTTAAACATGTGGGCGTTGTATATTTTTGGCAGCGTCAGCGAACAGTTATTTGGGCGTGCCTATTTCGTAGTTTTATATCTCTGCGCGGGGCTGATGGGTAGTCTGCTCAGTGGCTATGTCAGTATTCAAGACAGTTACACCCTGCTTGAACAAGGTGTTGCCAATCCCAAACTTTTACCTAGCGTAGGTGCAGGCGCCTCTGGTGCAGTCATGGGACTTGGCGCAGCACTCACTATATTCGCTTTATTGCCAAAATTACCAAGGCAAAAGTTTTTGCTAGATCGTAAAACTTTGGTCATCGTGATGGCACTGAACTTAGGCATGGGCTTTATGATTAGCGGCATTAACAATGCTGCCCATATTGGTGGCATGCTCATGGGCGCAGCCATGGCATTGCTTTGGTACATTGGGCAACGTACTCAGCAGAATACATTCTTTACCGTATTGGGGATGTTGATTGCCTTAGTGGCTTGTGCTGTCTTTTATTGGTATTGCCAACAATTGATTGACCCGGTTCAACCACTTTGGCAAGAGTTGCTCAGCATGATGCAGCGCAGCTTAGGTTCAACATAAGCAACATTGCAATCTGAACTGGCAAATAAGAGATGAATCAGGACTGATTCATCTCCCTCAAACTTTGCAGTGGTGGAATATCGCATAAATAACTTAAACGATAGCGTCCAATCACAGCACAAAGCACAGTCATAAATACAGGTAAAATTAGCCAGATTTCCCAGTGCGGTTGTAGCATTAAATCCATACGGTAACTGGCAACAGCACTAATCACTTCGGCAAATAAACACGCTACAATTCCCGCAATAAAGCCCATAAAGCCAATTTCCAGACTCAGCATACGTTTCAGTTTTTGTTTAGAACTACCAAAAGAACGTAGCAAAGCAACTTCGCGTTTGCGTTCATCCATGAGTAAATTTAAGCAAGCCACCAAAACCAACAGCCCCGACACACTCACCAAAATTGCTAAAATCGTGATGATCTGTACCAACACATTCACAATACGTTTGATTTCATCCAAAATTAAACTGACATCAATAAATACTGTATTGGCAAACTGCTGAATCAATTGAATCAGTTTAGGCTTATCGGCCTCGGGTACATAAAAGCTGCCCAAATAACTACCTGCATTTTCATCCATGGTATGGGGTGAAAAAATAAAGAAAAAGTTAGGGCTAAAACTTTCCCATTCCACCGTGCGCAGATTAATGACTTTGGCTTGTAGGATACCTTCAGGCAAATTAAAACTGAGCTGATCACCAATTTGAATACCAAGTTCTGCGGCAGTATTGGCCTCGACCGACACCTGTCCGACAGCACTGAAATCTGCCTGCCCGTTCACAATGATATTGTCGGCAGGATAGCTGTCTGATTGGGTCAAGTTCAGTTCACGTCTTAAGGTATTACTCTGCTGAATTAATGCTTCGGCAAAAGGTTGATCATTTTTGGCGACCAAACGCCCACGTACATTCGGATACAGTGGTGTCCTGTGCCATTGATGCTGCTCTAATTGTTGTTTTAGCTCAGGCATATCAAAAGGTGGTAAACCGTAAACAAACTGATTTGGAGTACCTTCAGGTAAATGTTGCTGCCAGCGATCAAGCAAATCGGTACGCAACACCGCAAGCACCGTAATCAAGCTGAGTCCTAATGCCAATGCAGTAATTTGAAATGCTGTTGTCGCAGGCGCACGAATATAAGCCGCTACTCTGCCCTTACTACTGCGCAGCAGTTTTAATAGTCCCCATACCACTGCATATAACAGGATGCACAAACCAATAATTGCCCCAATCACCCATGCACTCAGCAATAAACTCTCAGTCAGCACTACACAGAATACAATCAGGCTGAGTGTGCCTGTAAGCAGCATCCACCACCATGCACGCATATTTTTGTCTTGCTGACGAATCACCCGTATTGGTGCAGTATTCAGTAATTGCAGTAAATTTGGTAAAACAAAACCAAACAGCACGACGGCACTGGTTAGCATGGCGATCGGCAATGGTCCTAGCAACATCGCCACAGCAGAAAATTGAATCTGTAAATGTGGAATCAGTTGCAGCATCAATTGCAGCAAAGCATAACCCAAAGCGATGCCCAAGCCGCTACCAATACCTATAGCAATAAGTAAGACCAAACCAAGCAAAGCCAGATATGCTGTTAAAATTTGCTTTTTACTCGCACCGATACAACGTAACAAGGCAATATGATCCTGATTTTGTTGCACATAGCGCTGACTGGTCAAACCAATTGCAATGCCGCACAGTAAAATCGTGAGAATATTAGCCAATTGTAAAAAGGTATCTAAATTGGCAATTGGACGCATTAAACGAGTATTGCCTTCACTGGCATTACGCAATCTTAAGCTACTCGGTTCTTCCATATTTTGCGCAGTATTTTCAATCTGCTCGTTCTGATCTGCTTGTTCTGAATGTGCTTTAAAATACTGTTCAAATCGCTGGGTATCTTGGGCTGCACCTGCCAATAACAAACGGTAATCAATACGGCTGCCCACTTGTATTGCATTGGTACGTGCCACATCTGCCTGTGAAATAATTACTGTAGGTGAAAAACCTGAAAAGCCCAATTCCTGATTGGAGTCATGTTCAATTTTTGCAGTGATGATAAAACTAGCATCGGCAATATTTACAGTTTCACCCAATTTGACTTGTAGCAAATCCATAGCGCGCTGACTTAGCCAAATTTCACCCGACTGAATTTTACCCGATGCAGGACTCACCCTTAACTCACCACGTAATGGAAAGCTCGAATCAATGGCTTTAACATTCACCATCACAAATTGGTCTTGGGTATGTGCCATCGAACTAAAAACTGTTACATGCGATTGCTGTAAGCGTTGCGCAGTGGCCTGATCTTGCCAGTCTTGTGCAATCGGTTCATTGTCACTCAGGACTAAATCACCCGCCAACATTTCAGCAGCCTGTAAAGCCACCGCATTTTGAATTTGTTCATTACTAAATTTTAAAGCCGTCGTCGCGCTAATAGCTAAAGTCAGTGCAATAATCAGTAAATACACACCACTACTTTTAAAGCTTTGCTTGAGTAAAGGATGAAACAGTGCATTCATTTCATCCTCCCGACTGGTCAATTAATTGACCATCAATCAAGGCATAGTGACGCTGACATTGTGCAGCAAGTTTAGGGTCATGTGTCACCAAAACCAAAGTGGTGCCCAATTCACGGTTCAACTCAAATAACAATTGTTCAATTTCAGTTGCAGTTTCACCATCAAGGTTGCCAGTTGGTTCATCAGCAAAAATGATTTTGGGTTCACGAATTAAAGCACGCGCAATGGCAACACGTTGCTGCTCTCCACCAGAAAGTACTTTCGGTGTTTGCTGCGCCTGACGCTCTAAACCCACTCGTTTCAGCAAATTCAGCGCTTTTTGTTCCGCCTCTGCATATTTAAATTTTTCCTGCAAACGTAGCGGCAACATCACATTTTCCAGTGCAGTCAAATGCGGCAATAACTGAAATGACTGGAACACAAAACCAATATGCTTTAAACGGACAAGTGCACGTTGTTCTTCATTTAATTCTGCAATTGACTCGCCACACACCACCAATTTTCCACTGCTGGCCTGATCTAATGTTGCCAAAATACCCAATAAGGTCGATTTTCCTGAACCCGAACGACCTGTAATGGCCACTTGTTCACCTGCCTGAATATCAAGGTTTAAATTCTCAAAAATGGTCAATTGTTTTTGTGCAAGTTGTATCTTTTGTGTCAAATTTTGGGCAGAAATGATGGTTTGTGGCATGATATTAGATTCTTCGGTATTTTGAGTCATACGTTTCCCATTATGCAAAATCGCAATCTAAACAGTCGTGTTCTTTCTCGTGTGTTACTACTTGGGCTGTGCTTAAGTCCGCTCACGCTGTCTGCAAAAACCATTATGATTGTGGGCGACAGTTTAAGTGCTGGTTACGGCATACAACCACAACAAGGTTGGGTTCACTTATTGCAAAAACGTTTAGACCAACAGTATCCGAAACAGCATAAAGTGGTCAATGCAAGTGTCAGTGGCGAAACCACCAGTGGCGCTTTGGCTCGCCTGCCTAAATTGCTGCAGACCCATCGTCCAGACGTTGTGGTGATTGAGTTAGGCGGTAATGATGGCTTGCGTGGACAGCCACCACAAATGATTCAAAAAAATTTAGCCAGTCTGATTCAGCACAGCCAAAAAGCTAAGGCAAAAGTGGTGATTTTTGGCATGAAGATGCCACCAAACTATGGCACAGCCTACGGCAAGGCCTTTGAAAACAACTACAAAGTGGTTAGTCAGCAGTATAAAGTCAAACTGCTGCCGTTTTTCTTAGAGGGTGTTGCAGGAAATAAACTGTTGATGCAAAAAGACTTAATTCATCCTAATGCCAAAGCTCAGCCAATATTACTCAAAAATGCTTATCCATACATCAAAGGCGCTTTGTAAGCGCCTTTGAGAAAATCTGTTTACTGTGATGTTTTAATTAAAAATCAAAAAATACCACTTCACCTGTTTCGAGCGAGTATTCTGCACCCACTACTTTGAGCTGACCTTGTTCAATCAAATTTTCTAAAACTGCTGAACCATGACGCAATTGATTCACCGATGCGAACACATTTGAACGTACAGCATGCTTAGATAATTTCGCCAAGTCATTTTTCAGTTCAGTCTGCATTAAGGTTTCAACTGAAGGACGAACACGGTTTACAATCGACATTAAATTTGCCGATGGTGGACAATCTGGGCACATTAAAGTATCAATTGTGGCTTGAATCGCACCACAATGGCTGTGTCCTAAAACCACGACAACCGCACAGTCATAGCGCTCTGCTGCGAACTCAACACTGCCCACTTGTGATGGCGCAACCACGTTGCCCGCAACACGAATTACAAAAAGATCACCCAGTCCTTGGTCAAATACCATTTCTGCTGGTACACGTGAGTCTGAACAACCTAAAACAATCGCAAATGGATTTTGGTCTTCTGCCATTTCTGCACGCTGTTGGTGCGACAATTGTTTAGGATGTTTGGTGTCACCAGAAACAAAACGTTGGTTTCCTTGTTTAAGACGTTCTAAAGCTTCTTGAGCTGTTAGCATTCTTGATTTACCACCGATCTTTGAAGTTGCAATATTCTAAAGCCAGACTGGGTGAATGTCACTTGCAAAAAAATTAGCTGATGCTTTTTTATTTCATGATTTTTGTTATAAATTTTTTCCATTTTTCTTGAGATGTATCACATTTTCTACCATTTGTTTCCATACCATCAAAAAAGTAAGGGGTGACTTTCTAGGTGAAATATCTACAATAAAAGCAATAATCTTTCGCAATTAGACCTAAGATCTAATGCCTTAATCATTGGAGCCTGTTTGGGTTCGTCAGGGGAAGACTTTTCATGTTGCAGTTTATACGATCACGCTATCTACAAGTGGCTTTGCTCACTTTGGGTCTAAGCGCGTCCTGCTTCGCTCAAAGTGCCAATCAAAATAAAAACATTCCTGTAAATACCAACAATTCAATCAGTGCCAACAACACCGAATTACAATTGCTACAGCAACATTTTCAGCAACAGCGTAAACAAGCTGGGCTCACCGCTAAAAATATTCGTGTAGGCGATGTGGTCTGGAGCTATAACGAAGGTGGTTCACGTAGCAAACCGACCATTTTACTGATTCATGGTTTAGCAGGTACACGTGACAATTGGAACCGTGTGGCACAATTTTTAACCCCAGATTATCATGTGATTATTCCAGATTTACCCAATAGCGGTGACACCAAAACCCCATCACATTTTGACAATTCTGTCCCCAACGTCACCTCGCAATTACGTCAGTTTATTGAAGCGATTGATTGTGAAGAAAACTTACACGTTGCAGGTCATTCTTTAGGTGGCTCCATTGCGACAGTCTATGCAGCACAATACCCTTTTGACACGCAAAGCCTGTTTTTACTCAACAGTGCGGGTATTTATAAACATGCCAATACGCCTTATACAAAAAATCCTTTATCCTTAAATGATTTAATTGTTAGCAAGCATGGGGACTTAGCCGATGTTGCTAGACAAGTCATGCAAAACCCGCCTGCAATGTCATCACAAATTCAACATGCACAAGAAGAAGTGTTGATTTCTCGCTCAGCGCAAACCCGCAAAGCAATTGAGCAAATTGTCAAACTCAACCGTATTTATACCCCAGACTCTTTTGCCCGTTTAACAGCATCAATCGAAGCACCGACCCTAATTTTGTGGGGTAAGCAAGATCGCATCATTAATGTTGAAGTGGCCAAAGAATTACAATCATTATTAAAACGTGCGGAAACACCTGTTATTTTGAATAATGTCGGGCACATGCCTTTACTGGAAGCAGAAAAACAAGTAGCACAATATTATTTGCCGTTTCTGTCTAAAACACAGAACCTAAAAAACCCACTTGCTGATAAACTGATTCCTTTAAATTAATTATTATATCAACCATCATGCAAAAACATTCGATGATTGAGCAACTGATTGATGCTCACCTAGATTTTTTGGATCAGGAATTTGCTCAAGCTGAAACTGTACAAATGGAATTTGTGCAATTTTACCAATGGTTCCGCAAACAAACATTACAGGACTTATGGCGCTCGGAAGCAATTTACGCACTTATTCAACAACAAATTTTAAATACCCCAGCTAGCTCATTTTTAATTGAACAAATTGCAGAGCATATCCGCTTTGCCTTGGTACACCCTGCGAATGACAACAGTAAAATTTCCGATGTCATCCCAGTTTTGACCATTGATAAAATTGCCCAATACGTTGCCAGTAAAAGTGGGCATCGCCAACGCCTAATTAAAACCGTGGTAAATAATCCTGCCTTTGCCGCTATGATTACCCAACTCATTCAACACTCAATTCAGGACTATTTGGATAACTCTGTGATTGCCAAAAATGTTCCTGGTGTTTCGCGCTTTATGAAAATGGGTAAATCGGTTTTAGAAAGCGTGACCGATACCAATTTGGATCATGCTATTCAGCATTATTTGCAAAAAAATGTGCAAAAACTGACGCAAATGAGTGAGTCAGTTCTGAATCAGCATTTTGATGATGAAAAGCTGTATCATTTTCAGGCAAATTTATGGCATAAAATTAAAGATTTACCACTTTCGACCTTAAAAAATTATACCGAGATTCAAGACCTACCCCAAACCGTGAATCTTGGTCATGAAATCTGGGATCATTTACGTCAAAGTGATTACTTAAAACAACAAGTACATGACGGCGTTTATGCATGGTATGTTCGCAATCAGGCTCGCCCTTTTGACTTGTTATTACGTGATTTGAATATTGATGAAGCCTTGGTGCAGCAGCAATTGCAAAACCTACTGTATCCAATTATTCAAAAAATGATTGCAGAGCAATATTTAAGACAACGTGCACGTCACTATTTAGAAAAGTTTTATTATTCTGAAAAAGCACAACAAATTTTAAACCTTCCAACCGATCAACCAAATTAAATTCTAATTTCAGATAAAAAATAACCTCCTTTAGGAGGTTATTTTATTTTCAAATCAGCAACTTATTTAAAGTAAGCACCATCTGACTGGCTATGGTCGGTTTGATCCACCACACGCATTAATTCTGGTACATGCTGTTTTAAAGTAGTTTCAACACCTTGTTTTAAGGTAACGTCAATTGCTGAACAGCCTTGGCAACCACCACCAAATTTCAACACTGCTGTTAAACCATGTTCTTCATCTTCCACAACTTCTACCAAAGCACAATTACCGCCATGCCCTGCTAAGCCTGGGTTAATTTCAGACTGCAAAACATAAGTAATACGTTCTTCTACCGAAGCATCTGGGCCAACACGTGGCACTTTTGAATTCGGTGCGCGGAACGTCAACTGACCACCAAAACGGTCTTTGTTGTAATCAATCACAGCATCCAATAAATATGGAATAGACGGTGTGTCAATAAATGCAGGAAAGTCTGGGTATTCCTGTTTGTAATCTGTTGGTACAACTTCATCAGGTGCACTATAAGCCATGCAACATTCAGCACGCGGTGTACCAGGATTTTCCACAAAAACACGTACACCAATACCCGGTGTGTTTTGCTTTGCCAATAAATCCTTCAAATACTCTTGAGCAGTTGGCGTAATCAATAAGTTTGGAATTTCATCTACAACTGCTGTGCTGCTGTTCTCAGTCGACATAACAATAATTTCCTCAAGCTGAAGTGGCTATTTTAACTGAAGATGCGGGATAATAAAAAAAAATCAACCAAAATTGTCGGATTTATTCACAAAGTTCGACTCAAACTTGGTTTTGATGCATTATTACAGCAGAATTCAATTAAAAGAATAGGCGTTTATGCTCGATTTACCCATTAATCATACCGTAACTCTGATCATCATTACGGTCATTGTCTCATTGCTGGCATTTTCCAAACAAGAATTGATGAACCGACTGATCTTTTGGCCACCTGCCATGCAACGTGGGCAATATGATCGTTTTATCACGCATGGCTTTGTGCATGCCGATGGTACGCATTTGCTGTTCAATATGATCACGCTGTTTTTCTTCGGGAGCATTATTGAAAGCTTTTATCGTCAATATTTGTATGATCTAGGCTTTGTGCTGTTCTATTTAGGCGGCTTAATTGCTGCAATTATTCCAAGCTATTTAAAATACAAAAATGACCATCGTTGGGCTAGTTTAGGCGCCTCAGGTGCAGTATCTGCAGTGCTATTTGCCTATATTTTATTTGAGCCATGGAAGCTGATTTTTGTGTTCTTCATTCCAGTTCCGGCTATTATTTTTGCAGTGCTGTACGTGGCATATAGCATTTGGTCAGGTAAACGAGGCAATTCTAATATTAACCACAGTGCGCATTTATGGGGCGCAGCTTATGGTGTGGTTGTCACTATTTTAATTGAGCCTCGCATCTTGCCACGTTTCTTGAATAAATTGGCTCAATTGCCTTTCTAGTCACCTCACATCGCAGCATACAGCGGCTCTGTGTATATGCATTGAGTCGCTTTCTATGCACTTAGCAAAACAACCCGATCATTCTTTGCACAATAATACTGATAAGCAATAACACGCTGTAACCCAGCCTCAGCCTATACTGAATACACATAAAACAAAAAAGGAGTGTGGCATGAAAAAAATTGCACTTCTGAGCAGCATATTACTCAGTTTAAGTTTAGGCGCCTGTGCGGTACATACCCCTGAAGGGAGTATTGTGGTCGATCCAGATCGGAGCGTTTATCCAAAAAGCTATTCTCCGCAACGCCATCCACATGCAAATGGTGACTTCTGTCCACCTGGTCAGGCGAAAAAAGGACGCTGCTAATTTTATGAGGCAATCTGCTGTTTCTTCTAGCTCTGCTGCTTTGCCAAAAGTCTTTAGATAAAACCTTCGTCTCCACGAAGGTTTTTTATGCAAATTTTACTTTAGAATTCATACAATTTTGGTAGTTTATGCCACCCAAACTCGCAATTTGGCATAGATAATGTATACATCTGTATATTAATTTCAATTTAGTTTGCGAGTTTTTGCATGTCCACTTCTTACGATGGCCTACAGTTCCCAATTCATCCTGAAAATCACAAACCCAGTACATCAGGCACTGGTAAGCAAATTATTGCCGAAGCATTAGCCACGGTAGATCATGAAAGTTCAAACAAAGCTTTGGCTGAAAAAAACTGGCGTAAACACTACCCGCAATATTTTAAAGCTTTGGTCGAGCATGGTATTCGTAGCCAGCACAACCCTATTCAAATTGCAGAAGATGGTTTAAGAAAAGCACATCAAAGTTTTGAGTTTTATCGTCATGGCCAAAAACATGTGCTGAAAGATGCCATGCAACTGCCTACTGAAAATTTGCATACCTTTAAATTACAAGGGACTAGTCAGGCTGAGCCTGAATGGTATGTGCCTTATCATGGGCAGAAATTACAAGGTCAAGCCTTGTTGGATCAAATTGCAGCGTGGTTGGCTGCAGGGATTATTGAACCAAGTCATGCTGCTGCGTTAAATGCAGCTGTGGCGCATCCCGAATGGTTTGATTTGTCAGACCGTAATACGGTGCTATTTGGTGCAGCTTCTGAAGCTGGCCCACTGACATGGTTAGCCAAATGGAAAGCCAATATCATTGCGGTCGATTTACCCAATAGCCGTGTATGGAACAAAATTTTAACCACGGTTCAGCAAGGTAATGCCACCTTGTATGCACCTAGTTCCGAGCCATTGCCAACAGATAGTCCGTTGAATATTTTACAGGAAAAACTGGGGGCAAACTTACTAACCCAAACTCCAGAAATTGCGCATTGGTTAGCGCAAAATTCTGAAACACTCGATCTTGCTGCGATTGCTTATTTAGATGGTGAAAAACACGTGCGTGTTGCCATGGCAATGGATGCTATAATGCAATACGTCAGTGCACAAAAGCCTGATACCAGCCTGATGTTTATGTGCACCCCAACCGATGTCTATGCTGTGCCTGAAGAAGTGGTTAGCGCATCGGCAGAGAAGTTTAAGCAACGCTCTCAAGGGCAAAAATTACTGACCAAAAGTATTTCCACTATATCACGCAGTCATTTCTTCCAAAAAAATCTGCACAATTTAATTGCTTCAGACAACGGGCAGCATTATGGCATTGCAGACTGTTTGGTGGTTGAACAAGGCCCAAACTATGCCTTAGCTAAACGCATCCAACAATGGCGCGCAATCTTATCCCGTCATAACGGTCAGCGTGTCAGCATCAATATTGCACCTTCAACCACCACACATTCAGTCACCAAAAATCCATTACTGAAAGCTGCATTTAGCGGTGCTAGTTTGTTTGATGTAGAAGCGTTTAGCCCTGAAACCACCAATGCCATTATGGCAGCCTTATGGATTCATGACTTGCGTAATCCGGATTCAGCGGCTAACCCTGCTGTGCAACTCGAACATCCTCTTCAATTGATGATGGAAGGTGCTAACCACGGCGGATTGTGGCGTGTGGCATATTTAGCCCGCACTGCACTGCCTTTTGCTGCGCTATATGGTTTTGCTGCAGATAAATTACCGCTAGACAAAGTCATCGCTAAGTTTAAAAAGTAAAGCAGAGATCTCACTTTAATAACTTGCCTGCAGATATTTCATTTGATTGATCTGTAAGCACAAAAAAGCGCTGTATCGTTACAGCGCTTTTTATAATCACTCGAATGTTTGATATTAGTTAAACACTTTTAGGAATAACCAGAACAAACTACCCGATAAGCAAATCGTTGCAGGTAGCGTGAAAATCCATGCAGAAAGAATGGTACGAACCATCTGGAAATTCAGACCTGATTTATTTGCCACCATAGTACCTGCAACCGCACTGTTCAATACGTGTGTTGTCGAAACTGGCATACCCAAACCATCTGCAGCAGCAATGGTAGACATTGCAACAAGCTCGGCAGACATCCCCTGACCATAAGTCATGTGTTGCTTACCAATACGCTCACCCACAGTGACCACAATACGTTTCCAACCAACCATCGTACCTAGACCCAGTGCCAAAGCAACTGCAACTTTAACCCACGTTGGAATGTACTGTAAGAATGAATCTAAGTGACTGCGATAGCTTTTAACCACTTTCTTTTGTTCATCAGTCATTTCAGGCAAAGCATTGGCTTTGTCTAAACGTTTGAACGAAGTGGTACTTAAATACATGTCATTACGCATTTCTGCCACTTCAGCTTCAGGCACATCTTTTAAGTTACCGTACTGACCAACACGCTCACCCAAGTGATCAGTTAAGCTTGCCAAAGCAGGCACCACTTCAGGCGTGATTTCTTTGGTCTGAATATAACTGGTGATAATCTGACGTGCTTTCTCATCTGGCATATCTGCATGCTGTGTATAAATCACATCGGCCGTTTGAGTTGAAAGCTGTTGGAACGATTGAATGTGGTTTTGGTCTAACTCTTTATTCAACGAGTAAGCCAAAGGTACAATCCCGATCAAAATCAACATGATTAAACCCATGCCCTTTTGACCATCGTTTGAACCATGCGCAAAACTTACCCCTGTACAGGTAAAAATAAGAATGGCACGAATTAGTGGTGGTGGTGGTTTATTGCCTTCAGGCGGCTGGAACAATTCCATTTGTTTCTTGAAGATTTTTTTCACCAAGAAGAACAAAATCGCAGCAAAGGCAAAACCAATTAATGGCGAGAACAATAAAGCCTTACCGACTTTCATCACTTGTTCCATGTCTACGCCACTGGCACCCGCTCCTGAATTGAGCAAGTAGTTCATAATACCCACACCTAAAATCGAACCGATTAAAGTGTGTGAACTTGACGCAGGAATACCAAAGAACCACGTACCCAAGTTCCAAACAATTGCAGCAATCAACATGGCGAACACCATGGCAAAACCTGCACCCGAACCGACATTCATAATCAGCTCGACTGGAAGTAAAGCAATAATACCGTAGGCAACTGCCCCACTGGCCACCATAACCCCAAGGAAGTTACAGAAACCTGCCCACATTACTGCCACAGGTGCAGATAAGGCATTGGTATAAATAACTGTTGCTACAGCGTTGGCTGTGTCATGGAAACCATTCACAAATTCAAAGCCTAAAGCAATGAATAAAGCGGTTGCCAATAAAATCACCGAGTACATGCTTAACGCAGGTACATGGGATAAGTCCGCAGACAATTGGAAACCAATATAAATAAGGGTAGAAACGATGATCGTTAAAAACACCGGCATAAAAAATTTCGGTGTAGGCACATGAACATTCGTCGATTTAGTGGTCGACTTGTGTGCTGAATCTACAGGAGTTGGATTAGAATTCATGCAAGCAGAAAAGAGGATTTAAAATCCCCTTATTGTTCAATTAAATTGTGACAATTATATGACAAAGAGCTGCTATATAAAGCAACTTTCATACTTTATTTTCACATTTTAAACTGTGTTTTTTGTGTATAAACATAAAATAAACATTTAAATTTAAACACTTAGATCAAATAAACCTACTTTTCTTATGACATTCTCTCTAATTTAGATTGTTACACGGTTGTCATATTTGTCTAAAAATTCAGACAAATTTCATGGTGAGCCAATTTTGCCTGAGCAATATGACAAATCCATGACGATTCAATACGAAATCTAAATTGGAATGCGATTCATCAACACTTTTATTCAAGTATTTCAAATTCAAAGCCGATCAAAATTGCAAAATCGCTGCTTTATACACAATTTTTCAGACTTCCTGTCTCTGTATCTGTTTCAAGTGCACGAAAGCGTAGCGAACTCTGCTAAAATAGCGCTCATTTCGGATTCAGTCATAAAGGGTTTTTTATGTCCACGCTTACCACCCTGAAAGCGCTTCTTGCCCAAAGAATTTTAATCATCGATGGTGCCATGGGTACTATGATTCAACGCCATCAATTGGAAGAAGCCGATTATCGTGGTGAACGCTTTGCAGATTGGGCACATGACCTTAAAGGTAACAACGACTTATTGGTACTGACCCAACCGCAAATTATTCAGGGCATTCACGAAGCCTATTTAGATGCGGGTGCAGACATTATTGAAACCAACAGTTTTAACGGCACTCGGGTTTCCATGTCTGACTACCACATGGAAGATTTAGTTCCTGAAATTAACCGTGAAGCAGCACGTTTGGCCAAAGCTGCCTGTGAAAAATATTCAACCCCAGACAAACCACGTTTTGTGGCAGGTGTACTTGGCCCAACATCGCGTACTTGTTCAATTTCACCCAATGTAAACGACCCTGCATTCCGTAATATTACGTTTGATGCACTCAAAGAAAACTATATTGAAGCTGCGCATGCCTTAATTGAAGGTGGTGCAGATATTCTGCTCATTGAAACCGTGTTTGATACCTTAAACTGTAAAGCTGCCATTTTTGCGGTAAAAGAAGTGTTCAAACAACTCGGTCGTGAGTTGCCATTAATGATTTCAGGCACCATCACCGATGCCTCAGGCCGTACCTTAACGGGTCAAACTGCAGAAGCGTTCTGGAACTCGGTGCGTCATGGCGATTTACTTTCAATTGGTTTTAACTGTGCTTTGGGTGCAGATGCCATGCGTCCGCACGTCAAAACTGTTTCAGACGTGGCCGATGTATTTGTTTCAGCCCACCCGAACGCGGGCTTGCCAAATGCCTTTGGTGGTTATGATGAAACCCCTGAACAAACTGCAGCCTTCTTAAAAGAATTTGCAGAAAGTGGTCTCATCAATATTACAGGTGGTTGCTGTGGTACAACGCCCGACCACATTCGTGCAATTTACAACGCAGTAAAAGACATTCCACCACGTAAAATTCCAGAAATTAAACCTGCCTGTCGTTTAAGTGGTTTAGAACCATTTAACATTTATGACGACTCTTTATTTGTGAACGTGGGTGAACGTACCAACGTCACAGGCTCTAAAAAATTCTTACGTTTAATTCGTGAAGAAAACTTCGCCGAAGCTTTGGATGTTGCACGTCAGCAAGTCGAAAGTGGCGCACAAATCATCGACATCAACATGGATGAAGGCATGCTCGATTCAGAAGGTGCGATGGTGCACTTCCTGAACTTGGTGGCTTCTGAGCCTGATATTTCCCGTGTACCCATCATGATTGACTCATCTAAATGGGAAATCATTGAAGCCGGCTTAAAATGCGTACAAGGTAAAGCTGTTGTTAACTCCATTTCCTTAAAAGAAGGATATGATGAGTTTGTCGAAAAAGCCCGCCTCTGCCGCCAATACGGTGCAGCCGTTATTGTGATGGCTTTTGACGAAGTGGGACAAGCCGACACAGCAGCACGTAAACGTGAAATTTGTAAACGCTCTTATGATGTGTTGGTCAATGATGTTGGCTTCCCTGCCGAAGACATTATTTTTGACCCGAACGTGTTTGCAGTTGCTACTGGTATTGAAGAACACAACAACTACGCGGTCGATTTCATTGAAGCCACTGGCTGGATTAAACAAAACTTGCCACACGCCATGATTTCGGGTGGTGTGTCGAACGTATCCTTCTCTTTCCGTGGTAACGAACCTGTACGTGAAGCCATTCACGCTGTATTCCTCTACCATGCAATTCAGCAAGGCATGACCATGGGGATTGTCAACGCAGGTCAGTTGGCCATTTACGATGACATTCCAAAAGAACTGAAAGATGCGGTTGAAGCCGTTATTTTGAACCAAAACCAAGGTGAAACTGGTCAGGACGCTACAGAAAAGCTGCTGGAAGTAGCCGAAAAATATCGTGGTCAGGCAGGCGCACAAAAAGCCGAAGAAAACTTAGAATGGCGTAATGAATCTGTCGAAAAACGTCTTGAATATGCCTTAGTCAAAGGGATCACCACCTTCATTAATGAAGATACCGAAGAAGCACGCCTAAAAGCCAAACGTCCTTTAGATGTAATTGAAGGCCCATTAATGGACGGCATGAACGTGGTGGGTGACTTGTTTGGTGCAGGTAAAATGTTCCTGCCTCAAGTCGTGAAATCTGCCCGTGTGATGAAACAAGCTGTTGCATGGCTCAACCCTTACATCGAAGCTGAAAAAACCGAAGGTCAGTCTAAAGGTAAAGTTTTGATGGCAACGGTAAAAGGTGACGTTCACGACATTGGTAAAAACATTGTGGGCGTGGTGTTAGGCTGTAATGGTTACGATATTGTCGATTTAGGCGTGATGGTACCTGCAGAGAAAATCCTGCAAACGGCTATTGACGAAAAAGTCGATATTATTGGTTTGTCTGGCCTGATTACCCCATCTTTAGATGAAATGGTTTTTGTTGCCAAAGAAATGCAGCGTAAAGGCTTTAATATTCCATTATTGATTGGTGGTGCAACTACATCTAAAGCGCATACGGCAGTTAAAATTGATCCGCAGTTCTCGAATGATGCGGTGATTTACGTTGCAGATGCTTCACGTGCAGTAGGTGTTGCAACAACCTTGCTCTCTCCAGAAATGAAGCCTGCCTTTGTTGCAGAGCATCGTGCAGAATACGCTAAAATTCGTGAACGTATCGCCAACAAGCAACCGAAAGCCGCAAAATTGTCTTATGCTGAAGCCATCGACAATGGTTTAAAAATTGACTGGGCCAACTATACACCTGCGGTGCCAAATTTCATTGGTACGCAAGTGCTTACCAACTACCCACTTGAAACCTTGTTGCCATATTTTGACTGGACACCATTCTTTATTTCTTGGAGCTTAGCGGGTAAATTCCCGAAAATTCTGGAAGATGAAATAGTGGGTGAAGCTGCGACTGATTTGTATAATCAAGCGCAAGCCATGCTCAAAGATATTATTGCCAACAATCGTTTTGATGCACGCGCAGTATTTGGTATCTACCCAGCTAACCGTTCTGCAGCAGATTCGGTACAGGTTTATGATGCAGCACGAGATCAAGTGACGCATACATTCCACCATATTCGCCAACAGTCAGACAAAGTAACAGGTAAACCAAACTTGTCTTTGGCAGACTTTGTAGCAACTGCAGACCAAGCACAAGATTATTTGGGCGGCTTTACCGTGTCGATTTTTGGTGCAGAAGAAATGGCCAATGAGTTTAAAGCCAAAGGTGATGATTATTCAGCCATTTTGGTACAGTCATTGGGTGACCGTTTTGCAGAAGCGTTTGCAGAACATTTGCATGAGCGTATTCGTAAAGAGTTCTGGGGCTATCAACCAACCGAACAACTTAGCAATGAAGAGTTAATTAAAGAGAAATATGTAGGGATTCGTCCTGCACCAGGCTACCCTGCTTGCCCTGAGCACTCAGAAAAAGCTACCTTGTTTAACTGGTTAGGTTCAACTGAAAAGATTGGCACACAGCTCACCAGTAGCTTTGCAATGTGGCCACCTTCTTCTGTCAGTGGCTTCTACTATGCCAACCCTGCTTCAGAATACTTTAACGCAGGTAAAATCTCTCTAGATCAGCTTGAAGATTATGCACAGCGTAAAGGTTGGAGTTTAGATGAAGCCAAGCGTTGGTTAGCACCAAACTTAGATGATTCAATTAATTAAATTGCTTATGGCGTGGGTTGTTGATCTGCCCATGCCATATCAATGATGGCATTTTATCTGCCCGTGTATTGTAGTTTTACGAATCATCAGCATGCTTAGGCTAGAACAGTGCACATAAAAAAAGAGGCTATCCATGCCTCTTTTTTATTTGTGTATATAAGCTGTATTTTAGATTAATCTTTTTGCACTGAACCAAAAATCTTATCGCCCGCATCACCCAAACCAGTCACAATATAGCCATCTTGGTTTAAGCCCTGATCTACAGAGGCTGTGAA